>Ga0233425_10005025_pt1 | contig 21447 bp, 17 predicted proteins | sample Watercolumn_Towu_2_FD_181712 | JGI IMG/M metagenome (GOLD analysis project Ga0233425, IMG submission 181712) | Freshwater microbial communities from Lake Towuti, South Sulawesi, Indonesia - Watercolumn_Towuti2014_140_MG | ecosystem: Environmental > Aquatic > Freshwater > Lake | place...
TGCAGGGGCCCCCGCGTGTCGGGAGGCACCCGCAGTCTCTCCCTCGGCCGGAACGGTCGCGAAGGCGCGCTTGACGAGACACGCCGTCAGAGCGCCCAAGAGATAGGCGGCCAGCAACAAGAGAAAGGTCTGCAGCAGCAACATCGTCATAACCGTTCGTCTCCCGACCCTACCTCACACATCCCCTACACGCGGCCGTGCCTCCTAGTGTGATGATTCCGAAGTTCGCATTCATGTGGCCGCCAAATCGAGTTGCGAACTTCGGAATCTGAACCACACTAGAAAACAAATACTTGGCTAGTGTCCTTATCGTTCGCGAAGTTCGCCAAGATTGTGCCGCAGGTGGTTACGAACTTCGCGAACGGGACACTAGCCTCAGTTGGGCGCACGGCCGCACGAGAGCCACCCGACGAACAGCCCGATCGCGTAGGCGCCCAATACGTACCAGATCAACTTTGCGAGCAGATAGTCCATTGTTCGATCCTTTTCGTGATCCCTATTCCGGCACGACCTTGAACTCGATGCGCCGGTTCTTGGCCTTGTTGGCATTCGAGTCATTGGGAGCGACGGGACGCGTATCGGCGTATCCGGCCGCCGACAGCCGGCGCGCGCCGACACCAGCCTTGACGAGGTAGTCGACAACCGTCTGCGCACGGCGCTCGGAGAGACGCTGCTTTCGCTCGGGCGTTCCATCCCCATCCGTGTGACCGGCGATCTCGATGCGGGCCTCGGGGCATTCGGTCATGAGGCCCGCAAGCCTGTCGAGCGTGGGAGCACTCTTCGGATCGAGCGCATCGCTCGCATACTCGAAGCGGATGATTCCCGCGGACGCAGTCTCCGACAGCCGCTGCTGGCAGGCGTTCGCCTGCGCCCGGCGGCGCTTCAGCGCGTCGGCCTCCTCTAGAGCCCGGCGTGCCGCTTCTGCCGCCCCCGCAAGGTCCTCAGCCGTGACCACGTCGAGCTCCTCCCGACCCGCAATGCCTTGTGGAAGATCGCGCCCAAGGCTCTCGCGGACCGCGCTTCTCGAGGCCTCGTCCGGGGCCGTGCCCCGGACGAGGAGGTCGTCGAGGTAGAGCGCGGCGCTGCCACTCTTGAGATGCCGCAGCATGCCGAGGGCCGCGGCCGTGGTCTTGCTCCAGCTCGCCGACCGACGGGAAACGACGGTCATGCGATCATCGATCCTGACCGCCGGAAACAGCGATGTGGCCTTCTTGCCGAGCTCGGCGCGTTGCGCCGCGTCCGGAGCCTCGCCCTCGAGCACGAGCTCGCCATCGGCAAGAGCGGCGTGCCACCAGAGGTTCGGCTCGCGCGGCGGCTCGTAGGTGATGCGATTCTCGACTTCGCAGAGCCCGCCCGCCTCCGATTGTGCCCGATCTCTAATGGCGCGCCCGGCACCCTCTTCGCTCGTTACGCCGACAAGCTCGAGGCCTGAGCCTTCGAGAGCGGCCCGGCCCGCGCCAAGCCGGCCGACAGCACCAAGGCCGGCCTTCATGCAGGACTCCCAGCCATCAGGCGCTCCCGCTGCAAGCTCCAGCCTGTCCCTCACCTGCCGGCCCGGGAAGGCAGCACGAACCGCATCCACGAGCGCGGCTCGCGCCTCCTCGCTCGGGGCATACCCTGTGACGTCAATGGCATCAGCCGAGGCCATGATCGCCGTCGTGAAGTTTTCGACCGCTGCCAGTCGCGGCCTCAGGAACGTGATCGCTTCCGACGTCCTGAAACCAGCTGGCGCGGCCTTCTTGAGCGCGCTGCGCACCGCGTCCGCACCCGGCTCGTCCTCGGCCACACCGGATAGAGAGAGCGACGCGTCCTTCATCTCGGCCGTGCCCTCGTTCAACTGATAGAGCAGATCGAGGCCGGCGCGCGCTGCCTCCGACCAGTGATCGGGCGCCCCCGAGGCGACCTCCATCCGGTCCACCACCGCCACGCGCGGGAACGTTTTCTTGGCGAGGGCAAAGAGCTCCTCGCGTAGAGCCTCCCCCGGCATGTGGCCCGAGAGAACGAGCTGGTTGGCAGATAGCTTCGCCTTCCAGGTGAATGGGCTTGCCGGTGGAGGCAGCACTTCGTTGCGCCCCAAGGTCCAGCCCTTCGGCAAGGCGCCGGGAATGGCGGCGCGCAGCGCCTTGTAGCCACCCTGATCGATCGCCTCTCCCTCGATGCCGAACGTGGTGCCGTCGAGCTCGATCTCGCCCTTCTTCAAGGCGGCAAGATGCTTGACCGCAAAACCGACGCCGCCGAGCCAAAGATCGGTATTTGGAGCGCCGCGCGCCACCTTCATCGCATCCTCTATGCCGGCCTTGGGCATGGCTGCCTTCACGAGACCGATGATCGAACGGCGCATCGGCTCGCTCGGGACGAACCCGCTGAGCCGCACCTTCCCGTCACCATAGGCAGCGCGCCACGTGTACGTGCCCACCTCCTCGACGAGATCGGTGCGGGCATCGACGACACGAACACCCCACACACGCCTGAGCGCGTCCACCGCTTTCCTCGGCTCGTTTTCCTCGGTTGCTCGGCCAGAGAGCGTCGCGTCGCGGCCCTGGAACCCGACAACGGTCCAATCGAGGCCTGCCCGATCGAGGGCCTGGCGGGCGCGCGCGGACAAATCGGCCTCGACGGTTGGCCGCTCCCAGTGAAACGCCACGAATGCCAGCATCGACACGGGGATGAGGCCCCACAGCCAGCGCAGCGGATTGCATCTCATGCTGAACAGTACTCCCCAATCGCGGAGGCAGTTCGGACAACCGCGCATTGTGCGACGACTGATTGCCGTCCACGTCTCGTCAGCGCCGGCCGTGGGGCCTCCCATCAGTCGTGGCTACGCGCGGCGTTTTCTACGCGGCGCAAAGCCGCGCACCGCAGCCTCGCTTTTTTCGCGATCCGGTCCCCGAAATCCCTAACCAGGGCGGGACTATAGCCAAGGCATCGCACCTTTCCAAGCTGTGCCAACAAACGAGGTGAAGCCTCCAATCTGCCAGAAAACCGGCGCACAGCGCCCGCCGAAGCACCGGAACGGCCAACCACATCCTCCCCGGAGGGGGCCGCCTCGGCAGGAGGGCGCGATGTGTCGCACAGGGGGGTCCGCATACCTCGATGAAGCGGGAGGGACCTCGACGGCTGGGCGCGTTCTCCTCCAAAGGTCGACATTGTTTCTGCAAGTCCAATCTTGGATTGTCCCGCCTGTTTCGCGTCGGCCAGACATGACTATGCTAGTACCCGGAATCATGTTTCCGGGTACTAGCCCGTGCCCTCGCCGTGGCACTCCAGCGGCAAGACCGAAAATTGGAGGACAGCCGGGCAATAACAGCTCAAGTGCTTGCCAGCACGCCCTTGAAGGCCATTCGAATGCCTGTCAGCATCCTCGTGGTGGATGATCACCCGCTGTTCCGGGAGGCCCTGCAGCTCGCCATTCGTTCCGCCTATCCTGAGGCGAATATCGTCGAGTCGCCCTCCATTGCGGCCGCCAAGATCGTGCTCGCCGGCGGAGCGACGTTCGATCTCGTGCTCCTCGACCTCGCGATGCCCGGCACGAAAGGCTTCGATGGGCTGCTCGAGCTGCGCAGCATCAATCCCAAGCAGCCGATCGTCATCGTCTCTGCACTCGAGGATCCGCGCATCATCCACGAGGCCATGACGTGCGGAGCGGCCGGCTACATTTCAAAGTCGGTTCGAAAGCCCGAGCTCACGGAAGCAATCCAGGACGTGATGAATGGCCTCGTCTACCTGCCCAAAGGCTACGAGCCGCCGCCTCCGGGTCAAGGCGCCGCCGACAGCGATCTCGCATCGCGTCTTGCCACGCTGACGCCGCAACAGATTCGCGTGCTCAACATGCTGCGGCAGGGGCTGCTCAACAAGCAGATCGCCTACGAGCTCGGGGTCGGTGAGACGACGGTCAAGGCGCACGTCTCGGAGATTCTTCGCAAGATCGGCGTCGCCTCCCGCACACAGGCCGTCATCGAGGTTTCGAAAATCGACTTCGATGCCATTCTCGGGGCCGTACATACTGCTCCTCCGCAGGGCACCTCACCGAGGCGCGGAAGCTGAGGCTCTCGCGTCTATCGCAACAGGTGCCGGATCAGCGACCTCAGCTCCGCCGGCCGCACCGGCTTGAGCAACAGCTCGCAGCCGGCACGACGGGCTTCGTCCGCGACCTCGACGGAGCGATCGGCGGTGATGACGATAGCAGGAACGTCTCGCCCTGAGGCCTCGCGCAGCCGCGCGATCACGCCAATGCCCGTCTCCCCGCCATTGAGGTGGTAGTCCGCGAGGATCATGTCCGGGACAAGTGCCGGCTCGGCTTCTAAGAGAGCAAGCGCCTCGCGCATCGTTTGAATACAGCGGCATTCGCACGACCAGCGTCCAAGCAACTGGCGCATGGCCGACAGCACCTGTGCGTCGTTGTCGACGACGACGGCTTTTCTCCCGGCAAAGCCGTAGACGCTGCGCGCGGGCGTCTCGTCGCGGCGCCCGGCAATGGGGACGCTCCGCCCCTCGTAGGGAACGAAAATGCTGAAACGCGTCCCCTTGCCCGGTCGCGAGCAGAGCTCGATGCGATGTCCAAGCGCCTCCGACATGCGCTTGACGATTGTGAGGCCTAGTCCGAACCCGGCTCCACCGATCCGGTCGGAAGCCGCTCCGCGCTGAAACTCCTCGAAAATGCGCTGTTGCTCGGCGGCTTCGATGCCGGGACCGGTATCCCAAACCTCGATCCGAGCATCCTTTCCCCGCCGGCGCGCAGCGAGCAGGACCTCTCCATGCTCCGTGTAGTTGACAGCATTGGCAAGGAGGTTCTGCACGACCCGGCGCAACATCAAGGGATCGGACCGCACCTCTATGTCGGTTGCCCGGCTGGTAAGACCCAAGCCGCGCGCCCTCGCGATCGGCCCCAGATCGATGGCCGTCGAGTCGAATATCTCCGCAAGTCGTACCCGCTGCAACGCAGGCCTCACGACCCCGGCCTCGAGCTTCGAGAGATCGAGAATGGTGCGCAGAAGCTCCTCGATGCTCGACAGCGAATGGTCGATCTGCACGACCAGTCGCGCCTGTTGCGGATCACGGCTCTCCTCGCTCATGGCAGACAGGGAAAGCCGCGCGGCGTGCAATGGCTGCAGGAGGTCGTGCCCGACGGCCGTGAAGAAACGCGTCTTGAACCGATTGGCCCGCTCGGCCGCATCGCGTGCCGCAACCAGCTCGTCGTTCACAAGCTCCAAGCGCTCGAGCGCGCTCTTCAGCTCCTCGGTCCTGTTTCTGACCTGCACCTCGAGCCCGATCGCGGTCTGGAACAAGGAGAAGGCGTTTGCCTGCTGATCCATCGACCGCTCGACACGCTGCGTCAGAGCGTCATTGATCTTGGCCATCTTTTCGAGCTTGCGAACGAGCTCGGCCACCGTTGCCTCGGTCTGTTCCTCGAGCGTGCGCATGCGCTCCCCTCAGCCCGGACGGCGACCGAACCCGATGCCGGTCAGCGTCTGATTGAGATGCATGGCATTAAATTGCTCGCCATAGGTCTGGAAGCCGACCACCCCGAACTTGCGATAGATGTCCTCCATGTGGTGGCGGATCTGCCGGTTCTCGGCATCGAGACGGCGCAAGACGCAGTCGAAGCCGAGCACGAAATCGACGCCGCCGAGCGACTTGTCGACCTCCTGGAGCGCCTGCGTGGTCGAGGCCACCATGTCCTGCGGGCGCGCGACGGTGAAGACCAGCCCCTCGTCGATGGCACAGAAGAAGGAGAGGCTGCCGTCCGGATTCATGTTGCGGATCGAGCGGCAATAATAGTCGCCGCCGACTTTGACGACCAAGGGATAGGCGGCAAAGCTGAACGGCCCCAGATCGGCGGGCATGAGCCCGATAGCCGACGCGTATTCAAGGGCGGCCGGCTCGGCGTTGAGCTCGTAGACAATGCGATTCCTGGTGTCGGCCGCCGTCACGACGAGCTTGATCGCGGTCGGCTCGAAGTTCTGCGACTTGAAGACGCAAAACGGAAAGTCCGTCTCGACCATGATCAGAACCGCCGCGTTGCTCACGATGTTCCCTTCATGGAGAAGGAACGTGCGGCGGAACGCGAGGCCGTCGCCCGCAGAGCCTCCCACCAGGTGCACGTCGTCGATAGCCCAGTGCACCGCCGCCACCAGTGTCTCCTCGGCGTTCGACAGCCCGTCGACGAGCATCAGGGCAAACGCGCGATCGGCACGTTTGCGATCGCCATCGCCGCGCAGCTGCGACTTGAGCCGCCGCACGGTCTCCGAAGCCCGCTCGACGGCGAACTCGCCAATCCCTTCGATGAGGGCCGTATGGATGCGAAACCCCTCTTTGGGAAAGGCGATGAGAAGCACGCCGTTCTCGATCATACCGGCCGGGGTGATCTCACCTGCCGTCGAGCAGCCCGTCACGGGAATGTCGGGAAATGCGGTGGCCAGCGCCGAAAAAAGCGACTCGGGCTCGTGAGCCGCGGAAAAGAAGGCGAGGACGTGCTGGAACTCGCCATCCCCCAGGCCAAGGCGCAGCTCGGCGATGGCATCCCTGAGCGACGCGCTCGCACTCGATGCGATACGGATTCCGCACGCGCTTCTTGCCGATGATGCCTCTGCCACAGCGGATACTCCCGGAGGACGTTCGGGCAACCGCTCTGCTAGCCCTTGACGCGAGCGAACGACCGGCGCGAATCCTGGCGGAGACGGGGGGATTCGAACCCCCGATACACCTTTACAAGCGTATAACGGTTTAGCAAACCGCCGCCTTCAGCCACTCGGCCACGTCTCCTTTTAGGCGAAGCACCCGTATAGTGGCGCACCCCAATCATTGCAAGCCAGACGACGGGTCCGGCGCCACCTCGATCCGGGCCGCCCGCTTCGCCCCGTTGGCGAAAAATCAGCCCGAATGTCGCGGAGCCCGCGGCGCGCTCCTGCCCGCATTGATCTGCGCTTTCCTCACCATGCTCCTTATTGTCCGCGCCGGGGCTTACACCCTGGCCTGGCCCGGCCCTATACTATAGAGAGACCTCGTGGAGAGACCGCGTGCCGAGACACCCCTGCCATAAGACCCTGACGCTCGAGCGCCTTCTGGGACTGCTCGCCCTCTGCCAATTGGCAAACCCGGGCGCTGCTGTCGCAGCCGAGTATTGCGTAACGTGCGCAGGGCCGGCCGCGATGTATGCCTGCGTGGTTCAGGGTGCGCCTGCCGATGCCCCGCCCGATCCACGCGAGCAGCTCACCTGCATCGCCGAGTTGGCAAGAGCTGGCGGCCATGAGAGCTGCGCGGTTCCGAGAAGCGCTCCCAAGCCCTGTCCGGGCGTGCTCAAGATCGTCGCGGCACCCGAAGGTGAGCCGCCACAGGCACCGCCACAGGCACCCGACCAAGAAGCCGCCGAGGGAGAAGGAGAGACGGGAGCTGAAGGAGAGACGAGTACCGAGGGAGGCGTCGGTGCCGCTGCTCAAGCTCCGCACCGCAAGCCCGCGAAAGAGCCCGAGACGGTCGAGGAGCTCGCCAAGGAGACCGTCAAATCGTCCAAGGAGGGCGTAGTCAAGGCCGGAGAGGCCGTGACCGGCGCCGCCAAGAAGGCCGGAGAGAAGGTCGAGCAAGCAGGAAGCGCAGTAGGCAACGCCGCCAAGAAAACGTGGGATTGCCTCGTCTCGCTGTTCAGTGACTGCTGAGGCACAGGCCGCGCCATCCGGCCGGCCCCACCCCCTTTTGCGAAAAGTGCCGGCTGGGTGGGGCGTTAGTGGACGCGAAGCCACTCGCGGGCCAGGCGTTGCGCTTCGGCGATCTCGGCTTTCGTCATCTCGCTCGCGATCTCGAGGCGATAGCGCTTCGCATCCTCGTTGCCGCGCATGGCCGCCAGATTGAACCATTTGTGCGCCGCCACCAGATCGAGACCGACCTCACGGCCCGAGCAGTACATGAGCCCGAGCTCGAACAGGGCATCGGGCGCCTCGCCCTGGGCCGCACACTCAACCACGTCCCGCGACGAGAAATCCGTTCGTGCCATTACGTCACTCCACGTCTCCGCTGTTTCCGTTTTCTTTTTTGCGGCGACACGTCCTCGCGAGAGAGCGCCTGCCGTACCTTGCGCGGCACCGATCGATCCGGAGCCGCACCGGCTACGATGTCAGCGCCCGGATGAAAACTCGTAAAAATCGCTGCGAGCTCAAATTCTCCGCAAGCCGCTCAAAGTAAACTCTCGAATGCCGCACCGTTCCAAAGAGGAGCAAACGTACGGAAACCGGCCGACCGGCAAGCGCCGCTTAAGGCTTTGAGAAAGGCGCCGCTTACCAACCAGAGAATTTTCTCATGAGGCGTTCCACCTCAAACGACGAGCACGCTCGAGCCCGCAGTCTTGCGCGCCTCGAGATCGCGGTGCGCACGTGCTGCATCTTTGAGGGCATAGCGCTGGCGCACGTCGATCCTGATGGCTCCGCTGACGACCATCTGGAAAAGCTCCTCGGCATTGGCGACGAGATCGTCGCGCCGGGCGGTATAGGCCATGAGCGAGGGGCGCGTGGCAAAGAGCGAACCTTTGAGCGCCGACAGCTCGAAAGGAGGAACCGGTGCCGAGGCGTTGCCGAAGCTCACCCACAAGCCACGCGGCTTCAAGCAGTCGAGCGAGTCCGGGAACGTGTCCTTGCCGATCGAGTCATAGACGACGTCGCACAGCGCGCCGTTCGTCACCTCCCTGACGCGCGCCACGAAGCTCTCGGTACGGTAGTTGATGACGTGTGTGCAGCCCATCGCCCTGGCCAGTGCGGCCTTCTCATCCGAGCCGACCGTGCCGATCATGGTCGCTCCGAGCGCCCGGGCCCACTGGCAGGCGATGAGCCCGACACCGCCGGCCGCGGCATGGAACAACATCACGGTTCCGGGTCCGACTTTGTATGTCTCGCGAAACAGGTAGCGGACTGTCATGCCCTGCAGCATCATGGCCGCCGCTATCTCGTACGCAATCGTTCGAGGAAGCCGGACGAGGCGGTCGGCGGCGACCAGGCGCTCCTCGGCATAGCCGCCGAGCACCCCGGCATAGGCGACGCGGTCGCCGGGCTTCAAGTCCGTGACACCCGCGCCGAGCGCCGTCACCTCGCCGGCCCCCTCCATGCCGAGCACGGCCGGCAGGCCTGGCAGCTTATAGAGGCCGGTTCGCTGATAGGTATCGATATAGTTCAAGCCCGCCGCATGTTGCCGGATGCGAACCTCGCCGGGCCCTGGCTCACCAATGGTCGTGTCCTCGAACGACAGCACCTCGGGGCCGCCATACGAATGGATGCGAATCGCGCGAGTCATGGATGCTCCTTGGCGCGGCCCCGCTTGGCCCGGACCCCCGTCAACAGACTTTCTCGAAGCAAATCAGCCGCGAGATGGACTTGCCTTGACGCTGCCACGCCCGCCTTCTATGGGCACGCCCCAATGTCCACAAGAGGCTAAGGGATGCCACCCAGCTCTGCTTCGACCCGCGCCGGTGCCGGCCTCGCCCTTGCAGCCCTCTGTGCCGCACTCTCCGCCTGCGCCGGAGCCGAGCAGCCGGACGTGAGCCCGCGGGCTGGCCTCGCCTGTGTCAACGACTCCCTCGACTGCATCGGAAAGCGCAAGGCGACGCTCAAGGCGCTGACCGACGACCCCCAGCGTGCCTGGGTCAAGGAGACGCCGACGCCCGAGGCGTACGCATCAGGCGTCCGCCTTTTCGCCTATAAGAACAAGAAGAAGGACCTTTCCTGCGACGAGCTTCTCTACGGACGCAAGGAGGCCGATGGGGCGGGAGCGAGCCTCAAGAGCGCTGGAACACTTCTCACTCCGGCTCAAGTCGCCCGGGGGCGCATGCTGGCCGTCGAGGTCTCCCGGGAGCTTGCCGTCGAGCACGCCAAACGATGCCGCAAGGGCTGAGCGCCATCGGGGCTTTCCCAACTCTGGTACCAGGGAATTACGATTCCGGGTACTGGGGATCGAGGGAAGAATGGTCCCGAGGCAACACCAGTAAGCCGTATCCCTATCTATGCATGAGAACACGGCTCGAGCAGAAAGCATGAGACATGGTCCAAGCGCTCGTTGAGACGTTCGTCGCCTTTGTGAGAGAGCACGAGAGCTGGGCCGTCCCGGCGGCGTTCCTGGTCGCCTTCGGAGAGTCGCTCTGCTTTCTCTCGCTCGTCTGGCCGGGGACGGCGATCCTGGTCGGCATCGCTGCGCTGCTTGCGGCGAGCGGCGTCACGATCTCCGTCCTGTGGCCGGCCGTCATCTCGGCAGCCCTGGGAGGAGCGATCGGCTATTGGCTCTCCTACTGGCTCGGCTACTACTACCGGGATCGCATCGAAAGCATCTGGCCCTTCACAACCCACCCCAAGCTCATTCCGCACGGCAAGTCGTTCTTCGAGAAGTGGGGCGCGTTCGGCGTCTTTCTCGGCCATTTCTTCGGGCCTGTGCGTGCGGTCATACCCGTCATCGCGGGCATGTTCGCTCTTCGCCAGATTCCGTTTCAGGTGGCCAATATCTCGAGCGCTTTCATTTGGGCGGCCTGGGTCATCCTTGCTCCCTATTTTCTGGTGTCGTTCAAGGAGACGCTGTTCGAGGTTCTGCAGGCCTACGAGCCCGCCGTCGCAGCCTCCCTGTTCGTGCTCGCCTACCTCAACAGTATCCCCTTACCCCTGATGGCGGCCCCGACCCTCATCCTGTTCGTCGGCCTCGGAGCGCTTGCGCTCTATGCCGGATGCTCGCCGCTCGTTCTCTTCATCGCAGGCGTCTTGGGCGCTCTCGCCGGCGATCTCCTCGCCTATCGATTGGGCCGCGGGGCCGGCAAGGATTTGCATTCGATCTGGCCGAACAGCTGGAGTCCGGAAGCCGGAGAGGAGGCCAGGGTCTTCATCCGCCGGTGGGGCAACCTGGGACTGATCTCATCGAAGTTCCGCACCACGCTGCGCTCGTTCGCCCCACTCGCGGCCGGCGCCGAGCACACCGCCTTTGGCCCGTTCGTCGTGCTGGCCATCCTCTCGTCGCTACTCTGGGCCCTGCTGCTGCTCTCGCCCTACTTCGTTCTCGAGCAGGCGCTAGCCTTTTAGGCAAGTAGCCCTCTCCGCGATGACGCGCACCCCTTGCCTCGCTCACCCGGATCGCCTAGACGAGGCGCCAACCGGGGCGCCAGGCAGAGCGTTCCCGTTCTCAACGATCATGTGAGGCCATCACCATGTCCGCCCGCTCCGACCGCAGCATCGAGACGATGAAGAAGAAACGCCGCCGCGCCATTCCGCGGGCCAAGGCGACGCGCATAACGGGCAACACCGCCGGCGCCCGTACCCGCCTCAAGAAGCAGGCCGGCTTGAAACGCGGCAAAAAAGGCTAGAGCGCTTTCCGCCTGATGTGAATCGCGCGGTCGTAGGTTGGGTCAAGCGTAGCGCGACCCAACATCTAACGGCGGGCACAAAGTCGTTGGGTCGCGGCCCGCTGAAGACGCGGGCCTTGACCCAACCTACGTGGGAAACGCTCTAGGCGGACGATCCCGCATTGATGGCCTTGATGTCGGCGAAGCGGACGTCGGGGTTCTTGTCCCGGGTATAGCCGAGGCTGAACGTCGACGGCGCCAGGTACACGTAATCGCCGTCGAGGTCAGTTGCGATCTGCGAGCGCTGCTTTTCGATGAACTTCTGCAGCGCCTTGGGATCGCCGGCGGAAATCCAGCGCACGCCCTCGCAGCCGGCCATGTCGAAGCCCGTCGGCAGTCCATACTCGTTGAGGAGCCGGTCCGCCAGCACGTCGAGCTGAAGCGCGCCGATGACACCGACGATCGGCTGCGTGCCGTCGATAGGAGAGAAGAGCTGCACTACGCCTTCCTCGGCCATTTCCTTCAAGGCGTCCTTGAGCTTCTTGGCTTTGATGGCGTCCTCGAGCCGGATGCGGCGCAGAATTTCCGGCGCAAAGCTCGGGATGCCGAGAAACGTGATGTCCTCGCCCTCGGTCAGCGCGTCGCCGATGCGCAAGAGGCCGCGGTTCGGAATGCCGACCACGTCGCCGGCATAGGCCTTCTCGGCGATCGAGCGGTCCTGGGCGAAGAAGAACTGCGGCGACATCACGGCCATCGTCTTCCCGGTTCGCACGTGCTTTACCTTCATGCCGCGCGTCAGCGCCCCCGAGCACACGCGCATGAAGGCGATCCGGTCGCGGTGGTTGGGGTCCATGTTCGCCTGGATCTTGAACACGACGCCGGTCATGGCCGGCTCGGTCGCATGCACGGTGCGGGTCGCCGCGTTCTGGTCGCGCGGGGCAGGGGCATGCTTCACCAAAGCGTCCAAAAGATCGCGGACGCCGAAATTCATGATGGCCGAGCCGAAGTAGACCGGCGACTGTGTGCCCTGCCGGAAGCGCTCGACGTCGAAATGGTGATAGGCGTGGCTCACGAGTTCGATCTCGTCCCGCCAGTGCTCGAGCCGCTCCGGCGCGATGAGGGTCTCGAAGATGGCATCGCCCGGCCCCGAGACCGGCTCGCCGTCCGGGTTCTCGTCGAGACGGCGGATGCGCGGGGTGATGAGGTCGTAGGTGCCGCGGAACTCGCGCCCCAGTCCCACCGGCCACACCATTGGCGCGGTCTCGAGCGCCAAGCGGCTTTCGATCTCGTCCAGAAGCTCGATGGGCTCGCGGCTCTCGCGGTCGAGCTTGTTGATGAAGGTGATGATGGGGATGTCGCGCATGCGGCAGATTTCAAAAAGCTTCAGCGTGCGCGCCTCGATGCCCTTCGCGGCGTCGATCACCATGATGGCGCTGTCGACGGCGGTGAGCGTCCGGTAGGTGTGATCGGAGAAGTCCTCGTGACCCGGCGTGTCGAGAAGGTTGAACACGGCACCCGCATATTCGAAGGTCATGACCGAGGTGACGACCGAGATGCCGCGTGCGCGCTCGATCGCCATCCAGTCGGAGCGGGTGGCGCGCTTGTCCTTCTTGGCCTTGACCTGTCCGGCGAGCTGAATGGCGCCGCCGAACAGGAGGAGCTTCTCGGTGAGCGTCGTCTTGCCGGCGTCCGGGTGCGAGATAATGGCAAACGTGCGCCGGCGCTCGATCTCGCGGGCGAGGTCGGAGCTACCGGTGCGCGGAGCGTCGATCGTGTCTGCGGTCCAGTTATCCATGCTCAAAAAGTTCAGTGACCTGGCGTTGCTTGAGTGGCGCGGATCTCACGCCTCGAACGGATCGCGCATCAGGATGGTGTCGTCGCGCTCGGGGCTCGTGGAGAGGAGCGTGATCGGGCACTCGATCAGCTCCTCGATGTGGCGCACGTACTTCACGGCCTGCGCCGGCAGATCGTTCCAGCTCCTCGCCCCGCGCGTCGACTGGCTCCAGCCCTCGTACGATTCCCAGACGGGCTCGAGGCGCGCCTGCGCATTGGAGCCCGCGGGCAGCCGGTTGATGCGCTCGCCATCGAGCTTGTAGCCGGTGCAGACCTTGATCTCCCTGAAGCCGTCGAGCACGTCGAGCTTTGTGAGCGCAATGCCGTCGATGCCGCATACTTTCGTCACCTGACGCACGAGCACGGCATCGAACCAGCCGCAGCGGCGCTTGCGCCCGGTCACCGTGCCGAACTCGTGACCGCGCACACCGATCGTCTCGCCGGTCTCGTCCGTGAGCTCGGTCGGAAACGGACCGGAGCCGACACGCGTCGTATAGGCCTTGGCAATGCCGAGCACGTAGCCGACCTGCCGCGGTCCCATGCCGGAGCCCGTTGCTGCCTGAGCGGCAACCGTGTTCGAGGAGGTCACATATGGGTAGGTGCCATGGTCGATATCAAGAAGGGCCCCTTGCGCGCCCTCGAAAAGGATGCGCTTGCCGGCCTTCCTCTGCTGATCGAGCAGGTCCCACGTCACATCCATAAAGGGCAAGAGCTTCGGCGCGATCTCGGCAAGCTCGGCCATGAGCTTTTCTTTCGAGATCTGCTCCTTGCCGAGGCCGGCGCGGAGCGCGTTGTGATGCACGAGAATGCGGTCGACCTTGGGACCGAGCGTGGCGAGGTTCTTCAAGTCCTGCACGCGGATCGCGCGGCGGCCGACCTTGTCCTCGTAGGCCGGACCGATGCCGCGCCCGGTGGTGCCGATCTTGCCGGCTCCCGCCGCCTCCTCGCGGAACTGGTCGAGCTCCCGATGCAAAGGCAGGATGAGCGTTGCGTTCTCGGCAAGCCGAAGGTTGTCCCGGCTGATGGCGACGCCCTGCCCTTTGAGCCTCTCGATCTCGGCATTGAGCGCCCACGGATCGACCACCACGCCGTTGCCGATGACGGCAAGCTTATTCGGCCGCACGACGCCCGAAGGCAAAAGCGACAGTTTGTAGGTCTCGTTGCCGATCACGAGCGTATGGCCGGCATTGTGTCCGCCCTGAAAGCGGACTACCACGTCGGCGCGCTCCGACAGCCAGTCGACGATCTTGCCCTTGCCTTCGTCGCCCCATTGAGCGCCGACCACAACCACGTTCGCCATTTCGCTTCGCCACAAGATTAGGCCCCGGCGACGGGCCAGGGCCAGAGACCTCTCGTTTCCCGGTATTTATAGCCCAGAATCACCCCCGCCCAAGCACTTTCGGGCGATGAAGCTGAGGCACAGGGTCCTTTGACCCTGGGGCCGTTCGAGCGCTAAGGGGTAGCGCGGTTGCAACTCAGGCCGGCGATGCCAGCAAATGCTCGAAAAATTGGCCAAACGGTCGGACGCCAATGCCTACCTGTTGCTCGTTCTGACGACGCTGTTTTGGGCGGGAAACTTCACCATCGGCCGGTGGGCGGCGGACCACGTGCCGCCCGTCACGCTGGCCTTCCTGCGCTGGACTGGCGCGGCACTCCTCGTCCTGCCATTGGCCTGGAGCGCGCTTCGGCGTGACTGGGTCGTGATCCGGGCCAACCTGCCGGTCCTGTTGCTGCTCGGCGTCTCGGGCAGCGGGCTCTTCAATACGCTGCAGTACATTGCGCTCACCGGCACGACCGCGACCAGCGCCGGCATCATCAACTCGTCCTCACCGGTGATGATCGCGCTCCTGAGCCTCGCGCTCAACGGCGAGCGCTTGGGTCTGCTTCAGGGAGCGGGCATCGCCCTGTCTCTTGCGGGCGTGCTGACAGTCGTCTCGCGCGGCGACGCAAGCCTCGCTTCTGAGCTTGCGTTCAACACGGGCGATCTCGTGATGCTCGCTGCGATGGCTATCTGGGCACTCTACACGGCGCTGCTCCACAGGCGTCCCCCGCTCAGCGGGTTCTCTTTCGCGGCCGTGACCTACGTGATCGCCTCCGGGCTCAACGCCGCCCTCTCGGCCGCAGAGATCGCGGCGGGCGCCCGCGTCGACTGGTCCGCTGCCTCGGCCGCCGCCATCGCCTATACCGCCGTGTTCCCGAGCTTTCTCGCCTATCTCTTCTACAACCGGGGAGTCGAGATCATTGGCCCTGCCCGCGCCGGCGCCTTCCTGCATCTCGTGCCGCTGTTCACGGTGCTGCTCGCCGTGCTGTTCCTCGGCGAGGAGCCTGCGCTCTATCATGCCGTGGGGCTATCGCTCATCGCTAGCGGCGTGTGGCTCGCCGCGCGGGGACACTCCGCCTATCGATAGACTACCGTCTTGCCCGAGGGCCAGGTCACGCGATATCCGAACTCGAGCACCTGCTCCTGATCGGGCTCGAGCTTCTGCTCCCAGGACAGCACGCCGCGCCTGTCGTCGACGTTCTGCTTTGAAGGCGCCATCTTGGACAAAAGCTCGACGCGGATGTCCTGGTTCTGCGACACCGGCACCTGATCGAAGATGACGAGCTGCACGGCCCGCTCATGCATGTTCTTGACTGTAATACGGTAGTTGCGCACGTCGGTCTTGGACGTCGAGATGAGGCCGGTTTCTCCGCGCTTCTCCTCGGAGATCGCATGCTTCACGCGAACGAGGTCGTCGATGCCGAAACCGAGCTCGTGCTCCTCGCCGGGCGAAAGCACCGGAATATGATCGGTGCCGACAAACGTGCCGTCGCGAAAGAGCGACACGGCGCCAGGCAATAGCGGAGTGGAGGTCTTGGGCAGCACGAGCTTGGCGTAGAGATAGGCCTTGGCATCCGCCTTCGGCACCGTCTTGACCGTGAGCTGAGGCTCGACCGCATCGGCGAGGAGCTGCACCCGCTTGGCCTCGCCCGTGTTGGGCACGCTGAGGCGGCCCGGCACGGCGTAGAGCGCCTGGAACGGTGCGGCGACAACCTCGGCCGCGGTCTCCTCGACGGCGGCCTTCGCCTTCTTCACCGTCGCCGCCTCGTCCTTTTCGCTCATGGCCTCGGCCGCCTCGGGCTCGCCGCCGGCGATCGAGCGGGCCATGCCTTCCGGCGCGGGCGCTGCCATGGGGCGGGGGATGTATTCCGCCTCGAAATCGACAGTGAGCGGCTTCAACTGCGGAGCAGACGCTCCGGCGGCAGGGCGCGTCGTCGACAGCGTCAGGGCCACGTCGTCCCAGCTCTCGCCGGTCCTCTGCGAGATAGAGGCACGGCGCGTGAGATCGAGGAGCGGTGCGGCACTCTTGCCGCCGGTCGAGAGGCGCGCGTCATAGAGCGATATCCACTGTGCATTCGGCACCTGATAGCGCACGGTCACGTCGGCCTCGAGCGGGGCGGCCGCCGAGACGTAGACCCTCACCTCTGTGCGCTCGACGCGTGCCGGGGCCAGCTCGGTGAGCTTCTTCTCGAGATCCTCGATCTTGCGATCGAGATCGCGGATCTTGACCTGAGCCTCGAGCAGAGAGCGCTGCGCGCCGGCCGATCCCGAAGCGATGACCGAGAGGATCTGTCCCCAGTCCTCGGACCGGTCGGAATCGCCCGCGGCTGGCGCGGGCCGCGTCGGAAGCTGCGCCAGATTGGCGATGAGCGCCTTCTGCGTCTCGGCAGCCTGAGCCTGGGCCTCGTAGGCGCTCTTCTCGTCGCGCAGACGCTCGACCTCGTCCTCGAGCCGGCGGCGCTCGGTCTCGGCGCTCCCCGCATCCCCTCGAGGCACGAACAGCCGGCGGCTGTCGACGGAGCTAATGTCCAGCTTCCCCGTGGCCTTGCCCTCGACGCGGATCGAGCCGGGCACCGCCTCGGCCGGGAGATCCTGGAACACGACCGCATGCTCGCCCTTCTCGAGCTTTACCTTCGCCGTTCGCGCAACCTCGGCACCCGAGGGGAACACCGTCACCGCCTCGATCTTGGACTGGGCCGGCACCTCGGCGGCCGAAGCGAGAGCGGGAAAGAGACCCGCGGCGAGAGCGGCAGCCATGATGCGCATCGTGTGGACCTTCTCTGCGACAGACAGGAAACGGAGCCGGCACCCCGATTTAACATTTTCCCTAGAGCCGGGTCTTATTTATGGCTGCCCACAAGTTAACCCTTCTTCACCGCCCGCAGGTCAGAACGCCAGGCGGCGCACCCGAACGACATGGGGCAGCGCCTCAACCTTGGCCAGAACCTCGTCGGAAACCGGCTCGTCGACCGCCACCATGCAGATGGCGTCGCCGCCCGGCTTCTCCCGGCCGAGGTTGAAGGTCGCGATATTGACGCCAGCTTCGCCGAGAAGCGTGCCGATGCGGCCGATGAAACCCGGCTTGTCCTGGTTTCTGACGAACAGCATGTGCGGCATCAACTCGAAATCCATCGGGATGTTGCGCACCTCGATGATGCGCCCGTGACCGCCGGGACCGACCGTGCCGGCGAGCGAGCGCTCGTATTGGGGCGTCCTGACGGAGAGCCGCACCGCCCCGCCGAAGCGCTCCGGACCCTCCCGGGTGACCTCCTCGATGACGATGCCCCGCTCCTTCGCGATCGCGAGGGCCGAGACCATGTTCACCTGGTCGAGCGAGGCGGCGAGCACGCCGGCGAGCGCCGCGGCCGTGAGCGGCCTGGTGTTGAGCCTCGCGACGTCGCCGGAGTACTCGAGGCGAACGGCCAGAAGGCTCTGCTCGGTGAGCTGACCGGCAAAGGATCCGAGCTCACCGGCGAGCTTGACCCACGGCATGAGGCGCGGCGCGTCCTCGGCCGAGATCGAGGGAAAGTTGACCGCATTGGCGACGGCGCCTGTCAGAAGGTAGTCGGACATCTGCTCCGCGACCTGCAGCGCGACCTTCTCCTGCGCCTCCGACGTCGAGGCACCAAGGTGCGGCGTGCAGATGACGTTGTCGAGACCGAAGAGAACGCTCTCCTTGGCCGGCTCGACCTCGAACACGTCGATGGCTGCGCCCGCCACTTTGCCCCGTCTGATCGCCTCGGCCAGCGCCTTCTCGTCGACGAGCCCGCCGCGCGCGCAGTTGACGATTCTGACACCCGTCCTGCACTTGGCGAGCGCGGCGGCCGAAAGAATGTTGCGGGTCTTGTCGGTCAAGGGCGTGTGCAGCGTGATGAAGTCGGCGCGGCGCAGGAGCTCGTCGAGCTCGACTTTCTCCACGCCGAGCTGCAGGGCGCGGTCAGGGGAGAGGAAGGGATCGTAGGCCACGACCTTCATCTTGAGGCCCAGCGCCCGGTCCGCCACCACCGCGCCGACGTTGCCGCAGCCGATCACGCCCAGCGTCTTGCCCATCAGCTCGACACCGAGGAACCTGGATTTCTCCCACTTCCCGGCCTGCGTCGAGCGGTCGGCGGCCGGAATCTGGCGGGCGAGAGACAGGAGCAGCGAGAGCGCGTGCTCGGCCGTGGTGATCGCGTTGCCGAACGGCGTGTTCATGACGATGACGCCGCGTTGGGTCGCGGTCTTGACGTCCACATTGTCGACGCCGATGCCGGCGCGGCCCACGACGCGGAGCCTTTTGCCCGCGGAGAGAACCTTTTCCGTCACCCTGGTCGAGGAGCGGACCGCGAGCCCGTCGTAGCCGCCGATGACCCTTTCCAGCTCCTCCTTCGTAAGCCCGGTTTTCACGTCGACCTCGATGCCGCGCTCCTTGAAGATGGCGACCGCGGCCGGAGAGAGCTCGTCGGAAATGAGAACTTTGGGGGGCATGAGCAGCCTCGTCAGCTGTTGAACGGGTTTCTGTCGGAGCCGGGCCAGGCCGGGCATGAGCAAGCCTCGGAAGTGCCGTTCGCCGGGAGCCGGCGACCCCGGCGCGGTCAGGAGCGTGCGCGTCGCGGCGGCGTCTCGCCGGACGTGGACGCGCTTCTGCCGAGACCTGCCGCCTCGCACGCCACGGCGAACGCCCATTCGATCCACGGCAGCAGGGCTTCGAGATCGGCGTTTTCAACGGTCGACCCCGTCCAGATACGCAGGCCCGGCGGCGCGTCGCGATAGCTGCCGATGTCCTTCGCAACCCCCTCCTTGTCGAGCAGAGCTGCAATGTCCTTGGCGAGCTTGGACTGGGCCTCGTTGGTGAGCGCCCTCACCGCCGGATCCGTGAACTCGAGACACACGGAGGTGTTGGACCAGGTCGCGCGGTCCTTGGCGAGGTTCGCGATCCAGGGTGTCCGATCGATCCAGTCGAACAGAACTTTCGCGTTGGCATCGGCGCGCGCCATGAGGCCCTTGAGACCGCCCACGCGCCCGGCCCAGGCGAGCGCATCGAGATAGTCCTCGACGCACAGCATGGAGGGCGTATTGATGGTCTCGCCCTCGAAGATGCCGGCCTCGAGCTTGGCCCCCTTGGTGAGCCGGAACAGCTTCGGCAACGGCCAGCCCGGCTCGTAGCTCTCGAGCCGCTCGACGGCTCTTGGCGACAGGATCAGCATGCCGTGCGCCGCTTCACCGCCGAGCACCTTCTGCCACGAGTAGGTGAGCACATCGACCTTTTGCCAGTCGACCGGCTGGGCAAAAACGGCGGAGGTCGCATCGACGAATGTCAGTCCGGCTCGCTTGTCCGGAATCCAGCCGTAATCGGCAATGCGCACGCCCGAGGTCGTCCCATTAGCGGTGAGCACGACGTCATGGTCGAAGTCGACCGAAGCGAGATCGGGCAGCGCGCCGTAGTCCGCCTCGAGCACGCGCACGTCGATGAGCCTCAGGTGCTTGACGATGTCCGTCACCCAGCCCTTGCCGAAGCTTTCCCAGGCGAGCACGTCCACGCCGCGGGCGCCGAGCATCGACCACATGGCCATCTCGAAGGCGCCCGTGTCAGAGCCCGGCACGATGCCAACGCGGTACTCCTCCGGAACGCCCAACAGCGCCTTCGACGTGTCGATGGCGCGCTTCAGGCGTGCCTTGCCCTCCCTCGCTCTGTGCGAGCGGCCGAGGAGCGCAGTGTCGAGTGATTGAAGGGACCAGCCGGGGCGCTTGGCGCAGGGGCCAGAGGAGAAGTTTGGATTTGCCGGGCGCCGGCCCGGCTTGGCAATGGACGGCATGTCTCTACCCTTCCAGATAGCTGCCCCTCGTTGGGGAGGGGTGTCCCGGAAGCGAATGTCCGTCGATTGGGGGCCGCTGTCAATTGCGACCAAGGATGTAGCTTGCCCGACCTTCTCGCCGGGAAGCGTCCTTTGACCCAAAGTCCGAAAGCCATTGCTTACAGTGGATAGCGTTGGGTCACGCGGCTATCGCCGCCAACCCAACGATTCTCGCTGGCCCCCGGCTCCTCGCGATCGCGTCGCCCCGCGATGGCTTCGACCGGGATGACAGGGTGGGGATTGTCTTCCCGGCCGAAGCGGCGACGCGATGAGCGTCGTCGCGTAGAGCCGGGACCCAGTAGCTCGCAGGTCAGTTTGTTTTGTAGGTTTGGTTAGCGGCGCTAGCCGCGTAACCCAACAATTGCGCGAGTGGATGCATGTTGGGCTACGGCGCCTCGCGCCTAACCCGACCTATACCTGATGCGCCACCAGGAATCCCGCCGTCAGTTGACGTTGAAGCGAAGTCCGGCCCGAAGCTGGTGATCGTGCACGTCGTCGACCGAAAGCTGGCTGCTGTGGCCATTGATCACGAGATCGGAGGTGATGCCGTCGACCCAGAGATAGCGGTAGTTGAGGTCAAGGTCGGTGATGTCCGTGATCTGGAACGTCGAGCCGAGCATGAGCGCTGCCGCAAGGCTCAGGGCGTGATTGCGACCCTCGTTGTACTCGTTGTAGATCGGCACAGAGACGCAGGGGCCGACGCTCTCGTTACAGACGTCCTCACGCGTGTCGTTGCGCCGGAAGATCTCGTAGACGCCGAACCCCAGACCCGCGCCGACATAGGGGCGGAACCAGCCGTACCTGGCGAAGTCATAATAGGCGTTGAACAGAACGATACCGCCGCGCACCAGCGCGCGGTCATCCGTCTCGACGTCGTAGTGGCCAGGAATCAGTCCGCCCACGTCGTGTAGGTCCGTCTCGCTGTCGCCGACCACCCGCGCCACCTGCTCGCGCGCCGTCTCTGCCGTCACGTCCGTGCGCAAAGCGCTCGACCAGCGATAGCCAATGCCGATGCCCCACGAGGCCACCTGCGCATAGTCGTTGTCCGACCAGGAGGCCGGCGTGCCGAACGTGCTCGGCGCGTGGTAGTTTCCGTCGCCCTCGCCGAACACCATGCCATCCTCGGACAAGCCGGGTGCGTCCGCGAGCCCGAGCGTCGCATC
>Ga0233425_10005026_pt1 | contig 21447 bp, 18 predicted proteins | sample Watercolumn_Towu_2_FD_181712 | JGI IMG/M metagenome (GOLD analysis project Ga0233425, IMG submission 181712) | Freshwater microbial communities from Lake Towuti, South Sulawesi, Indonesia - Watercolumn_Towuti2014_140_MG | ecosystem: Environmental > Aquatic > Freshwater > Lake | place...
TTTAAAAGGAGCGCATAGTTGTCCGTTTGTGCATCCAGCGCCTGGACATCTTCTCTCATCATCCTGTTGGTTTCCCTGACTGCCTCTGCCGCCAGGATGAAAGGCTCCTCTGTCCATGATATCTGGCCGTTTTCAGCCTGGTAAACATAGTTGAAATCCTTTGAAACCGAATATACCCATGAGTAGAAAGTCTCCCTCAACAGATATGCTCCCGCAAGTCCGGCAGTCAAATAAAATGTTGAATAGCCATCATCTTTGAATCTCTGGCAGAGATCCCCAAGCTCTTTGTAGGTTTTAAGACTTTTTACTTCGTCTTCTGAGCTTCCCATGCTTTCAAGAACGTTCCTGTAACCGAAGGTGGCAATATAGAAAATATCATACGGAACGGCGATTGTTTTTCCGTCTGCTGATAAGGTTCCACCCATGCCATAAGTCTTTCCAAGGTTAGCTTTCCACTCAGCATCAGCATTTATGGCGTCATCCCATTCAAAAAGTATTCCGGTTTTTTCAACTTCACGGGTCTGGGTTCCCTGATAAAGCCCGAAAAGGTCAGGCAGGGTATCGCTCTGGATCGCAGTTTTTATCAGCTCCCCGTATTCTGAAAGGTTATATCCTGTACGGTCAATAGTCACGTTGGGATTCATTTGTGTGTACAGAGCATTTATTTCTTCAAGAGCGGGGTCAAATGCTGAGCCTGATTGCCAGTCCCATACAGTAATTGTAATGGGCTCTGCCGCTTCGGTTTCTTCTGCGGTTTCTGTTTCTTCTGCCGCTTCGGTTTCTTCTGCGGCTTCTGTTTCGGCTGCTGTTGTCTCTGCAGCTTCTTCCTTGCAGCTAACGCCAACAAACACCACAGAAACCAGGAAGAAAGCAATTACCAGAGAAACTATAATTTTCTTCATTCTCTTCTCCTTTAACTTTTTTTATTTAAAAAAAGATACTTTGGTTTCAACTCCTTAAGTTGTATAAAATATTTTATATTATCTTTTCAAATGCAATTAAAAAATCTAATTAAGATAAATGAAATAACAGAAAAAGTTTTTGGATGCATTATTATGCATCATAATGTTTTATTTTGATTAGATATAATAATTATATGTTAAAAATTATTCTTTTGTCAATTACTTTAAGTAAACGTTTTATAAAAACAGCCATCAGATGCTACCTGTAATTTTATAATATGAAAATTACTTAAGTTTCAGGGATCCGGCATAATCAGTACTTGAATTTAAAAACCCCCTGTATATCTGCTCTATCTGGTCATCACTGTAAAGTGATGAATCAATTGCATAGCTCGGGATACAGATAACATTATATTTAGTTCCCGTGCCGATAAGTTCATCATAAAGTTCAAGAGCTTTTTTTGCATTATAGAATTCCTCTTCAAACAGAAAATAAAGAACTGTCTGGCTTTCTTTAAATACTGAAATAAAACTGTCCAGTTCCTTATATGTGTACTCCAGAGAGCAGTTAACCGCTTTCAGTCTGTTGCCCCTATAATCAATATACGCCTGCACACATGGATGCGGACCGCAGTTGTGAAAACCGCCATAACCGAACAGCTCATAAATTCTCTCATTAAAAGGCTTGCTGAAAGTTTCAAATATTTCGGCTGAAAAATTGGCACAGGGATCGTCGCTTACATATCCCTTCCTGCCTTCGGGATACCATGAAACGTCCCAGTCCACATTGGTCATCCTGTCAGGCCCGCCAATTTCACCTGTTAAAATTTTCTGGACTGCAACATAGAGATTTGATAGTTTTTCAAGATAAGCAAGCATCCGGTCTTTTTCCGTCAGCAGTGAGATGTAAAAAAGGCTTGAGTTCATTATGTCAACAGAACCGCACATCACTCCGCCTATATCAAACCCGGTAAAATTTATGGCATCAGACGTAACATTCCTGTAATAATGAATTTTCTCAAGATTTAAAGGCATAAGCCCCCTTGTTTTTATTTCCGCAACAGTTTCCGGAAAATCAAGCTTTTCAAGTTCAGTTATTTTATTGACTATCGACTCTTTTACCGTTGAATAGTTATCAATGTTTTGGGGAAAATACACCTCGCTCCCAAGGATAGTTGGAATTGTTGCACAGCCGACTTCAGGCTTTATAAAAGGGATATAGTCATCCGGAAGAAGCTCAAGTGATTTTTTTACAGAATTGAGATCAAAACGCAGATTTTTTTCCTTGTCAGTTTCAATCTCTTTTCGGGTAAAACCTTCCTTATTGTCAATCACATAAAGTCCAAGAGGTACATGGTCAATCCTCTCATACCGCCATGTTTTTCTGATTCTCTCTCTTCTTGATTCTATGGCTTTGAAATCCAGATCAAAATCTATGGCATTGTTTATATTGGTCATAACAATTTTTTCCTGTTATCAGAACTTATAATTTCTTGCTGCCTCATACATTGCAAGGGCATTTTCAACCGGTACATTCGGGTGGACCTCAGACGTGGAACCGATAAGTATTCTGCTCCTGCCGGCATCCTCTATTGCTTTAAGGGCTGCCTGTCTGATCTGTTCCGGGGTTCCGGAGTACAGCAGATTCTGGCAGTCAACCGGCTGGCAAATCGTTACATCCGGATACATCTGCCGGAATTTTTTAACTTCCATGTGAGCCAGGGGCTCAAAAGGGTCAACTGCATCTATGAGTCCCCACGAAAGAATTTCATCAAGGATGGGCCATTTATAACCATCTGCAAAATATATATGGTAATACCCGTAGCTTTTCCACCTTTCGATAATTTTTTTTGTTCTTGGAAGCACAACCCCGAATGTAAATTCCGGCGAAAACATCAGACTGTTGTTTACCCCTATCGCATCAGATGTAAAGGAAACAGGGGTAATCGAAGTGTCGGCAAAACTGTCAATCCTGGCAATTTCGTAATCAAGATATGCATCAAGCAATCTTAGGGCAAGCTCTTTATGGTCAGCATAAAGGTAGACCCACCAGTCATAACCGTATCTTTCAAGAGCATAATAAAGAGTGCAGCTTTCAGGGGCGACCATAACTGTGCCACCCATTTTTTCACTTACCCTTTTAAAATTATACCTGACCTCTTCAAGGTATTCATAATCCTCCCCGAACAGGCTAACGGGAAACTGTGCCTGTTTGCATACTTTTCTCTTTCCGATGCATTCATAAATTCTTTCTATATCTTTGTTGACCATCTTTACAACCTCATCCATGGTCTTAAACGGTCTCTCTATGACTGCCATCGTCCACCATTCTTTTTTTCTGACAAAACCATCCTCATCGGTATATATTTCAGGCTCAAGGTTAAAGGGGACCGAGAAGTGACGGACAAGATCGAGAACTTTTCCGACAGCGCTGCAGGCAACATCTTCCGCATTTGTTCTGGTAATTTTCCTGCCTGTCAGGTGCTCCATAAGCCTGGCATTGTGCATGATATCATAAGTGGCAATACAGTCGGTACGCTCTCCTTTAAAAGTTTTAATTATGCGTTCCCGTGGTAAAAGCGTCATCAGATTTTCCTTTCCCTGTAAAATAAATAAAACTGAATGTTTTCATGTTAAAAATTTTTCTTATAAAAGAATTATAGATAATTTTTTAAAAAAGTAAACGTTTAATATAAATAATTTTTACTGAATTTTAAAAGTAACATATTCCTGATCCGCCGGATTAAAAGCTGAAGTGCTTCAGGGCAAGCCTGTTAAGTTCAAGCGCCTGCTTTAAGTTATAACCGGGTGGCATGAAAATCTGGACCTGTGCAGGAATATTTTTTTCCTTAATAAAACCGGCAATTTCTTTAATATATTCCTCCTGGCTCTTTAGCTTAAAAGGAGGCACAGCTACATAAGAATTGTGAAAGTTGTATGCCACCGAATTTCCAAAAATGCCAAATGCCCCGTTCGGGTCAGTTTCAGTAACCCCGAAATCAATGCCTCTCAGTTTAGCTGTTTTTTTTATTACCCCCATATTCTGCTGCCACCTGCCGCAGGAGTGAACTATCATGCCATTATAATACTCCGAGATTTCATTAAGATATGGAAGCACAAACTCTTCAACATTTCCCGGACTGACCATGGCAAGAAGATCAATGGAAAGGCTGATGCCCTCGCCTTTCGGAATCCAGCCAAACCAGAATGTATTCATCGGTACATAATCGCCCTCACTTATTTCAATCTGGGCATCAACGAATTTTTTTATTGCATTATTGCAGATCCGGTGCAGCTCATGCATTTCCCCGGGATTCGTATACAAACCGGTAAAGTAAGCATTCGTATCCATTATTGTTGAAGCGTTTGCCATCGAATCCTGTGAATCAACAAGATGCAGGGGAAGCATACCTTTCATCATTTTTCTGAAATATTTCATGTTTTCCAGTAGGAGCCTTACCGTGGAATATTTTCTGTTTACAGAAAATTCCTTAAGTTTATATACATCTTCAGGTTTTTTTATTAACGGTTCGCACCAGTACTGGGTTGCATTTGCTTTTATGGCTTCTTCCGCCCCGAAACCCGAAGGTATCATACTCTGCCTGTATCCTGGATAAAGAGAAGGGATATAGTCATCTTCAAAAACCGCACGTTTTTCAAGCTGGCAAAGGTTAAAATAAAGATTTACGTCCATGCTGTAACCGAAAGCCTCAAGAATCTCAACGTTTACCCCGTTTTCATCAGGTATCCTTTCAAAAACAAACGGTATCCTGTCCCCGGGAAGCTTTTTTTTCCAGACCTTTAGAAGCCTTTTTTTTGACCTGTCTACCCGCTCCTCTGGCCATGCCTTTTTTATATTTTCAATCATTGAATCAAAGCCCATTTTTACACTTTCTAAAACTCAATGCCGCAACCTTCCGTTTTCAAAATAAAAGACCACCGGCAACTCTTCAAAATCAATGTCCCCTTTTAAATCATTGAACTGTGGATAAATCTCCATCCATCTTGAAATCATTTCATCCCACTTTGCAGCATCAGGATCAGAATCATTTAGACTATATGCTTTTCTTAAATCATCTGCCTCCTCAAAAAGGATAATGTCCTGTCCAAACTGCATAATAATCATTTTGCTGAAGCCGGCTTTGGACAGTCCGTCAAGAATTGACGACCAGATTTTTTCCTTTTTATGCACCTCAATATAATCTTTTATCCTGTCTTTTTTTAAGCGCATCCTATATGCCCTGTGTTCCATTTAATTTTCCCTTCTATTGATATTTAAATGGGCGATCCTGAAAGGTGAAGTTTTCTTTACCTTTCTACCATATATATCAGTTATGTCCGCCTGAATGACATTGCTATCAGTGATTAATTTTATATCTTTTTCCATGCCGTCAGTTTCAAAAAACCTGCAGACAATCTTATTATTTTGTCTGATAACGGAAGTGGAGCTCACATTGGAATTCTGAAATTTTAATACTGTATCTTCCACTGCTTTAAGTTCCTGTCTGGTATAAACTGCAATAAAAGGCCTGCTGTAAGAATAGGCTATTTTAAAAAGATCTGAGCTTAAAGGTTTGTTTTCATGAATATATAGCGCGTATTCAACAACATATTCTCCATTGAGCCTTAAGTCAAAATGACCCTGCAGTATTTCAGGGGAACAGGTTCCACCCACTCTCATAAAATCCACACCTTCATCTCCCCATGCCAGAAGATTATACAGGATCCCGTCTTTTTCAAAAAATTTGATCTTACCCTTGGGCAGAAGAGTAAAGAATGCCCCGCTTTCCATTTCTATATTTAACCAGTTTAAGGCGTAAAGCGGTCTTGATTTTTTGGCTTTAACCGCACCAAAAGGTATGTCATGCTTCATGGTTTTTAAACTTCCGACAGGCCATGTAGCGCAGAGCTTTTTTTCTTCAAGGAAGAAGTCTCCAATCTGCTGATTTATAAAATTAAAGGTTATTTTGAAATCTATTCTTGAAATTTCCCTGTAAAACCTGATTTGTTTTTTAAAAGATGATTCAGCAAAGTTTCCCCCGGTTTTAAACAGGTCATAAACAGGTCCCCTTTCAAAAGATGTTTCCCCGGGGTTTATTTTAAATTCAACCTCACTGCCGTCATTTAAAGACGCGGCAAGTCCATTTGCCGGTTGTTCAAATAAAACCTTTCCGGTTTTTTTAATAAAGATATTTTCAAGTTCCCCTGAGCCATCTACAAGGCATGAATAATGCCGGTTTTCAACCTTTCCGAAAAACTTATCTTTCACTTCCGCTGTTGGAATAGCTTCAGTCAGATTTAATGTCTTTGCACCCAACCCGTTTACCTTAGCTGAAAAAACCAGAAAATTCTGTCTGCCATCCCTTTCAAACTGGCAATCAATAATTTTGCCCTCCTGATCCCGGGCACAAAGCTTATGATCCCTAATCTCTGCAGGTATTTCCACCCTTGCAACTGATTTAATTTCATGGGGTTCGGAATTAAAAATAATAATGCTGCCTGCAGTATCGCCGATACTGTCCGCCTGAAATTTTTTTACAAAATATGCTTCTAATGAATTTTTCAAATTCTCAAGCACTGCATCAGCTTTCTTTGCAAGATTGACCAGCTTTTTATATGCCCACTCCTGTAAGAGAGGGGCATCAGGATAACATATATCATGATGCTGCGTCTCAAGAATAGTATTCCAAAGGCCATCCCAGTAATTATCGGGCAAATTTACGGATTTGTTCAAAAGCAGAAAAGATTCAAGAGCCTGTCCGGACAGAATTCTGTTTTCCAGCAGTCTGTTATAAACATATGCTTTGTCAAGTTTTACGCCTTCAAGGTATGAATAATACGAATAGAGCCTGACCCCGGGACCGGGGTCACTCCTGCTATAAAGATCCCTTATAGCTTCATCAGCCAGAACAAACTCAGCATTCTCTCTGGCTTCGGCAACAATTACGGGATTGAAATCCAGCAGGTCAGTAAGATATAGCCGCACGTCCGGGCTTGCGTAAAGATCTTTTTTAAATTCATTTCTTATGTCCTCTTTTCTGCACCACCGCATTGGATCAATAAGATAAAGGGCGGTTTCAGTGCCATCGAGTCCCTTCCACCTGGCAAATTCATTCCCCCCTGTAAAACAGATTCTGTCAATCTGATCCTGTTCCATACCCCTTTCTCCGGTAAATTTCATCCAGGCGATTTCCATAAAAGAGACAAGTTCATACTCCTCCAGAAAAATCAGAGAATAGGTAAAAGCAGGAAGCGCTGCGATTTTTATGCCAAATGCCTGTAAGAGCTGCGGCATCTGTTCATGATGTCCGGGTTCCTGTACAGCATAAAGAGAGATTTCCGTCCCAAAAAGCTCTTTATAACACCTCAAACCTTCTTCAAGCTGCCTGAAGTTTGATTCCGAAGATAAAGTTTGCATATGTGACTGTGCATAGGTTCCCCCCACAAACGACAGCCTTTTTTTCTTTATCAGTTCAATAATATCTTTTTTTATTTCAGGATGCTTTTCAATGACCCGCAAAGTTTCAAGAATCGAAGTTTCAAAGCAGACTTTTGCATATTCGTGGTTTTTGAGGTAATCCAGATTTTCCCTGATTTTTATGCAATATGCCTCAAAGCTTTCTGCCCCGTATGGAGGAATTCTTTCAAGCGATGTTTCATCTTCTTTGATTATAAGTGTCATCGGATGCTGGCAGACTGCCCATTTAAATCTCAAATTTTTCCCCTGTTACCAATTTTTTAATATAAATAGTATATTCAAAGTTAGTTATCCGGGTATGCATTTAAACTTTTGTTTCACGCGGAGGCGAGGTAGACTCACTTATTAAAAGTTCTGCTTTAAGCTCAATATTTTCACGGGGTTTGTTGTTAATCATTTTTAAAAGAATCTCCATAGCAACCCTACCCATCTCATATTTGGGCTGCAAAATGGTAGTAAGCGCCGGTGTTATATATTTTGAAATTTCAAGGCCGTCAAAACCGATAACCGAAATGTCTTCCGGAACCAGAACACCTGTTTCTTTTAAAACCCTGATTACTGTTATTGCTATTTTATCTGAAGTTATAAAAAGGGCGCTGCATTTTAAAATTCTGTCAATATTTTTTTTAACAAATTCATAGCTGTCCGAATACTTCTCTTCCCTTAGCTTTTCATCAACGAAAACAAACTCGCTGTTAAAATTAATTTTTGCTTCCTCAAGCGCATTTTTATATCCCATAAATCGGGCATTTACTTTTCCCACCTCAAGCGGTTCCCCCATAAAACCTATTGCCCTGTGCCCGAGACCTATAAGATATCCGATGGCTTTTTTTGATACTTCAAGGTTTTTAATTGATACAGCCGGAACTTCCTTGTCTTCAAGAAATTTTTCAATGGTAACAACGGGTATATTCTGTTCTTTCAGCTTTTTAATATTGCCCTTATTTAAAACTGAACAGGGAACAATCACTCCATCCAGCCTGTTTGACAGAATTGTCCTGATATTTCTTTCTTCCTGCTCCATTTTGTAGTTTGAAATGAAAGTTGCAACGGAATAGCCGTTTTCATTTGCTGCATCCTGTATTCCAAGGAAAATCTCTGTAAAAAATTCCGATGTCCATGGTTCAAGAAATGCAATGTTAAAGGTTTTCCTTGTTTTTAATCCCCGGGCTATTCCATCCGGGTGGTAGTCGAGCTCTTCTATTGCTTTTTTTATTTTGTCATACGTTTGTTTGCTGTAAAACATACCGCTGTCATTAAGCACCCTTGATACGGTAGCTATTGAATATCCCGTATTTTTTGCAATATCTTTTATTGTGACCCTGCGGCCCTTTGAAATCTTCATCTGCTTATACCTGCCCCACACAGTTACAGAATTATAAAAAAAACAATAATGGTCAGCGGTCCAACCAGGTCAATACATGATTTTTTAATATTTATAAAAATGCTTTCTTCGCAGTATCATACATTATGGCCGCATTTTCAACTTTTATTTCAGGATGTATCTCTGAAGTTGAACCAATCAGTGTTTTTGCCCCGCCGGAGTCTTTAAGTGCCTTAATTGTTGCCTGTTTTACCTGTTCAGGATTGCCGAAAGCAAGCAAATCCTGGCAATCTATCATTGATCCGCATACTGTATCCGGATACAGGTTCCTGAACTTTGCAATATCCATTGTTGCAAGCGGCTCAAAAGGATTGACTGAATCAGCACCCATTTCAATTATATCCCTGCAAATGTCCCATTTATTTCCATCGCTGTGGAGTATAACGAAATAGCCATATTTTTTCCATCTGTCTATGCATTTTTTCACTCTGGGATAAATAATGTTTTTTATAAACTCCATCGGCCACATAAGACCCGAATTAAATGCAGTGGCTTCAGAAATCATCGCAACCCTCGAAAGACGGGTGGGAGCAAAACAGTCAATTTTAAAAAGCTCATGATCCACCAGAGCATCATAATACTGCAGGAATATTTCCGGATGGTCATAATACATATATGTGACCCAGTCAAAGCCGTACCTGTGTGTAGCCGTATAAAGTCCCGGTACGGTTTCCGGAGCTATCATCATTGTGTCTCCAAGCTTTTCTGAAATTCTTTCAAAAGCAAAATTAAGCTCCTCCGGATCACGAAAATATTCACCGAAAAGATTAACCTGCTCAAGAGCCTGAAAGCAAAATTTCTTTTTTTCAATTGCCTTATAAATCCTTTCAATATCTTTCAGCATCATTTCTTTTGCTTCAGCAATTGTTTTTATGGGAATGAAAGTAACCTGTTTGGTCCACCACTCTTCTCTATACCTGAATCCATCCTCATCCCCGCTTTCCCGTTTTTCAGGAAAATCCGGAATCCGGAAGTGCCTGACAAGATCCAGGGTTTTGGAAACAGCCTTACATGTTATATCTTCAGCGTTAGCCTGGGTCAGTTTCTCTCCGCTTGCATACTCAATAAAGTCAACATTGTGGATGATGTCAAAAACAGGAAGTCTGTCCAGTTCTTTGCCTTCAAAGGTATTTATAACCCTCTCAGTAGAATTTAATCTTTCCATTTCTGTAAACCTTTCAGCCTGATAAGTAATAAAAAATACAAATTAACCTAAACAAAAATCATGATATATCCAGTTTTGTATATTCCGGATTTCTTGCAGACATAAAATCCGGTTATTTTTAAAAAAATTATATAGCTTCTTTTAAAAAAAGTAAACGTTTAATATAAAATTTATAAAAGAAGATTTCAAATATAATTTTTATACTGGCAGATGAAACCTGAAAAATATGAAGTTTATTCCTTTTTAAAATCCAAACAGTTTCATGGCATTTAAACCGAAAATATTTCTCTTGTCTTCAACAGAAATATCTGCATTTAAAATGCTTGAAATTGAAAACCTTATATCGATCCATGGCATATCCGATCCAAAAAGAAGCTTTTCCGAGGAACCAAGCCCCTGCACATAAGCTTTAATAAGTCCGGGTTCAAAAATGTCTCCTGAAAAATCCACATAAACATTTGAATTGCTGCCGACTATCTCCATAACCCTGTAAAGATAGCTGCCCCTTCCGCCGGCATGGGCAAGAATGAGATTTATACCCGGGTACTGTTTTGCAATACTGTCAAAAAAGAAGGCATCTGAAAACTTCTGGGCCCTGTTTGGAGCGTCAGGGTTCCATGAATGAGTTAAAACCGTTAACCTGTTTTTATTGGCAAATTCCCAGAACTCCCTGTATTTTTCATCATACGGATAACATGCGTGCCACGAGGGATGGATTTTTACACCCTTTACGCCATTGAAGCTGATATATTCCTTTATTATTTCAAGGCTCTGCACGGAATAATTGGGATTAAAAACCAGATATGCGCATATTAAAGGGCTGTGTTTTTCAAGCATATCAAGGGTCTGTTCCAGTCCGTCAAAAACTGACGCAAGCGCCTGATGATGCGAAACGACTGCTCTTTCTATACCGTATTTTTTCAGTAAATAAATAATATCGCTGTCCCCACCCGAAGGAACATTTAAGCTGCTCAACCTTCCAATGTGCAGGTGGGTGTCAATTAAGATGTTTATGCCAAGCTCTTTGAATTTTTCCGTAAACATATACCGTAATTTTAAGTTTTCATTTTTTTAAAATTCTATCCCGTGAAGTATTTTTTTAATGTTACCCTGCGCTATCTTCTCTTTCTGGTATGAGGAAATGTCTGCCTCCATTATCCTGTCGGTTGAAACGAATGCTTCATAGTGCGGATAATAAGTATCAAATACAAGCCTGTCTTCTCCTCCGTTTTTAACTATATCCTCGATCTGGTTTGTTCCAAAAAGATTATGCGTGTTAAAATAAATATTATCACAGTTGGAAATCAGCATAAAAATATAACTGCTGTACATAAGCTCCTTTGAAAAACCCCCGTCTATAATTAAAGGAAGATTTGGGAACCTTTCGGCTATTTCCTGTAACTTTTCCCACTGAATCTGCTTATCCCCCGTAATATCGGTTTCATCGACACTTATAATTACAGGAAATTTATGGTGCGCAAGCGCTTCATAAACTTTTTTAAAAAGTGCAGCCTCGAAGGGATACTTATGTGATTTGGGAGACAGCCTTAATATCCTGAAACCTTCAAGGAACCTGTTCTTCAGATGATTTTCAAAGTCTCTGATATGTTTTCTATCCAGGATAAACAAAATCATCTCATACTCAAAAAACATTGTCCCCCACAAATCCATGTGGACGGATGAGTCACCGGAAACCCTGATTTCTTTAAGATATTCCGAAACCATATCATTGCCGCGGTAAGGATAGCTATGGAGTCCGCTGAAGTCTGTCAAAAATGCAGTGGAAATATTGTAAAGGCTCTTATTTTTTTTGAGTGCAGGTAAAATATCTTTCCGTGGTACTGATAACTTTCCCGAAAGGTTGTTTTCCCCTATCCAGAAACAAATATCGTTAAATTCAATTTTTGGCAGCATTCCGGCTTTTTCTGGTTAAACCAATATAATTTTATTTTTATTGCACCCTAAGATACACCCACTAAATAATACTAATAATATTAAAATATTAAAACAGATATTTTACTGATTAATTTTCGAGGCTCCTATTGCATCAAGAGCAAGCTGTATGGAACTGAACTCATATCCATACTTCACATAAATTCCGATAACTTCCATCTCCTCATTTATTACCGGGCTTCCGCTTTCACCCTTTTTGGATGAGTCACCAAGATTCCTGAAAACACTCAAACCTTTATCCAGGCTGCCGCCAAGATAATTTTCCTCAGTTTTCAAGGTCCCGGTCTTAAGACCTCCGTAAATGTCGTCGCCGTAAAACACTGCATAGTCATTTAAAATCCAGAACTCAGGCTTATAATCTATAAGAACCGGCTGAATCCACTCATCGCTGAAGTTTGCTTTGAATTTAAAAAGTCCGTCACTTCCGTAGTTATCGGAAATGCAGTGCCCTGCAGTGATGATATAATATTTTCCATTATGCTCAATTGAGAAAGCGGTAAATGTATATCCTTTCTCTTCATTTGCCGAAGAACCGGTATATACAAACTTTAACAGACCGTTAATATTATCCAGAAGTTTTCTTAATTTTTCGGGTTCTTTCTGGAGTCCTTCAATTACGCCCTCGAGATTTTTAATGCTTTTTGCGGACAGCTCATCTTTTAAGCTTTCGATCTCTTTTTTCTGACCGGAAATCTCATCTAAATATTTATTTATTTCTTCATCATTTTCAGTAATGATTTCATTCAGCTCCCGGTTTTTTTCTACTTCCTGCTGCAGTTTAAGTTCGCTGTTGTTCAGGTCTTCCGAGGTTTTTGTGTAGTTTTGATGCAATGCATCATAATCCTCTTTTTTTACAACATAGTCGTCAAGAATACTGCAGGACAGGAAGATACAGCAAGCCAGAAATACAACTGCAGAAAACAGCATTATAAAGAAGATTTTTTTAGTAAAAGAAAAACTATAGAGAAAGGTTCTCTTCCTCTTCATAACCAATGCCGTTTTTTTTCTTGAATTCTGAGATAAAGTCTTCACTGTTTTCATCCTCTGACTCTTTTTCTACCTCAACTCCATCTTCATCTGATTCAGAGTCTTTTTCCTTTTCAGCTTTTGCCCTCTTTCTAGCAGAGACCTGTTCCTCAGACATTCTTGTAACATTTCCACTGAAAATTCCACCCTTATTAATGATCAGGGAATCAGTTTTGATGTTACCCATGGCAACACCTGTTTCCTTGATCTCGACATGGCCCGTTGCTTCCAAATTGCCTTCATACCTGCCGATTATTTCCGCTTCACTTGTTTTTACATCAGCATTTACGTTCCCGTTTTTCTGAATTGTAATCTTTCCGTCAACTGTCAGCTTTCCCTTCAGTTCGCAATCAATTTCAATTGCCTGGGATATTTTAAACTTCCCATCCATTGAAGCGGAATCTCCAACAATTGTCAAAAGTGTTCTCTGCTCACCTGATGATTTGAAATTTCCTGATTCGGTAATAAAGGCCATGCTTCCCCCTTTTTTTATAAATTAATAATATTTATTTTTTATTGATGTAACATCTATTATAAATGTATTGTAAATCAAATTAAATAAAATTAACATAAATCTTTTTTTATCTAATTATCCGTTTTATTTTTAATAAGTAAATCTAGGCTTGCAAATGCCTTCAGGATATCTGCTGCTGCTTCTGAATTCGGATAAGATATGAAGACAGGCTTTCTTTCAAAAAGTATGGAAGAATGATAACCTGACAGATATCTTATTCTTTCAGGGATTATATCAAATGCATTGCCATATTTGTCAGCCAGCCTGTTCACTATCTCCACTGCAGCCTTTCTTCTCTTTTCAAAACCATTTATAAGTATTCCTATTACATTTACATTGATTTTAAATTTTTCATTGAGGTTATTTATTATCCTGTTTAGATATTTAATATCAAGGAAGGAAAATATCTCGGGTTTTAAAACTATCACTATATTTTTGGCATAAACAAGTGCCGCGCTTGAAAGAAGGGAATAGTTGGGTTGTGAATCTATAACAACATAATCATACACAGCGGGGATGAACTTTTCCAGTATGTCATTTATCACAAAAACTCTGCTTGATGAGCTATATATTTTATTCTCATAAAAAGTTTTATCAAGAAAATAATCAGTCAGGTATTCTTCAAGGAGCGAAATATTGTTAGATGAAGGCAGCACATCAATATTTTCATTGATACTGATAATATAATCACTGAAATTAATTTCTTTGTTATTTAAATAACTGACAATAAGATTTTCAAGACACTTGTTTTTGGGCACCTGCGGATTTTTAAAAAAAGCCTGGAAAAGACTGACCTGGGGATCAAAGTCCAGAAAAAGCACTTTTTTTAAATGCTTCTCCGCCAGATACCATCCATAATTAAAGCAAATAGTTGTTTTACCTGTGCCGCCCTTCGTATTAAAAAAAACAACTTTTTCCATTATCTGGCTATGCCTTAATTTTAATAATTTTATAAAACTTTTATTTAAATTATTTTATAATTTTAAAGTACTGCAGATAAATATTCAACATTAATAAATTTGTAATTTAGAATTAATCCTTTTCAATCAAGTTCACGGTAGATAATTTGATATATTTTTTTTATAAGTATTAATATAAAATAATAACAAATTTTTTAAATTTAATCTTAGGAGAAGGTGGAAAATGCCTGCAGATAGCGGGGAGGACTTTTATAAAAATATTTTACATAACATAAGTGATGGAGTTTATTTTGTGGACAAAAACAGAAGCATAACCTACTGGAACAAAGGTGCAGAAGCCATCACAGGATTTGGTTCAGAAGATATTATCGGTAAATCCTGCTTTGACAGAATACTTATACATGTAACTGATGATAACCAGAATATCTGTAAAGGAGGTTGTCCTCTTGCAGCAACAATAAAAGATGGAAAAAACAGGGAAGCAGCGGCATTTTTTCATCATAAATCCGGTCATAGAGTCCCTACCATTTTAAAGACATCTCCAATAAGAGATGCCAGTGGTAAAATTACAGGAGCGTTTGAAATTTTCAACGACAACTCTGAGAATTTTGAGATGACCGAGACAATTAAGAAATTAAAAGAAGATTCGCTATTAGACATACTTACAGGCATAGCAAACAGAAAATACATTGAGCAGAAAATCTCTGAAAATATTAATGAATTTGAAAGGTATGGTCATAAATTCGGGCTGCTTTTTATTGATATAGACCATTTTAAGGCAGTCAATGATAAATATGGCCATAATGCCGGAGATGAGATATTAAAAATAATTTCAAAAACCCTTAGTAAAAATATCAGGTCTTTTGATACAGCGGGAAGATTAGGCGGTGAGGAATTTGTTGTCTTGATTCAAAATATAGATATAAATTCACTAAAAAAGACATCAGAAAAACTTAGGGCACTTGTAGAAGCATCGAGCTACCAATCACATAATCCCGATATAATCATAAGTGTTACTATATCTGTAGGTGCAACAATTTCCAGGCCTGGAGATAAACCAAAAGATATATTAAATAGAGCCGATTCTTTAATGTATCAGAGTAAAAAATCTGGCAGAAACAAAGTAACTATGGATCCAGATATTAAGTGATATCCGATATTATTTTAAAAAAATAGATAAAATTAATCCAAAAAACAATCCATGAATTTTATTAAAGTTTATCCCTAAATTTTAGATACTTAAATTATATATACTAAAATTATGACAAAAGTATTGATAATTAAATTAATAACAAATTAAAAATAATTGCGGTATTGTAATTTTTACCTTACAATAAATAAGTATTTATATTATTTTTAAAATAATATGAAGAAATATAATAATAATTTTATAAATAAAACATTAAAATTTTATAAGCTAACGATCTTCTTATTTTTTTGCCTTATCTTGTTTATTGTTCCACTAGTGCAAGGTTGCACAACACAAGAGGTAAAGTTACCCCCTGACGAAGTGACAGTTCAGCTCAAATGGGTTCATCAGTCGCAGTTTGCAGGATTGTATGTAGCTCAGCAAAAAGGTTATTATGCTGATGAAAATATCAATGTTAAATTTATTGAGGGTGGTCAGGGAATCGATGTTGTTGAACCTCTTTTAAATGGCCAGGCAGATTTTACCATAATATCCCCCGAATTTCTTATAACTGAGCATAGTAAAGGTGCACCCATATGGGCAATAGCTGCTATTACAGGCGAAGTGCTGTGGTATTTGTGTCTGTGAAAGATTCAGGAATTCTAAAACCATACGATTTCTTACAAAAGTCTGTTGCATTACAAGGTCCCCAGGACTTTGAAATTCAGTTTTATGCATTATTTAATAAACTTGACCTGGATATATCGCAAGTAACAATTAAAAAGTATGACCCAGAATATACTGGGTTTTACAATGGGGATATAGATGTAACAGCTGCGTATTTAACAGGTGGTGTCATAAGAATTGAGGATAATGGTTACAATTTAAATAAAATCTGGCCAGGTGATTATGGAATAAACTTTTATTCAGATATATTGGTAACAAATGAAGATATGATTAAAAATAAACCAGAGCTTGTGACGCGATTTTTAAAAGCAACGCTTAGAGGCTGGAGGGATGCAGTGGGAAATACAGAATCTGCAGTAGAAGACACTCTTAAATATGCACAGATTAAGGATAGAAACCTTCAGACTAAAATGATGAATGCACAAGCGCCATTAATCCACACAGGAGAGGATAATATCGGATGGATGAAGGAAAATGATTGGAAGTCAATGCATGAGTTAATGTCTGAACAGAAACTAATAGATTATCATTTAGATTATAACGATATTTATACAATGGAGTTTCTGGAAAATATTTATGAGGCAAATTAAAAATGAAATTTTCATTAAGAATCCCTCTATTATTCGTATTGATTGCAATTACTGCTACTTTGGCTGTCAGCTGTCTCTCCTATTATAATGGCAGAACTGCTATTGAAAATGAAGTTATTAGTCGTATTACTGACGTTAATATTCTAAAAGAAACAGAAGTTGAAGAGTGGCTTTATGATGGTAAAGCCTTAATTGAAGTCACCGCAAGCAATGCTTATTTCAAAGACGAATATGCAAGTGTTATTGTTTCCCATGATCCTTTAATTCCAGAGCACATGGCAATCCATAAAAAAATTATCGAAGACATTCTTATGCCTGTGCTTAAAGGCGGTCTTTTTTTTGAACTTTTTATTATCAGACTCGATGATGGATTGATTATGATTTCAACAGATTATGTACAGGAGGAAAAGTATGTTAATGATATGCTATATTTTGTAAATGGGAAAGAAGGAACATACATTCAAAGTGCTTATTATTCAATGGCATTGCAAAAACCTGCAATTACAGTAGCAACACCCATAAAAGACAGGAGTGGCAGAACTATTGCAGTTCTTGGGGGAAGATTTGACCTCGGTTATCTTTCAGCAATTATGAAAAAACAGGGTGAATTTAGTAATAGTATTGACACATATATTGTAAATAAATTCAACTTCTTTGTAACCGAACCAAGATTTGGCAGCGATTATGCTCTTAAGAAATCTGTTTATACCGATGGTGTTGTCAAGGCTCTTGCGCATTTCGATGGGGTGAGTCTTTATAATGATTACAGAGAAAAGCCAGTTATAGGGGCATACAGATGGAGTTCTGTTTTAGAGTCAGCAATATTAACTGAAGTTAACCAGTCAGAAGCTTTTGCTCCTGTTTATAATCTACAAATAAAAATATTCTTTGCGGGATTGGGAGTAATTTTATTTTCAGCTATTATCGGATACTTGCTATCCCTTACCATAACAAAACCTTTAAACAAACTGGTTAAGGGAACCGCAAAAATAAGCTCTGGGGATCTTGATTACAGGTTTGATTTTAAAAGTAAAAATGAAATAAGCAGACTTGCAAATTCCTTTGACATAATGATAAAAAGGCTAAAGGAAACACTGGTTTCGCGTGACAAGCTTTCCGAAGAGGTAAAAATTCGTAAAAAGAAGGAGGAAGAGCTAAAAATCTCCAATTCTGAACTTGAGAGTTTTGCTTATGTAGCATCCCATGACTTGCAGGAACCGCTTAGGGTGATATCCAATTTTTCAAGTCTTCTTTCGAATAGATATAGAGAAAAGATTGACAAAGACGGAAAGGAGTTTATAGATTTTATTACAGACAGCACTGTCAGGATGCAAAAAATGATAAAGGATCTACTTTCTTTTTCAAGGATTGCCACAAAAGGCAAACTTTTTAAAAATACCAATCTTAAAACAATCCTGAAAGCTGCAATATTCAATCTGAGAATTCTAATTGAGGAAACGGGATGCGATATAAAAATCGGTAAAATGCCTGGTATTACCTGTGACAATAGCCTGTTTATAAGCCTTTTTCAGAATCTTATTGAAAATGCAATAAAGTTTCGCTCTGGTAAAAAACCACTTATTGAAATAAATGCAAAAAAAGATAGCAATAACTGGATAATTTCTGTTAAGGATAATGGAATAGGCATAAAGGAGGAATATAAGGAAAAGATTTTTATAATTTTTCAGAAACTTCATACAAAAGATGAATATCCCGGGACAGGAATAGGCCTTTCATTGTGTAAAAAAATTGTTGAAAGTCACGATGGAAGAATCTGGGTGGAATCAGACGGAGTGTCTGGCTCAACTTTTTATATAAGCTTGCCAATAAATATTAAGAAGGAATATATCAATGAAACTTGATAAAGAATTTAATGCTATAAAAGTACTTATTGTTGAAGACAGCAAAGCAGATCTCAGGTTAACAATGGAGGCCCTGAAAGACTGCAAGTTAATGCTTGATATTGAAGCTGTAAAAGATGGTGTAGAAGCCATGGATTTCTTAAGAAAGAAAGGAGAATATAAGAATTCATCAAAACCAGATCTTATACTGCTGGACCTAAATTTACCCCGAAAAGACGGCAAGAAGGTTCTGGAGGAAATAAAATCAGATGCACACTTAAAACGAATTCCTGTTGTAATATTGACTGTTTCATCAGATGAACAAGATATTATTGAAACATATGACCTGCATGCAAACTGCTTTATAACAAAACCAGTTGACCTTAACCAGTTTATACAAGTTGTAAAATCAATTGAAAGTTTCTGGTTTACGATTGTAAATCTTCCACCAAACATTACAAAGTAAAGGTGTTGTAAAAACAATGGGTATTGATTTTAAAAAAATTCTCATAATAGAAGACAATAAAGAAGATGCGCAATTTATAAAAGAACTTCTTTCAGGAAATATTGGTGCAGAAATAGAATTTTTTTACGCAAGTTATGTAGAAGAGGGAATTAAATATATTTTGGACCAGCAATTCGATGCTATTCTCTTAGATCTTGGCCTGCCCGATTCAGCCGGATTAAGTACACTGGAAAAAGTCATAAAAAAAGCATCTCAGATACCAATAATAATTGTAACTGGGCTTGAGGATGAACAAATAGCAAAAAGTGCTTTAACCGAAGGGGCACAGGACTATCTTGTAAAGTCACAGTTTGACTGCAATCTTTTAGTTCACACAATAAATTATGCTATAGATCGAAAAAAATTTGAAAAAACAACAATTGCAAATGAAGAAAAATACAGATCACTATTTGATAATACAGTTGTTGGAATCTATCAGTCCACAATAGACGGTAACTATATCAATATAAATTCTGCATTTGTTAAAATTTTTGGATATGACAGCAAAGACGAAATGATGAAGCATAGTATCCCAAAGCAAATCTATAAGCATGAAAGGGATAGACTCACCCCTGATAAGAGAAATAGGCCATTTGTTTTAGAACTTAAGAGGAAGGACGGCAGCTATTTTTGGGCAGAAGTAAATTCAATAACAGTTTTTGAAGACCGAAAACCAAAATATTACCAGGGTGTAGTTAGGGATATTACAGATAGAATAAATGCCGAAAATAATCTTAAAGAAAGCAATAACCGACTTGCTGCCACACTTAGGCAATCAATAGACATTCTGTCTTCAATGGTTGAATCCAGAGATCCTTATACCGCGATTCATCAGAAAAATGTCGCAAGAATTACGGTGGAAATAGCCCAAGAACTTGGTTTGAGTGAAATTGATATAAATGGATTAAAAATTGCTTCGGTTCTTCATGATATGGGTAAATATTCTATTCCTGCATCAATTCTGGCAAAACCTGCTAAATTAAACGACTTAGAATTTTCAATGATTAAGATTCATCCACAGACAGGTTATGATATTATCAGAAAAATAGACTTTGATTATCCTGTCGCAGACATAATTCTGCAGCACCATGAAAGACTTGACGGTTCCGGATATCCAAACGGGCTCAATGGTAAAGATATTTGCATTGGGGCAAAAATACTTGCAGTTGCAGATGTTGTTGAAGCCATGTCATCACACAGGCCATTCAGGCCTTCCCTTGGTATAGGCGCTGCCTTAAAAGAGCTTGTAGATAATAAGGGCAAGCTATATGATCCTCAAATTGTTTCAGTCTGCATCAAACTTTTTAAAAATAAAGAATTCAGTTTTAAAAACAATAACTCGCCAAATCCCCACCCCCCCTATTGAATTAATCAATTTAAATTAATGAAGATAATGTTCGCTGCTTATTCTCCTATTTTTTTCTTAACCGTACTAGAAAAATCACAAGCTAAATTATCTATCCTTATAAATAGTCCCATATGCCTTAAGAAGATCAAACAGCGAGCCGCAAGCAAATATAGCAGTATGAATAATAAATAATTAATTTTTTTTAAAAAACATTTAGTGTATATTTAAACAAAAAAACCGGCTCTTTTAATACACGTAAAAATGGTTAAAAAGATAAGAAAAATTTCAGTAAAAATAATTATAATAATTATTTTTACCCTGGCTGCCCAGTTTGTGCTGCCGGTTTTATTATCCTGTAAAAACAACGGCCAGGGTACAAATGAAATGTCTTCTTCAGAGCTTTCCGGAAATAGTGCTGCTGCAAAAACCATTTTAAATATAACGGTGAGCATCCCACCCCAGGCTGAGTTTGTCGAAGAAATCGGGGGCAGTAATGTAATTGTTACGGTACTTGTGCCGCCCGGGGCAGACCCGCATACATTTGAATTAAAACCCTCACAAATGAAATCCCTGGACGCCACAGATGCCTATTTTGCATTGGGATCGGGAATCGAATTTGAAATTGTATGGATGGATAAAATTACCGGATTAAACAGAGATATGCCCGTCTATAACTGCTCTGAAAATATAAAATTTATTTCCGGCAGTGGTGAACAGGCCATCAGTGAATTTGAAGGTTCTGATTCTACAAAAGGAAATGATCCTCATATCTGGCTATCCTTAAAAAATGCAATGATTATTTCTGAAAACATTTATAACAGCCTTACGGAACTCGACCCTGAAAATAAACAGTATTATTACAGCAATAAAGTCGCTTACCAGAAAAAACTGTCTGATCTTGACAAGATAATGGAAGAGAGCCTTAAAAATATAAAAAACAAAAAATTCATTGTCTATCACTCTGCCTGGAAGTATTTTGCCCGTGATTATGGTTTGCAGGAAATA
>Ga0233425_10005027_pt1 | contig 21446 bp, 18 predicted proteins | sample Watercolumn_Towu_2_FD_181712 | JGI IMG/M metagenome (GOLD analysis project Ga0233425, IMG submission 181712) | Freshwater microbial communities from Lake Towuti, South Sulawesi, Indonesia - Watercolumn_Towuti2014_140_MG | ecosystem: Environmental > Aquatic > Freshwater > Lake | place...
ACGGTAATCGACTCCTTCCTTACCACTACCGCTCCCACTACTTCTTTGCGCTTTTGGCTCCTCTTTTCCGCTCTGTTCATCACCATATTTTAACTCAGATATGCCATATCTTTTGAGACGATTAATAACTAAAGCCTCTGATTATTGCCCAACAGAAAAAATCTTCGCGAGATGGCTGGAACAAAGGCAAATTGCTGGGGCAAAAACCATCCCTTAAACTTAAGGAAGTCTGGGAAATCCAAATCCGTTTACAACTGGCCTACAATGTTAAGGAGTTGGCATTGTTTAACTTAGCGATAGACAGCAAGCTCCGAGGCTGCGACCTCGTCAAGCTCAAAGTACGGGATGTAGCCCACAGCGACCAAGCCTTAAAACGTGCAACGGTCATGCAACAGAAAACCCACCAGCCGGTACAATTCGAGATCACCGAACAAACCCGCAGCACCATTACTCAATGGCAAAACCGTCTGGAACGAAAAATTTCTAGGCTGAATTTAACCTGACAGACACCTCTAAAAACCAGTAATTGTCAGATTAAGTTTGAACTAATACACATTAAATGATGAGGCGCTGGCCGTTATACGAGAACAACTTGGCAAGCATGAGTCCCACGTATTCACTTATCAAGGAGAGCCTGTGACCCACGCAAATAATCACGCTTGGCGCAAGGCCTTAGTTAGGGCAGGTATTAGTGATTTCCGCTGGCATAATTTAAGACACACCTGGGCAAGCTGGCACGTACAAAACGGAACACCCTTACATGTAGTTAAAGAATTGGGGGGTGGGCTGATTTAACGATGGTGTTGAGGTATGCACACTTATCCAGCAAGCATCTGGAAGAATATGCTGGAAACGCAAAAACTGTGACAAATTTACTACAGCAAATAAAAAAGGGTCAGGAAATAACTCATAGCCCTTTGATTTAATGGAGCTGGCGATGGGACTCGAACCCGCGACCGGCTGATTACAAAACAGGAGGACGATCGACCATGCAGCCCATCAAAATCAGATTATCCGGCGCTATTTGCCAATTGTGGCGCGTGCAGGGCGCGCTGCTAGCAGGTTTTTTCTTACTAGGCTGTTGCGCTACGGTCTCTAACACCGCCACGAAAAACTTTACCGAATCGGCGGACAATGACGCCGCATTAATTAGTTTGACAACGCCGCAAGGTTCAGATCTTCTTTACCGCAGTCAGGCCAAGCAAGATTTTTTACCGCTGAGTATACATTTTGTGACTCAGCAAAATAGGGCTTATTGCGGCGCTGCGAGCATGGTTATGGTGCTGAATGCTTTAGGGCTCACCGCGCCGGTTGATCCGACCTATAGTCCTTATCCGATGTTTACCCAAAACAATGTATTTAACGTAAAAACCGAACGCATTATCGGCGTTGATAAAATAGCTCGGCAAGGCGTCACCCTAGAGCAGTTAGGCCGTTTGCTCGCAAGCTATCCAGTGCAGGCGCAAGTTATCTATAGTAGCGATAGCAGTCTGGTTGAGTTTCGTGAGCAGGTTAGGGCTAATCTGAAAGAAGCGGAAAACTTTGTCCTGGTCAATTATTTGCGCAAAACTATCGGCCAACAAACAGGCGGGCATATATCGCCGCTGGCGGCTTACGATGAAGCCAGCGACCGGCTTTTAATACTGGATGTGTCGCGTTATAAATATCCGCCGGTTTGGGTGAAAACAGCACACCTTTGGCGGGCCATGACAACAGTCGACGATGCCTCGAAAAAATCGCGGGGTTATCTCTTAATAAGGCGCCTGCAACACACGGAAACCGATCATGACTAATTCACGCATGCAATCCATCGATCTTATGCGGGGCTTGGTGATGGTCTTGATGGCTTTAGATCATACGCGCGATTTTTTTTCCAACGCCTTGTTTAGTCCCACCGATCTTGAGCAAACTAGCGTCGGCTTATTTCTTACCCGCTGGATTACGCATTTTTGCGCTCCGACTTTCGTATTTTTAGCCGGCGTAAGCGCTTTTTTATCGGCCGCGCGTAATCATCTGAGCGAACGTCAACTGGCTTGGTATTTAATTACCCGAGGCTGTTGGCTGATCGTTTTAGAATTGACGCTTGTGCGTTTTGGCTGGACTTTCAATTGGCAAATAGAAAGCGCAATTGCTCAAGTGATTTGGGTTCTGGGCTGGTCGATGATCGTCTTGGCCGGACTGGTCTTTGTTCCGCGCGTGTGGGTTGCCTTGTTTGCCGTTCTTACGATTGCTGGACACAATGGGTTTGATTACATAAGACCTGATGACCTAGCCGGCTATGGTTGGTTGTGGACATTTTTGCATGTTCGCGGCGTTATCGAATATTGGCCCAATCATTTCATTTTTGTCATTTATCCGCTGCTTCCCTGGGCAGCTGTAATGGCTGCCGGATATTGCTTAGCCCCGCTATTTTTGCAGACTGCCGAATTGCGCAAACGCCGATTGAAAGCGTTGAGTCTGGCTTTGATTGGCGGCTTTTTCATTCTGCGCGGATTTAATCTGTATGGCGATCCTGAGCCTTGGGGCCAGCAAAAAAATGTGTTGTTTACTCTGTTTGCAATTTTGAACTGTCAAAAATACCCGCCTTCTTTACTGTATTTGCTGATGACTTTGGGGCCTATGCTGATGACCCTGGTTTGGCTTGAAGGCTGCAGGCTGCAATACTGGTTTTCGCCACTGCTGGTTTTTGGCCAGGTTCCGTTGTTTTTTTATTTATTGCATCTATTGGTAATTCATGGCGCCGCTGTGTGCCTTGCTTTATTGAGGGGTTTTCCGGTCGATTGGTTATTCCATGGCTCCGAGCGCTTTCCGTTTGTGACGATGCCCAAATCTGAATACGCTTATGATTTATCAAGCGTTTATGTTGTTTGGGTGATCGTGCTTTGTGCTCTCTATCCGCTATGCAGTGTTTATTCGCGATTCAAGCAAAAACACCCCCATTATCGCTGGCTGGCTTATCTTTAAGACAGATTGTTCGCTGGCCATAGACTTTGTCTTTCGCCGTGTAATGAGTTATGACAAATCATGGATTAGGCTATGCAATGAGCAAATCAGCAGCACGCCAGCGGCGATCAGGACAATTTGCTGCAGCGAATTTTTCATGTCGGTTTTTTTATGCAGTGAGGGTATTAAATCGGCGACAGCGATATAAATAAAGCTGGAGGCGGCCAAAGCTAAAAAATATGGCAGGCTATGATGCACGTTATCCAGGCTGAAATACGCCAGTATCCCCCCCAGTACCGTGGCAAGGCTGGCAAGAATATTGTAAAAAAGCGCCTTGGCTTTGCTGTAGCCGCTATTAAGCAGAATCGCAAAATCGCCGACTTCCTGTGGAATTTCGTGAGCGGCTACCGCAAGACTAGTAACGATGCCCAGCTTCACATCGGTCAAAAATGCCGCCGTTATTAATACGCCATCAACAAAATTATGGATGCTGTCGCCCAAAATGATTAACATACCGGCCGATTTGGCTATACCGTGGCCATGATGATGGCTGTGTTCGGGGTCATGACTGGAGTCGTGATTCTCGTCGCTATGCGCCTCGCAATGACCATAATGGCAGTGACGCCAGATCAAGAATTTTTCCAGCACAAAAAACACCAATATGCCGATCAAAATGGTACCCGAAAGCGCACGCAGTTGTTCAGGTCCGGCTTTGGCAAACGCCTCCGGAATCAAGCCCCAAAAAGCCACGGCCAGCAACGCGCCGATAGCGAAGCTGATGCCATGCGGCAGAACGGCATTTTGGTGGCGCTGGGGCAATAACAAAAAAACGGCCGCCGCCAATACGCTTAATATGCCGCCAAGCGCGGTAAATAAGACAATCAATGCTAATAGATGCAAGGTGTTAATCCCTCCAAATTAATGAGACCATCCGGCCGGTTTTAGGATCACGGCGAAACGAATAGAAGCGCGCCTGGTCGGTCAGGGTGCAAAAATCACCGCCGTAAATCTGACTGATGCCGAGCGCCGTTAATTCATGGCGCGCCAACAGATAGATATCGGCCAGCCATTTGCCATTATCTTGTCGCGAAAATGCGTTTGCGAAGCCATTCGATTTAGCCAAAAAAGCTTCGCGAACTTCTGAACCGACTTCAAAACTGGCTGGCCCAATAGCTGGCCCCAGCCAAACCAGCAGATTTGTTTTCGCCAAAGCCTTGACCGTGTGCCTGATGATGCCTGCTAATAAGCCGCGCCAACCAGCATGAATCGCGGCAATACGGGCGCCATCGGCAGCGCAAAGCAATAAGGGCAAACAATCGGCGGTCATTACTGCGCAAACAATGCCAGGCTTGCTGGTATAGCTGGCATCGGCTGAGGGCAGATAATCCGTGATGGCTGCATCGACTGCAATCGAACTGTGTATCTGATTTAACCAAAACGGCTCTGCCGGAAGCGAGAGCATATTTTTGATGATCCGCCGATTTTCCATAACCGCACTGTCTAAATCGCCCACATGCAGCGCCGGATTTAAGCTGGAATAAGGCGGCTCGCTGACGCCGCCGGTTCGCAAGGTGGTTGCCGCATGGATATTTGCCGGCGCCGGCCAATCTGGCGTAAGCCAATGTTCAGCTATGTTCATTTGCAGAAAGAACCTCCAGTAAACGCGACATGTCGGCAGGCAGGTCTTGCCGCCATTCGCAGTAATCGCCGGTTTCCGGATGAACCAAACCCAGTTTTGCCGCGTGCAAAGCCTGGCGTTTGAAGTTGCGCAACTCAAATTCGAGGCTTGAGCTGCAATTCGGCGGCAACTGAAAGCGGCCGCCATAGACCGGATCGCCGAGCAAAGGATAGCGAATATGCGCCATATGGACTCTGATTTGGTGAGTCCGGCCCGTTTCCAGCTTCAGCTGAATAAAGGTATGATGGCTAAAACGTTGTAGGACGCGAAAGTGGGTAACGGCTTCCTTACCGGATTCTTTTACGGCATAGCGTTTGCGGTCGGTAGGATGCCGGGCGATTGGTTCATCGACCGTACCGCCGGCCGTCATTCGACCTTTGCAGATGGCCAGATATTCGCGAGTAATTTCTCGGTCCTGTAGCTGTTGCGTCAGGCTGTTATGCGCTTGCAAGGTTTTGGCGATCATCAACAAACCGCTGGTTTCTTTGTCGAGGCGGTGAACAATGCCGGCTCGGGGTAAGATCACCAAGTTTTTATCATGATTTAACAGCGCATTCAGTAAAGTGCCGCTCCAGTTGCCAACGGCTGGATGCACAACCAGCCCTGCTGGCTTATTGATAATCAATAAGCTTTTGTCTTCGTGAATAATATCCAAGGGTATTTCTTCAGCTTCGGAAATAACCACTTTTTCAGCTTCGGCATCCATCGTGATGACTTCGCCGCCTTCCAGTTTGTCTTTGGGTTTTAGCTGCAGGCCGTCGACATGCACGCGTCCGGCTTTGATCCAGCTTTGCAACTTGCTGCGTGAATAATCGCTAAAGAGTTCCGCCAATACTTGATCCAAGCGCATACCCGCCATTTCGTAAGGCACATCGGCTGTTAATCGTGTCATTTAAAGGTCCGTGCTTGCAGTTATCATCAAATCAGCCGCATCAATGAGGGACAGACAAATTCACTCGGCTGAGTTTTGTTTCCTAATTAAGATACGATATACTCGCTGGTCAATCCCTGAAATTAACCGGCGAAACTTATTCGGCTAAAAACCTCTTATATTACAACGCGTCGTTATCAGCATGCGATTATTTTTAGTTAAGATTTTATTTATTTGCTGTTTGGGCATCTCTCTACAAGGCTGCGAAACATTGAAGAGCCTGTCATCCAAGAGTTCGGATACGGAAGATGAATATGTCGGCTGGACAGCCGAAAAATTTCTGTCTGAAGCCAAAAAATCACTGGACTCGGCCAATTATGAAAAGGCCATCAAACTGTATGAATCGCTTGAGGCGCGTTATCCATTTGGCGATTTTTCAGCGCAGACCCAGATAGACATCGCTTACGCTTATTATAAAAACGGCGATCCCGATAATGCGCTGGCGGCGGCTGATCGTTTCATCAAGATTAATCCACGTAATCCAAGCGTCGACTATGCCTATTATTTGAAAGGACTGATCAATTATAACCGCGGCATCGGCTTTCTTGACCGTTTTTTGCCATCCGACACCTCGCAGCGGGATCCGGGCAGCGCTCGTGACGCTTATGAAAATTTTGCCGAACTCATACGGCGCTTTCCGAACAGCAAATACCTGGCTGATGCCCGTCAACGCATGACCGCGCTGAAAAATAATTTGGCCATGCACGAGGTTCATGTCGCGCGTTATTACATGAAGCGCAAAGCCTATATTGCAGCAGTTAATCGGGCATCCACCGTTATCGAAAAATATGACCGCACGCCGGCAGTGCCTTATGCCCTGCTAGTTTTACAGGAGGCTTATACGCAATTGGGCATGACTGACTTTGCCAATAACATGGCCCGGGTTTACCAACAAAACTACCCAGATGGGCCACCTGTGCCGGAGTATCAAAACGCCACTTTCGCACATCGGGTCTGGGATTTCATTGGGCTGGAAAAATAAAGCCCTAAATCGAAGCTCTCAACTTTTCAGTCAGGCGGCGGACTGCAGGAAATCGTTAGCCGATAAAATACTTGCATAGACCAATTTACTAGGTGTAATGTTGGTTTCTATAGGATAATTAGCAACGCACGGATTACTCCGAAATAATAAATGATTTGGCTGAGATAACGACTTGCTGGGGGCAAAGCGCAATCGTTGGCTCAAATCAGGTCTATAAACACACCTTAACCACGAGAAAATTAACTATGTCCAACTTTCCGATTGATCTTGGCGCTTATCAGCGCATAACTTTAGACCCTGGTAATCCAGTTTTAAGCGCTGAACAGCGCGCCAGCTTGAAGGCCAATATTCAGCTTTGTCGCGATGCGATTGTGTTTTTTACCGCCACTGGCGCGGCTCGCGGGGTTGGCGGACATACTGGCGGACCTTACGACACAGTGCCGGAAGTCATGATCATGGATGCGTTGTTTCGTGGTTCGGACAAATTCGTGCCGATCTTCTTTGATGAAGCGGGCCATCGTGTTGGCACCCAATATCTGATGTCAGCCTTGAATGGCGATTTGCCCGCTGAACGCTTGATGGAATATCGCGCCGCGCATTCGCATCTGCCGGGCCATCCCGAACTGGGCTTCACGCCGGGCGTTAAATTCAGCTCCGGCCGTCTCGGCCACATGTGGCCTTATGTCAATGGCGTGGCCATGGCGAATCCAGGCAAAGTTCTGTTCTGTCTTGGTTCGGATGGTTCGCAACAGGAAGGCAACGACGCCGAGGCGGCGCGTCTGGCCGTCGCTCAAGGCCTGAATGTCAAACTGATCATCGATGACAACGATGTCACGATTGCCGGCCACCCATCCAAATATCTGACCGGCACCAGCACGGCGAAAACGCTTGCCGGTCATGGCTTGACCGTACTCGAAGGCGACGGCGAAGATATTGATGATCTGTATCAACGCATTTGCACCGCCATCAACACGCCCGGTCCTGTCGCGGTTGTCAACTATCGCAAGATGTGCCCTGGCATCGTTGGTCTGGAAGGCTCAACCCATGGCCATGACGTGGTTTCGGTGAAAGTTGCGCTGGAATATCTGGAGACGCGCGGCCAGAATGCTGCGGCCGATTTTCTGCGGAATGTCAAAGCGCCCAAGAATGATGCGGTCTTCCTCGGCTCCAGCGACAAATGGGATGCCAACCGTAACGTCTTCGGCGACGCCGTGGTCTCCATTCTGGGCCGCCTGAGTGAAGCCGAACGTAAGCAAAAAGTACGCGTCGTTGACAGCGACTTAGAAGGTTCTTGCGGTTTGAAAAAAATCCATGACGCCTACCCGGAAGTATTCATTTCATCCGGCATCATGGAACGCGGCAATTTCTCCGCTGCTGCCGGATTCGGCATGGAAAAGGGCAAGCAGGGTATCTTTGGCACATTCAGCGCTTTTTTGGAAATGTGCATTTCCGAAATCACGATGGCGCGGCTGAATAACTCCAACGTCTTGAGCCATTATTCGCATTCAGGCATCGACGACATGGCTGACAACACCTGCCATTTCGGTTTGAACAACATGTTTGCCGATAATGGTTTGAGCGACGGCTACGACACCAACCTTTATTTCCCGGCCGATCCCTTGCAAATGAAGGCCTGTCTGGAAACCATTTTCTTCAATCCAGGATTGCGTTTTGTCTTCTCAACTCGTTCTAAGGTGCCGATGATTCTGGACAACAATGGCCAGGAGTTTTTCGGCGGCGATTACAAGTTCGTTTCCGGCCAGGATGAAGTGATTCGCGAAGGCACGCAGGGCTATATCGTCAGCTTTGGCGAAGCGTTATACCGGTCTTTGGATGCAGTTGAACGCTTGAAGCAAGAAGGCATTGATGTTGGCTTGATCAATAAACCGACCTTGAATGTCGTCGATGAAGCGATGCTGAGCAAAATCGGTAAGTCGCCTAGAGTGTTGGTTGTTGAGGCCTTTAACCGTAAAACAGGGCTTGGCAGCCGCATGGGTTCTTGGTTGTTGGAACGCGGCTACACGCCCAAATATGCGCATCTCGGCACGCATAAGGAAGGCTGCGGCGGTTTGTGGGAGCAATTTCCGCATCAAGGCATTGACCCGGCGGGCATTATGGCCAAAATTAAAAGCATGCTATAAAGCTGGCGGCATTGGTAAAAAAGGGCGCGTTATGCGCCCTTTTTTGTTTAACAGAGCGCCCAAATTCGTTGCGAGCAGTTGGTATAATGCATTATTTTTATGGCTGCTAACTTAGCACAGGTTTTTTCTGTTTGGTTTTCAAGGCCTGTAGTTTGTTAAGAGGCATTTTGCTTTTTATCAAACCGAATTTTCACCTGCGGCATGCTCGTAAGCGCTTATCCGCTTTTTGTCTGCGATGACTAAAGAACCTAATTTAATTTTTTCTCCACAAGTTTCGGCTGCCAAAGATCAAACGACTTACTGGACCGGCTTGAGCGGTTGCGGCGATTCGTTGGCGCTGGCGAACACAATTAGTCGCAGCCACCATTTATTTGTCATTGTCACGCCTGACACTCAAACCGCTTTGCGCTTTGAACACGAATTAAGTTTCTTTTTGCCGGCAGATTATGCGGTATTGCATTTTCCGGATTGGGAAACGCTGCCTTACGACACTTTCTCGCCGCTTCCCGAAATTATTTCGGAACGGCTGAAGACCCTGGCATTATTGCCTCAGATGAAGCGGGGGGCCTTGCTGGTGCCGGTGACCACTTTAATGCACCGTTTAGCGCCTCGTGAGCATGTATTGGCGCACAGCTTTGCCTTGGCAGTGGGCGATGAGTATAACCTCGAACTAAACCGGATTAAACTGGAAAGCGTTGGTTATCAGTGTGTCGCGCAGGTTTACCAGCATGCGGAATTTGCCATCAGAGGCTCCATTGTGGATTTGTTTCCGATGGGCAGCAAAACGCCTTTTCGCATCGAATTGTTCGATGACGAAATTGAATCCATTCGGACTTTTGATCCGGAAACGCAGCGCTCGCTGGAAAAAATCGAGCGGATATTGTTATACCCGGCTCGCGAATTTCCTTTAACTGACGCTTCAATCAAACATTTTCGTCAAGCTTTCCGCGAGGCGTTTCCTGAAACCTCGCTAAAAAATCTATTGTACCAAGATGTCAGCAAGGGCATAACGCCGGGCGGCATTGACTATTATTTGCCGCTGTTTGTTGAGAAGACGGCTACCTTATTTGATTATTTACCCGCTTCCGCCTGCCTGGTCATGCCGGATTCGATGGCCGATCATGCGCGTGCTTTCGGCGCAGAAGCCGAGGACCGGTTTCAACAACGTAAATATAATGTCGATAGGCCTTTGCTGCCGCCAAGCCAGCTATTTCTGTCTTCTGAAGAATTAGTTCAAAAAACCGCTTTGTTTAGGCGAATAGTCATCGCAACGGAGCCGGTTTCCAGCGCTTACAATTCTGAATTCAACTGCCTGCCTTTGCCTAAGCTAACGATTGACGCCAGGCAGTCTGAGCCGGCGCTGGCGCTCCAAAGGTTTGTCGGCCAGTTTTCCGGAAAAATATTATTCGTCGCAGAATCGCCCGGGCGTCGAGAAGCCTTAATCGAAAAATTAAGGCTGTATAAAATTCCGCTAAAGTCGATTGAAAATTGGCATCAATTTTTACAGTCTGAACACGCCACGGGTATTTTGGTAGCGCCGATGGATCAGGGATTGCTGTTGGACAATCCGGCATTGGCGATTATTACCGAAACCCAACTTTCCGGCGAAAAAGCCCAGCAACGCCGTCGGCGGCGTAAATCATCGGTACGCGACCTGGAAAATATCGTCAATAACTTGAATGAATTGACGATAGGTGCGCCGGTCGTGCATCAGGAGCACGGCGTCGGCCGTTACATGGGGTTGCGAATTTTACAGGTTGGCGGCATTGATGCTGAATTTTTAACCTTGCTTTACGCCAACGATGACAAGCTCTACGTACCCGTGTCCTCATTGCATGTTATTGGCCGCTATACCGGCATTAGTCCGGAAAACGCGCCTTTGCACAAATTGGGCGGCGATCAGTGGAGTAAGACCAAAAAGAAAGCGATGGCGCGGATTCGCGACGTAGCGGCCGAATTATTGGAAATTCAAGCCAAAAGATCGGCGCGGCAGGGTCATGCCTTCAATATTGACGGCGCAGATTATCAGGCTTTTGCCGATGCCTTTCCATTTGAAGAAACTCCCGATCAACAAACCGCTATTGCCGCGATACTCGAAGACATGGCGCGAGCACAGCCGATGGATCGGGTCGTCTGTGGCGATGTTGGTTTTGGCAAAACCGAAGTTTCGATGCGCGCCGCCTTTATTGCGGTGCAAAGCGGCAAACAGGTGGCGATTTTGGTGCCGACCACCTTATTGGCGCAGCAGCACTTTCAGAATTTTCGCGACCGCTTTGCTGACTGGCCGGTACGCGTCGATGTCATTTCGCGCTTTATAAGCCCCAAACAGCAGCATGAGCTCATTGCTGATCTCGAACAAGGCAAAACCGATATTATAATCGGCACGCATAAATTGTTATCCTCCGAGATTAAATATAAAGCCTTAGGCTTGGTTATTATTGACGAAGAACACCGCTTTGGCGTAAGCCAGAAAGAGCATTTTAAAAAGCTCCGCCATACCCTGGATATGCTGACATTAACCGCAACGCCGATTCCCCGAACTTTGAATATGGCTTTGTCCGGGCTCAGGGATATTTCGATCATAGCCAGCCCACCGCCAAACCGGCATGCGATTAAAACCTTTATCAGCGAATGGGTCGACGCTCAGGTTCAGGAAGTCTGCCGCCGAGAAATCAAACGCGGCGGCCAGATTTTTTTCTTGCATAACGATGTCAAATCGATGGAAAAAATGGTTCGTGAATTGGCGCAATTGGTTCCCGAAGCGCGCATCCAAATGGCGCACGGGCAAATGCCCGAACGTGAGCTGGAGCGCATCATGCTGGATTTTTACCACCAGCGCTTCAATTTGCTTGTTTGCTCGACCATCATCGAAAGCGGCATCGATATTCCGAGCGCCAATACCATTCTCATCAATCGCGCAGACAAATTGGGTTTAGCGCAATTGCACCAGCTGCGCGGCCGCGTCGGCCGGTCGCACCACCGGGCCTATGCTTATTTTATCGTGCCGCCGAAAGCCCTGATGACTACTGATGCCGTTAAGCGCCTGGAGGCCATTGAAGCTTCTGGCGATTTGGGCGCAGGCTTCATGCTGTCTTCGCACGACATGGAAATACGCGGCGCCGGTGAGCTGCTGGGCGACGAACAAAGCGGGCAAATTCAGGAAATTGGCTTTACTTTATATACGGAATTATTGGAGCGCGCGGTCAGCGCCCTGAAATCAGGTCAGCTGCCAGAGCTGGATGCGCCGATTGATCATGGGCCGGAAGTCGATATCAGATCGGCGGCTTTGATTCCGGAAGATTATCTGCCTGACATTCATGCCCGTCTGGTATTGTATAAACGCATCGCCAGCGCCGAAACAGTCGATGATTTGCGCGAATTACAAGTTGAAATGATCGATCGTTTCGGGCTCTTCCCCGAGCCGATTAAAACCTTGTTTGGCGTAACTGAGCTCAAACAACGGGCAAAGCAAATGGCTATCAAGAAAATAGACGCTAATGAAGCCGGTGGCCGCATTTTCTTTAGCAAAGATCCCAAAATCAATGCCGAGCGTTTGATTCACTTAATACAAACCCAGCCGCAGCGTTACCGCTTTGATGGCGCTGATAAACTTCGATTTAATGTCCGCTTTAAGTCGACGGAAGAAAAGCTTCAATTTATTAGCGGCCTGCTGGAAGACTTGAGCTCTGATGGTGATTAATCAAATTTCGCCATCATGTTCCTTCTCCCAGATTGGGAGAGGGCCAGGTGAGGGTTTAAAAAACGAAATTTGATGCGCGATCACTCTATACACTGCTTCTAGGCGCGCGGCAGCGCGTTTTTTTCTTGGCATTTCGGACATGGCTTTATGAGCTCAAAGCGGCATTTTTCATACTTCAGTCCTTGGCTGGTCGTTTTTTCGCTGACTTGGCTGGCGATATACAGCGTTGCTTTTCCTGACCCGCTTTCATTGGCGGCCAAGAATTGGCCGTTGGTAATTATCGGAGCCGTTGGCTCATGTATTGGCAACGTGACCGCAATTGGGGGCGGTCTGGTTTTTATTCCAGTGCTAATGTTTGTTTATAAAGTCGATCCGCTTAGTGCCTTGAAATTGGCTTTTGTTACTCAGGCGGTGGGTATGAGCAGCGGCGCATCCGGCTGGCTGCGCCGGGGCGAAGTGCCTGTGCATCTATTAATCTGGACCGTGCCTGCTCTGATTGCGGGTTCAATGGTTTCTTCGTTTTTGATTCACCCGCAGCCGATGCTGGTGAAAGGATTATTTGGCCCGATTGCCTTTCTTACCGGTTTGTTGACGCTGCTTACGCTTGATAGAAGCGGCGGTCGTGACCACCTGTCAAAAAAAGCGTGTTTGGCGACGATGTTGGTCTCGTGTATCGGCGGGATGATAACCGGTTGGGTGGCCATTGGCGAAGGCGAAATTGTCGCAGCGTTTTGCATGCTGGTTTATCGTCTTGAGGCCAATCGCGCCATCGGCTTGGGCGTTGTTTTATTAGCCATTAATTCGCTGCTGCTGGCCGGTCTTCACGCCTTTTATTTTGGCGGCGTGCCTTGGGATTTGGCGGCGTTTACGATGCTAGGCGTATTGTGGGGAGGACGGATGGGCCCTTATCTGACGCAATGGGCCACGCTGCGCAGCACGAAAAAAATATTTGCCATCATTGCCCTGCTGGATGGCTTAATGGTGAGCCTACAAGTAGCTTATATGGCTGTTAAGGCTAATTTCTAAGACCGCCCTTAATACGGATTTGTGGCTTTCGCCAGGCGGTCGTTGATCGCGGACCAGGCCATTGTTACCGGGGGTTGCTCAACCAGAATCAAATCGAGGTTCAAGCGATCCAGTTCACGTAGCGCGGCATACAGGCTTTGAGCGTAATCATCGGCTTGCTGCGGCATGGTAAGTACCTGTATCGACGCATGGCTATTGATGGTTTGATGACAGGCCAATACGCCAACGCTTCTATTCAACGCGATAGAGTCGTTGATGGCCTTTGGCAGCTGGTTTGCCGGACACAGCAGCGTCGGCGTCATCGGCGCATAATGGATTTCCATCATGCCTGGCGCGCGCACGGCCGAATGGTTAGCGTTTTGTATTTCAGTTTGTAAAAACGCTTCGAGTTCTATTTGGGTAATTTGGCCGGGCCTAAGCAATATCGGCTTATCTTTGCTGAAATCGATGATGGTAGATTCAACGCCTACCTGACAGGGGCCGCCGTCGAGAATAAAGTCAACGCTATTGCCAAGCTCTTCGAACACATGGATAGCCTGAGTTGGACTGATGCGGCAAAAGCGGTTGGCTGACGGCGCGGCGATGCCTCCGCTGAATATCTGTAACAATTGCAAGGCCACTGGGTGGCTTGGCATACGCAAAGCCACGGTGTTCTGACCGCCAGTGACAGCCATCGGCACGGCCGGTTGTTTTTTCAGGATAATAGCTAAAGGGCCGGGCCAAAATTCGGCGGTCAGGCGTTTGACGGCATCCGGTATATCGATAGCCCATTGACTTAAATAAGAGGCGTCCGGAATGTGAACAATCAAAGGATGATCGGCCGGGCGCCCTTTGGCGGAGAAAATGCGGGCCACCGCCGTTGGATTTAATGCATCGGCGCCAAGGCCATAAACCGTCTCTGTTGGAAAGGCGACGAGTTTCCCGCGTCTTAAAAGATCGGCGGCAAGCTCGATAGCGCGGTGATCAGCGTAAACGGGTTTCATAAGCCAAGCGCCCGGCTCGTTTTAGCTATGTGCAACAATTTCAATCAAAACCTCTTCCGGATTTGCAGGCTCGCCTTTCACGACATGGACGGCTTTAATGATACCGCTGATAGGCGCGGTGATTTCGGTTTCCATTTTCATCGCTTCGGTAATCAAAATGGCCTGGCCGGCCTGCACTGGCTGCCCGACCTGAACTAACACTTCCAAGATATTGCAAGGCATGCCGACAGCGACATCGCCTTCGGCGCTGGGACGGCGCCGCTTACTGGCGATATTGTTTTTCACTGCGCCTTGGGCGCCGCCATCCAGTACGATTTCATCCAATGTTTCGACAACAATTTCCTCTGGAACGCCATCGACCATAAAATAAAAATGCCGCAGCATTTGATTTTTCGGTCCCGCTCCGGTGACTTTGACATGATAAGATTCGCCATGCAAAGCGACTTTGAATTCGGTGGGCGCTTTTTTTACCGCCGGGTCAACAGCAGATTCCAACTCTATCGGTTCGGGCACCAAACAATCGCTTGAGCGTTGCTGCAGAAACTGTTTGCCGACTTCGGGAAACATCGCATAACTCAGCACGTCTTCGTTGTTTAGCGCCAGCAGCCCTATTTCCTGGCGCAGTTGGTCAAATTCCGGCTTTAATAAATCGGCGGGGCGGCACTCGATCAGGTCCTCTTTACCAACCGCACGGTTTTGCAAGTCGTTATTGACGGCTGCGGGCGCTTTGCCATAACCGCCCTGTAAATAGCGTTTAACTTCATTGGTAATGGTTTCGTAACGTTTGCCGGTGAGCACATTCAATACCGCTTGCGTACCGACAATTTGCGAGGTTGGCGTCACTAAAGGCGGGTAGCCCAGGTCTTTGCGCACTTCGGGTATTTCTTTATAGACTTCAGCAATACGGTCAAGCGCATTGCGTTCGCGCAATTGATTAGCCAGGTTGGAAATCATGCCGCCAGGAACCTGGAAAATATGAACCTGCGTATCGATACCGGTATACTCGCTTTCAAAACGGCGGTATTTCTTACGCACGCCGGCGAAGTAGCTATTGACCGCTTGCAGTTTGTCAAGATCCAGGCCGCTGTCGTAAGCAGTGCCTTTCAACGCGGTTACCAAGCTTTCAGTAGGTGGATGGCTGGTGCCGCCAGACCAGGACGATAAGGCTGTATCGATATGTTCACAGCCTGCTTCAATCGCTTTAAGCTGGCACATTTCGGCGAGACCGGAGGTTGCGTGTGAATGTAGATGCAAAGGCAGGTCGACCGCATCTTTCAGCGCTTTAACCAGGTCACTGGCGGCAAACGGGGTCAACAGACCGGCCATGTCCTTGATTGCGATTGAATCGCAGCCGAAGTTTGCGAGTTCGCGGCCCAAGGCAACAAAACTGGCGATTGTATGGACAGGGCTTGTTGTGTAGCAAATCGTGCCTTGAGCATGTTTGCCAGCCGCCTTAGTTGCTTCAATAGCGGTAATCAGGTTACGGCTATCGTTTAGGGCGTCAAAAATCCGGAAGACATCGATACCGTTTTTCGCCGCTTGAAATATAAAGGCGCGCACAACGTCATCTGCATAATGCCGGTAGCCGAGCAGGTTTTGACCGCGCACCAGCATTTGCAGACGCGTTTTGGGTAAAGCGGCGCGCAATTTGTTTAAACGTTCCCAGGGATCTTCTTTCAAAAACCGCAAGCACGCATCAAAAGTGGCGCCGCCCCAGCATTCCAGCGACCAGTAGCCGACTTCATCAAGCATCGCGCAGGCGGGCAGCATGTCTTCGGTGCGCATACGCGTGGCGATTAAGGATTGGTGGGCGTCGCGCAGAATAACGTCGGTAATATGTATTTTGGGCATCGGTATTTCCTTTTACAGACCCGTATGAGCCGCCATCGCCGCGGCGATGACGCTGGCCAGAATTTCCGGCCGGGGTTTGTTCGAATAATTGATCAGTTCAGGATATTGTTCGACAAAACCGGTATTGAAACAAGCGGCTTTGAAATCAGGGTGCTTTAAAATTTCCAGATAATACGGAATCGTGGTTTTGATGCCAAACAAACCCATGTCACGCAAGGCGCGTTCGCCGCGTTTAATCACGTCTTCCCAGCTATGCGCGCTGACAATGACTTTGGCGAGCATCGAATCGTAAAAAGGCGGAATATCATAACCGGTATAGATTGCGGTATCGGTGCGGACACCTGGGCCGCCGGGCGCGTAATAACGAGTAATGGTGCCGAAGCTGGGCAGGAAACTGTTTTGCGGATCTTCGGCATTGATTCTGAATTGAATGGCGAAGCCGCGTTTGATGATTTCTTCCTGTTTAAAGCGCAAAGGCAAGCCGGCCGCGATGCGAATTTGTTCTTCAACAATGTCCACGCCGGTGATCGTTTCGGTTATGGTATGTTCAACCTGCACCCGTGTATTCATCTCCATAAAATAGAAGCGGCCCTTGTCATCAAGCAGGAATTCAACCGTACCAGCGTTGGTATAGCCTACAGTTTTGGCGGCAATCACCGCCAATCCACCGATGTATTGGCGCTGCGCTTCATCGAGCTGCGGCGAAGGGGCGATTTCAATCAATTTCTGATTGCGGCGCTGAATGGAGCAATCGCGTTCGTATAAATGAATGCATTGTCCCTGCTGGTCGGCCAGGATTTGCACTTCCAGATGACGGGGGTTGACGATGCATTTTTCCAGAAACACATCGGCGCAGCCGAAGGCTTTGGTGGCTTCGGAGATAACCCTATCAAATTGGCGGCGCAGCTCGTGAGCATTGTCGCACCGCCGAATGCCGCGACCGCCGCCGCCTGAAGTCGCTTTCAACATGACCGGATAGCCGATTTGTTCGGCGGCTGCAAGCGCTTGATCAACGTTTTCCAGGTTGCCGTCCGTTCCTGGCGTTACCGGAATGCCAGCCGCTTTCATTGCGGTGCGCGCTTCGGTTTTGTCGCCCATGCGGCGGATCACCTGCTCATCCGGACCGATAAAAATCAAACCGCGCTCCTTGCAGGCTTTAGCGAATTGAGCGTTTTCTGACAAAAAGCCATAACCGGGATGAATCGCATCGCAACCGGTGCTAGCCGCCAAATTGACCAAACGATGAACATTAAGATAGCCCGCCAGGGGTTCGCTGCCGATACAGTAGGATTCATCGGCTTTTTTGACATGGAGGGCAAAACGATCGGCTTCCGAATAAATGGCCACCGAACGAATGCCCATTTCGGCGCAGGCGCGAATGATTCGAACGGCGATTTCGCCGCGATTGGCAATAAGAATTTTACGCAGCATCGTTAGTTTAGCTCTTTAAAGTCGAATTCAGCATGCGCGCCTAGCAAAAGCTGGGGCGCTTCGTAGTAAAATAGACTGACGCGTTAGAAAAAGTCATTCTGTGTTTATTATACGGTTTAATACTAAACCCACTGTAATTTATAACATCAGGAGAATGGTTCAATACTCCGCCCTTTAATCGGGTGATAGAAAAAAGAGAGGCGCTGTTTTAATGCCGTTTGATATTGTCTGGGTCGATCGCTGTTCCGGTGTTGAGGACATTGGCAAAATGGCTACGCCGGCCGGAACTTTGATGATATATAGCCGCTCTGGCGTTATTACCGGAGCTGACTGGGATTTGACCGAAAAACCTGAGCTAGGCCAGTCTTTCGGTTCTCAGGCTCACATCGGCCAGTATTGGGACAATCCGGCGCAAACGCTGGAAATTCATTTGTTGCGGCAAGGCACGCCGTTTCAAAACCGGGTTTGGGCTGAACTGGCCCGCATTCCTTTCGGCGCAACCGTAACTTATTCGGCTTTGGCGAAAAAAATCGGTTCAGCCGCTCGGGCAATTGGCAACGCCTGCCGGAATAATCCCTTTCCGGTTCTGATTCCCTGTCATCGTGTCGTGGCTGTTTCCGGAATGGGAGGTTATAGCGGGCAAACCCAGGGCGACATGATGAAAATCAAAATCAACTTGCTGCAATATGAAGCCGCATTTAAATCATGAGCTACGAAGCACTGATCGCGCAATTTATTGATGCACTGTGGGTGGAACACGGATTGAGCGAAAATACCTTGTCCGCTTATGGCAGCGATTTGAAAATTTTCGCTCACTGGCTTAATGGCCAACCTTTGCTGGAAGTGAATACCGCTCAGGTATCTGACTTTTTAGCCGCCCGCTATCATGCAGGCTTTGGCGGCCGATCTTCGGCCCGTTTATTATCCAGTTTGCGCCGGTTTTATGGCTATTATTTGCGCGAAAATCGAATCAGCCTAGACCCTACAGTCTTAATTAGCGCGCCTCAACTGAGGCGCCCCTTGCCCGCATCATTGACTGAACAGGATGTCGAATTATTGCTGAACGCGCCAGAGCTGGCCCATCCCTTAGGGTTAAGGGATAAAACCATGTTGGAACTGCTCTACGCAACCGGGCTTCGTGTATCGGAATTGGTGAATTTAAAATTTGAGCAAATCAGCTTTCGTCAAGGCGTGGTTAGAATTACCGGCAAAGGCGACAAGGAGCGGCTAGTTCCTGTTGGCGAAGAGGCGATGAGCTGGCTTGAAAATTATTTGCATCAGGCCAGAAAAGATTTGCTCGGCGCCAGTCAAAGCGATTATTTGTTTGTCACCAGCCGCAAGGATGCGATGACTCGGCAATCGTTTTGGCATATCATCAAACGCTACGCCAAAAAGGCCGGCATTACTAAAACTTTGTCGCCGCATACATTAAGGCATGCGTTTGCGACCCACTTGTTGAATCATGGCGCTGATTTGCGGGTAGTGCAGTTGCTATTGGGGCATGCGACCCTGTCGACCACGCAAATCTATACCCATATTGCTCGCGAACGGTTAAAAGAAATGCATCGCAAATTTCACCCCAGAGGCTAACAGAATGGCAAACAATATCCATCCAACTGCTTACATTGCTCCAGACGTCTCACTGGCTGACGATATTATCGTTGGCCCTTTTGCCGTGATTGAATCAGGCGCTGAATTGGGCGCGCAGTGCCGGATTGGCGCGCATGCGCTGGTTCATGGCCATGTCAAAATGGGCAATGGCAATATTTTGCATCCGCATTCAGTGCTGGGCGGTTTGCCTCAGGATACCGGGTTTAAAGCAGAAACGGTATCCTGGCTGATTATCGGGGATAACAATGTGTTTCGCGAAGGTTTTACCGCGCACCGGGCTGCAAAAGAAAATCAGCACACACGGATTGGTTCGGGTTGTTATTTCATGAACAACAGTCATGTTGCGCATGATTGCAGCATTGGCGATCACACGATTTTTGCCAACAATGTCGCCATTGGCGGCCATGTCGAGGTCGGAGAACGGGTTTTTATGGGCGGCAACGTTGTTGCGCATCAATTTTGCCGAATTGGTTCGTATGCAATCGTGCAAGGAACCACAGGGCTTAATATGGATGTGATTCCGTTCATGCTGGTCGGCGGCCGGCCGGCCCGGCATTACCGCCTGAACACGATTGGTCTTAAACGCGCCGGCATTACCGGTGAACGCTACAACACCTTGGCTTCCGCATTCCGCTTATTACGGCAGAAAAAAAGTCTGGATGACTTGCCCGAAACGGATGAATTGAAGTTTTTGAAAGATTGGCTGGCGGTAAAATCGAAACGGGGCTTGCACGGGTTCATCGACATCAGCCGCAAGAAGGCTCAGCACGAACTGGACGACAGTTAATCTTGAGTCTGAGATGGCTGTCATTAATCACGGCAATAAAGGTAAAAGTCTTGCTGCAACCGGTAACGCCCAACAAGTTTTGATGAACTTCCCTGCCATTCTGAAAGCGGCTGTGGATATTAAAAGCTTTCGGCATAGTTGTTACAACTGGTCCAACGGGCTCAACACGCCTTTACCGCCTTTGTTAAGGACATGGGTATAAATCATCGTCGTACTGACATCCGCATGACCTAATAATTCTTGAACGGTACGGATGTCATAACCGCCCTCCAGCAAATGCGTAGCGAAGGAATGCCGGAATGTATGCGGTGTTGCCGGTTTGCTCAAACCTGCCAAGCTAACGGCTTTTTTAACCGCACGTTGTATGGTTTTTTCATCCCCATGGTGCCTGCGGACTACTTTGGAGTGGGGATCGACCGATAACTTGACCGACGGAAAAACATATTGCCAGCCCCATTCTTTCCCGGCATTGGGATATTTTCTGTCCAGCGCCATCGGCATAAAGACTGCGCCATAGCCGGCGCTTAAATCCTGTTCATGTATAGCCTTGACTTTAACTAAATGACTTTTCAGCGGTTGCACCAGAGCAAGCGGTAGCATCGTCACCCTATCTTTAAACCCTTTACCTTCGCGCACTAAAATTTCTCGCCGTGCAAAATCAACATCTTTCACGCGTAAGCGCAACGCTTCCATAATGCGTAAACCGCTGCCATACAGCAAACTGGCAATCAGCCACATCGTGCCATCCAGTCGGCTCAACACGGCCTGCACCTCGGCCGACGTTAACACCACGGGTAAGCGCTTGGGGGCTTTGGCCTGAGTTATATTTTCCAGCCACGGCAACTCTAATTCCAGCACCTCTTTATAAAGATAGAGCAGCGCGCTTTTAGCTTGATTTTGCGTACTGGCGGAAACCTGACGATCTACGGCCAAATGGGTTAAAAATGCCTCAACCTCCGCAGCCCCCATGTCTTTGGGATGCCGCTTACCGTGATGCCTTATATATCGCTTGATCCAGTCGATATAACTTTGCTCGGTTCGCAGGCTATAATGCTTAACCCGCATTTTAGCGACGACTTGATCCAAAAGTTTGGGCGGTTTAGGTTGATCAGGTGCGGTTAACATTTTAAAAAAAGACTATTGAGGTGTACTAAAATTTGTTTGCCTATTGAAATTATTTAAATTATAGTTCTATCCATGATTTTAACAAACTGCCCTGATAATAAGTTAAGTTTTTATTTGGGGGCTAATTTTAGTTAGGTTGCTGGATACCACCCAGTATTTTGTGAGGTCTGAAATGAAACTGCATCTGGATACATTCGGCACTGCGGGTACTTTGGTCGGTGCGCTCGCCGCCGCCCCCGCTTGTTGCCTCCCATTAT
>Ga0233425_10005028_pt1 | contig 21446 bp, 27 predicted proteins | sample Watercolumn_Towu_2_FD_181712 | JGI IMG/M metagenome (GOLD analysis project Ga0233425, IMG submission 181712) | Freshwater microbial communities from Lake Towuti, South Sulawesi, Indonesia - Watercolumn_Towuti2014_140_MG | ecosystem: Environmental > Aquatic > Freshwater > Lake | place...
AGGGTCTTGTGCTGTTCGTCGATCTCTTTTACATTGACGCTGAACTTGTCAGTCCACTTCAGATAAGCCATCTACCCGATCCTGCCTGCGTTTTCGAGTGCGCAGAATATGATGTGTTGATCAGGCAGATTGAATTCCTGTGCTGGCATGCTGTCATGGAAGTTCATGTGCAAGTATATCATATTCATGGCAAATTACGAACGCATCCTGAACGGCAGCAAGGGCTGTAAATGGGCGTCTCTATTGCGCTGATCTTGTCATTGCAGTCGTATACAATTTTGCAGTTATTGTGAATAGCTTGACTGTTGTTGCTACTTAAAGACAGGCGTAAGGTTCTAAAAGCGGCATTGCGTCGAGCTTAATTAATAGAGCGCGGTTGGCCATGTAAAGGGCTGACCCCCTTGCCCCATGCTATCTGTATATCAAATGTGATACATTATACGCAGGAGGTATTCTATGACAAAGACCGCAATGATAACCACAAGGGTGGAGCCCGCCTTGAAGGCAGATGCCGAGAAGGTACTGAGCAGACTTGGAATAAGCACAACTGAGGCTATCAATCTTTTCCTTTCTCAGGTCAGGCTGCGCAAAGGGCTGCCTTTTGATGTGAAGATCCCGAACAAGGCCACTCTGTCAGCAATGAAAGATGCTGAAGAGGGCACCAACCTTACCGAGTGTAAAGACGCTGACGATATGTTCAAAAAGCTCGGGATATAGGATGCTTACTCCCAAATATACTGTCAGGTTCAAAAAAGACATAAAGAAGATCAAAGGATCTGGCAGAAAAGACCTTAAGAAGCTGAAGGATGTGATGCGAATGCTTATTGAGGAAAAGCCGCTTGAAGCCAGGTATTCAGATCATCCGCTTATGGGCAATATGAAAGGGCACAGGGACTGCCATATCGAGCCGGACTGGCTGTTGATATACATGATTGACAAGGACAATAAATCGATAGTCTTTACCCGCACAGGCAGCCATTCTGAACTTTTCGGGTAGAGGTGAAAATGGATTTAATTAAGTTGACTAACTCATCACCGTGAAGTGGGTTCCTTAAGGAGTGAATTATGACTACAATGCATAACCCGGCCCATCCGGGAGAGGTAATTAAAGGGCTCTGTCTGGAGCCGAAAGGGATGTCCGTCGCAGACGCCGCAGAGCTGCTTGATGTTTCGAGAAAGACATTGTATAAGATCCTCAATGGAAACGGTGCTGTTACGCCTGAAATGGCTCTCCGGCTTGAGCTGGTTTTTGGCTCCAATGCACAGACATGGCTTAATATGCAGACGGCCCATGATCTGTGGAGGCTTAAGGACAGGCGGAAGGAGTTAAAGTCGGCATTGCGTCGAGCGGCATAATTTTCTGAGACTCAATCAATAGTATTGGAGTCAGCGTGGTTGTCTCATGTCAATGGATGATCTCATTATGCCCTATGATGACGATATCTTGATAAGTTAACTAATTCATCAACAGCCCCTAAGTGGGGTCTTGATTAAGAGATTGGATATGGAGGGATATGACTATGAATCTTGGAATGCTATCTAAGGTCGATTTAAGAACAATATGGGAATCAGAAGCAACTGACTTTACTCCATGGCTTGCACAAACTGATAACATTAAGCTTCTCGGTGAAACTATTGGCTTGGAACTTGAAGTCGAAGCTCAGGAAAAAGAAGTTGGCCCCTTCCGAGCGGATATTCTTTGTAAAGATACGGGTACTAACAACTGGGTTTTGATTGAAAATCAGCTTGAAAAAACAGACCATACACACTTGGGCCAACTGTTGACCTATGCTGCTGGATTGAATGCAGTAACTATTGTCTGGATTTCTGCTCAGTTTACTGAAGAACACCGAGCAACCCTTGACTGGTTAAATGAAATAACCGAGAGCAACTTTAATTTCTTTGGCCTCGAAATTGAGCTTTGGCGTATTGGTGATTCTCCTGTAGCTCCCAAGTTTAACATCATATCTCAACCAAATGACTGGGGCAGAACGGTAAAGGCGTTAACTTCTCGTATTGAAGCCGAGAATCTGTCTGAAACGAGAAAGCTGCAACTTGAGTACTGGACAGAGTTTCGAGATTATGTGCTGAAAAACAGCAAAATTTTAAAGCCACAGAAGCCCTCACCTCAGAATTGGGCGTTCTGGGCAATTGGACGGTCAAATTTTCTATTGGCAACAACAGTGAATACTTGGGAAAAACAAATTACAGCCTATCTCTGTATAGATGGTCCATTGGCGAAACCACATTACTATCTTCTTGAACGCCAGAAAGAACAGATTGAAAAGGAAATAGGAGAGAAACTTGAATGGAGAGAACTGCCTGACGGAAAGCAGAGCCATATAACATTTCGCAAAAACATCGATCTTGTGAACAAGGCCAATTGGTCGGAGATACATATATGGTTTTTGGATAAACTTGAAAAACTATATAAGACGTTTAAATCAAGAGTGGCGGAACTGAACGCTAATGACTATAAAGAAGGCGATGTTTGAACTGAAATGAGACATGCAGCCCTTGAAGCAATCTTCTCCAGCACCTCTGGTCATTGCCACTTCTGCGGTGATTCGCTCATCTTCGAACGCAGAGGCATGAAGAAGAGGCAGCCTGAGGAAGGGGCTTGGGAAGTTGATCATGTAATCCAGAAGGGCAAGGGCGGAAAGAATGCTGAAGACAATTACCTTCCTGCATGTGTGCGTTGCAATCGCCTCCGCTGGCACCGAAAAGGTTCGGAGATACGCGAACTGCTGCTTCTTGGCCTTATTGCAAAGGATGAGATAAAGAAGGGTTCCGAAACCGGGCGGAAGATTAGTGAGATGATAACCCGTCGTGAAGAAATGAACAGGAAGAGGCGTACTGTAAGAGAATAATAATGCAAAAGACCGTACCTGATGAAGAGATACCTGCTCTCGAAGAGTTGATGACCGACATGGTTCGGGCGGACTATGCTCTCCTCAGGAAGGAGCGGAGACGAATGATCTTTCACCGGATTGCCTCGACTGTTGTCTCGCTCATTTACATATTAAGTGCCTATTTTCTGGCTGGTAGTTATGCAGCTTTCAGAGTCATCATGTTATTGATTCTGCCGCTTGCTGCAATTTGATTTTCTGACGACTTGGATTCACTGACTGGAGGTCGCTTCGGCAGGCTGGCCGGCCCTCCTGTAACAGTAACTTCCCCGGGTTTTCTTGTCCGCATTGCAGGTTGGATACTTCTGTTGTTTCCTGTTATTGCTGCTGTAATTAATAAATCGATCTGGTAGACCGTAAAAGCCTATTATTTACAACCTTGATATTTATTGCCGTAGCTCTATAAGGCTGAAGGATTATACGACTATAACTTGCTGCTTAATAATGCTTCTTGAGCTCTATGAGGACCTGCTTTGCCACATTCTTGAGCGTCTCGAAGACGCCGACGCCTGTGGGGGCGACTGCCTCAAAGCAGGGAATATTGCGCGGGTTGAGGAGTTTGTTCATATTATCTACAGGCGCAACATTCGAGAGGTCCCGTTTGTTGAACTGTATCGTATAGGGCAGCTTGTCGAGGTCATATCCCTGTTCTGCAAGATTGATCCTGAGGTCGTCAAGGCTCTCGATATTCGCTTCCATACGCTCGATCTGGCTGTCTGCAACAAAGACCACTCCGTCAACGCCCTTGAGTATCAGCTTTCTGCTTGCAGCATAGAAGACCTGGCCGGGCACTGTGTAGAGATGGAAGCGGACCTTGAAGCCCTTTATGTCTCCGAGTGCGAGCGGGAGAAAGTCGAAGAAGAGGGTGCGCTCGGTCTCTGTTGCGAGAGATATGAGCTTGCCTTTCTGTTCTGGGTTCGTCTTCTTGTAAACATACTGGAGATTGGTCGTCTTGCCGCAGAGGCCGGGACCATAGTAAACGATCTTGCAGTTTATCTCACGGGAGGAATAATTTATAAAGGACACTTAGCTAACGCACCTACTTGAACAGATTGTCAATGTCTTCATCGCTGATCTCAGCAAACGGAGAGTCATCAAGCTTCCCTTCACCCTTCTCTTTTTCTGCCTTGCTCGTTATCTCGTTGAATATGGTCACCAGTGATTCAGATGCCTTCTTGACCCTGAGCCTCACAAGACCGAGAGAGGAACGCTTGTCGAAGATTACTACCAGGATGACCCTCTGTCCTATGAGGGAGATATGGATGTTGTCCTTTTCGCCCTCATGGAAGAGTATTGTGAACTCTTTCTCGCCCAACAGGCGGGCTATCCCGCCTGTTGCAGCGATATTTCCGGCTGTGAGAGATGCCAGAGAAGTAGTATCTATCTCATGGGTCTCTCCTGCAGATGCGATAAGCTGGCCGTTCTTATCTACAAGAAAGACCACCTTTGCATTGGACTGCTGAAAGAGTTTCTGGAGTTCCTCATCGATCTTCTGGAACTCCTCTTCATACATTATAAGGTCTGAGCTCATAACACCTTAAAAAATATCACAAAGACAGGCTTTTATCAATCTGTTTTTGCCTCTCTCTGCAATTTTTCCCATTCGCGGTCGACCTCTTCCTGCACCTGCTGGAGCAGTGCCTCGTTCTCAGGCGTGAAGAGGTGCTTGAACCTGCCCTGCGGTTTCATGAACTCGGCAACAGGCACCTTCTCCTTGGGAGTTGAGGTGATCTTTGTTACGCCGTTCTCGATCTCATAAAGCGGCCAGTAGCAGGAATTAACAGCAAGCCTGCTCAACTGGATGGCATCGTTCGTCTTTGAGCGCCAGCCTCTGTTGCAGGGGGCGATCACATTTATGAACTTGGGCCCTTTTATCTCATGGGCCTTCTGGATCTTCTTTGCGAGGTCCTGCCAGTGGGAAGGGGATCCCTGTGCAACATAAGGTATGTTGTGCGCGGCCATTATCTTTGAGAGGTTCTTCCTCGGCCTGAGCTTGCCTGGTATCACCGAGCCTGCAGGGCAGGTGGTTGTGTCTGCTCCGAGCGGAGTTGCGCTCGAACGCTGGATACCGGTGTTCATGTACGCGCCGTTGTCATAGCAGATATAGAGCATGTCGTGGCCCCTCTCCATTGCGCCTGAAAGGGACTGGAAGCCGATGTCGTATGTGCCGCCGTCGCCGCCGAAGGCTATGAACTTCACTTCCTGGTCCTTGTCGATCTTGCACTGCTTTTTGAGCGAACGGTACATGGTCTCGACACCTGAGAGCGTTGCCGCAGCATTTTCGAATGCCGTATGTATCCAGGGCACATTCCATGCAGTGAACTCGGATATGCAGGACGATACCTCAAGACAGCCGGTTGCATTGGAGACTATCACAGGATAGTCTGTTGCCATCAGCGCGATCTTGACGACTATCGGCGCGCCGCATCCGGAGCACATCCTGTGTCCGTGGGTGAATCTGTCTTCCTTCTTCGAAAACTCTTTTAAGTTGATTGGTGTCGCCATGTTATTCCCTCACTCCGATATATTCTTTTACGGTCTTTACGCTTCCGCTCTTTGCGATGCTGTCGAGCTCTGTAATGACCTGGGCTGCATGTGAAGGGAGATAGTCCCTTCCTCCGAGACCATAGATCTTGTTCATCATCAGCGGCCTGCTGTCTGCCTGATAAAGGGCTGAAGATACCTCCATGAAAAGCGGACCGTATCCACCGAAAGAGTCTGCCCTGTCCATGACGCAGACAGCCTTTGTATGCTTGAGCGCATCGGCTATCTCTGTGTACGGGAACGGCCTGAAGAGCCTCGGCTTCAGAAGACCTGCCTTAATTCCCTTTGCCCTGAAGTCATCGATGACATCCTTTGTGGTTCCTGCTGCAGAGTTCAGTATCACTATCGCAACTTCCGCATCCTCGAGCCTGTATGTTTCGAAGAGGCCGTACTTCCTTCCGCTCAGTTTTTCGAACTCCTTTGCCACTTCGAGCGTAACAGCGCTGACCTTTGTCATCACCTCGTGCTGAGCCCTTTTGTACTCGTGGTAAAGGTCTGTCAGGATCAGCGGGCCGTAGCTCTTCGGCTTTTCAAGATCAAGAAGCGGGAGAAAGTTCTTGTAGGGGCCGACAAAGTCCTTAACTTCCTTGTCTTCAAGGTATTCCATCCTCTCGATCGAGTGGCTGATTATGAAGCCGTCCTGGCATACCATTACAGGCAGCCTGATGTCCATATGCTCACCGATCCTGAATGCCTGGATGGTATTGTCGTATGCCTCCTGGGCATTCTCGGACCAGATCTGTATCCAGCCTGTATCCCTTGCTCCCATGGCATCAGAGTGGTCTCCATGTATGTTAAGGGGCGCTGAAAGAGCGCGGTTCACAACAGGCATAATGATAGGCAGCCTGTCTCCTGCTGCTATGAAGAGCATCTCCCACATGAGCGCAAGGCCTTGTGAGGATGTTGCCGTGATGACTCTTCCGCCGGCTGCTGCCGCGCCAATGCATGCCGACATGGAACTGTGTTCGCTCTCGACAAGGATCGCTTCTGTATCGACCTTGCCGTCTGATATGAATGAAGCATATCTCTGCATCATGTCTGTCTGGGGTGTTATTGGATAAATGCCGCATACGTCAGGGTTCACCTGGCGCAGGGCATTTGCACATGCCTCGTTTCCGGTAACTGCCACAACTTTTGCCATCTATTTGCCCTCCTCTACCATCTCTATTGCCTTCTGGCCCTTTTTGCCCGGGCACTCGAGGGCGCATATTCCGCATCCCTTGCAATAGTCATAATTGAACTCTCCCCGCTTGCCGTCCTTTACGGTTACCGACATATCGGGGCAATATATCCAGCAGAAGAGGCAGTGAATGCAGTTCTCTTCCTTCCATACGGGTCTGAACGCCCTCCATGATCCTGTCTTGAACTTTGCAGCGCTGCCTCCTTCAAGCACAACGGACCCTGGCGGCAGGTCTTTCCATCCTTTTGGTTTCATGCTTCCTTTACCTCCTCATATCCTCTTTTTGTTGCCTCAAGGTTGCCGTCTATTATCTTCTGGGAGAACTTCTTTCCGAAGCTCTTTTTCACATCCTCAAGAAGGTGCTCAAGTGAAATAAGCCCCGTAGCCTTGCATACTGCGCCGAGCATTGGGGAGTTGGGCATCGGCCTGCCGAAGCAGTCGATCGCGATCTTGGTGGCATCAACTGTTATGACCCTCTGCTTTGGGCCTGCATTAAGTTTTGCCCTGATCTCTTTCGGATCTTTGACGGTGTTGATCACGAATATCGTATTATCCTTTGCTCCCTCAGCTATATTGATGCTGTCGAGCAGCGTTGCATCAACTACTGTCACCACATCGGGCTCAAGCACAGGACAGTGCATCCTCAGTTCCTTTGATGCAATGCGGTTGTATGCCTTAAGGGGTGCTCCTGCCCTTTCAGGGCCATATTCTGGAAATGCCTGTACATGCCTTCCTCCGCTAAGACATGCATCTGCAAGCACTTTTGCCGCGGTTACAGTTCCCTGGCCGCCTCTTCCATGCCATCTGATCTCAACTGTTTCAGCCATAGTTTCCTCCGGATTTGATTTGGAACATTAATTTTAGAGGATTCAAAAGCCATTTTTCAATATATACATTATTGCAATAACTTATAGGTTCATTTGACCTTCAGTGATATGCTGTTTTATATTTAACACCTATGGCGCAGAGCATGACAGGATTCGGTTCTTCGGAACGCTCAGGCTGCAGGGTCGAGATCAGGTCCCTGAACCAGAGGTTTCTCGAGATACATATCAAGGCCCCATCATTCCTGAACAGGCATGATATTGCATTCAGGAACATGATAAGAAAGCACTTCAGCAGGGGCAAGTTCGATGTGAATATTTCGATTGCCGGTGACGCAGCTTCTGACCTGAGGGTCAACAGGGCCTCTGCAGAGAGGGTCCTGAATGCCCTGAAATCGCTGAAGGACGATCTTGTTCTGCCCGGTGAGATAGACATAAAGACGCTTGCCGGTTTCCATGAGATGTTTATGGAGCCGGATTTTTCATTTGATTCGGATGAGCTGATGAAAGTGTTCAGCGATGCTGTTGACGGGCTTCACTCAATGCGGACGAGGGAAGGGGAGCTGCTTGTCAGGGAGATAACTTCCCTTATTGATTCGCTCGAACAGATGGGCCTGAGGGTAAGGGACCTGAGCTGCTCTTCTTCCATATCAGCAGCCCAGCGGCTGTCAGAAAAGGTCCGCCCCCTACTGGACAGCAGGGAGATCGACCAGGACAGGATGCATCAGGAGATAGCCCTCCTTGCCTCAAAAGCAGATATATCGGAAGAACTGGCAAGACTCGACTGCCACATAAAGCAGTTCAGGGACATGCTTGCAGGCGACAGCTCTGTCGGCAGAAAGCTCGATTTCCTTGTCCAGGAGCTCAACAGGGAAGTGAATACCATATCATCGAAATCCGCTGACTATAATATATCGCGCCTTACTGTTGATATGAAAACAGAGATAGAGAAGATACGGGAACAGGTTCAGAATCTGCAATGAAAGGGAGCAGTAACAGCAAAGACATGAAGAAGGGCCGGAACAGGGGGACCATATTTATTGTTTCAGCTCCATCCGGGGCAGGCAAGACAACACTCTGCAAGCGGATAATGGAGACTCTGGACAACCTCAGGACCTCTGTCTCCTTCACTACAAGGCAGCCGAGAAATGGCGAGGTGGATGGAGAGGACTATTTCTTTGTGACAGAAAAGAAGTTCCGCAGCATGATATCGAAGGGCGAATTTGTCGAATGGGCCGAGGTACACGGCAATCTTTACGGCACCTCCCGCCGGAGGCTCGACAGGATGATAAGGGAAGGGTACGATGTGATCCTCGATATTGATACGCAGGGCGCCCGTCAGATAAGAAAGACATTTAAAGGCGGGGTCTTCATATTCATACTTCCTCCCTCGATGACAGAGCTCAGGGGACGCCTTGAGAACAGAAAGAGCAATACCAAAGAGGATATGGAGAGGCGGCTGAAAAGGGCAGTTGAGGAGATCAGGGAATATAAATTGTATGATTATGTTATAGTAAACGACTCGCTGAAGGATTCTCTCAGGGCATTTGAGTCCATAATTCTGGCAGACAGGAACAGCTGTTCAAAGAGAGATCCCTTATGGATAGAGAAAAACATCATCAGGAGGTAAGGTCAGGGTGAATATCATATCCCTTCCGGTAGAGATCGAAAATAATAAGGCCATAGACGGCAAGTTCAGGCTGGTCAGCATAGCCTCGCAGAGGGCAAAGGAGCTTTCATTTGGTTCAAAACCCAAGATAACCACGAAGTCAAGGAAGGTCACTACTATTGCCATTGAAGAGGCTATCGAGGGAAAGCTTGAGTTCCTGATCGGGGAAGAAGCAGTTGCAGCCATGGAGAAGGCCGGCAAACTCGACCACCGCAAGCTGCTTGAAGAGAGCAGAAAGATGGCAGCAGGTGAAGAACTTTCCGAGTTCGAGAAGGAAGCCCTTTCGTTCAAGGTGAATCCATACGAGAAAGAGACCTTTGACAAGAAGGCCTTTGAAGAGCTTTTCGGAGGCAAAAGGGAAGCAGAACCTGAAGAGTCTGAAGAATAGGACCATACTGCTCGGCGTAACCGGAGGGATAGCGGCATATAAATCTGCCGAACTCGTCCGGAGATTTACAGATCACGGCGCCTCGGTCAATGTAATAATGACCGGGGCTGCCCAACAGTTCATAACCCCGCTTACTTTTCAGACATTATCACGAAATCCGGTTTACACATCCCTTTTCCAGGACCCTCTCAAACATATCTCGCTTGCTTCGGAGGCTGACCTGATGGTCATAGCCCCTGCGACTGCGAACATTATAGGCAAGCTCGCAAATGGCATAGCAGACGACATGCTCTCAACAGTCTTTCTTGCATTTAAGGGTCCTGTTGTTATTGCACCGTCAATGAACTGGAAGATGTATGAGAACCCTGCAGTCCGGGAGAACCTGAAGGTGCTTGGATCCCGGGGCTGCATTATAGTCGGACCTGAAAGCGGCTCACTTGCCTGCGGCGAGGAAGGAAAAGGCCGTCTCTCTGACATCGGGGATATTGTTGATGCTGCTGCAGCTTCACTGATAACCAAAGACCTTGCAGGCAGAAGGATGGTTGTTACTGCAGGCCCTACAAGGGAATATATTGACCCGGTCCGGTTCATATCGAACAGGTCTTCAGGAAAGATGGGCTGGAGTCTTGCGAAGGCTGCCAGAGACCGCGGAGCCGAAGTTGTTCTTATAAGCGGACCTACATCCCTTGCAGATCCAAAAGGTATCCGTACGATCCGTGTCGAGACAGCGGAAATGATGCTGCTGGCTGTGTTGGAAGAGGTCAGCAGATCTGCCTCGGTCCTGATAATGGCTGCTGCTGTTGCAGACTTCAGGCCTTCAGAACCCTCAGCTGTAAAGTTGGGAAAGACTGCGTTCGAAACCCTGAGACTTGAATTTACCGGGGATGTAATCTCGAAAGTTGCATCATCCGAAAAAAGGCCCTTCATAATCGGATTTGCCGCCGAGACCGGAAGCAATGTTGACCGGGCAAGGGAGAAGATGCTGACCAAAGGCATGGATATGATAGTGTTCAATGATGTCACAGAGGAGGGTGCCGGATTCGAGACCGACACAAACAGGGTCACAATCATTGACCGGAATGGCTCAAAGGCAACTGACCTTCTGCATAAGGACCTCATTGCAGACGAGATACTCGACAGGTATCTTCAAATCACTGCTTGACTTTATTGCCGGTTTTTGCTAAAAAATTAACAAGTTATGTCCACTAAAGATATAGAAAAACTCAGAGAGAAGTTCGATAAAGACCCCAATTCAAAGCTTTTCCTCCCTCTTGCTGAAGAATACCGAAAAGAGGGCATGCTTGACGAGGCCATTGATGTGCTTCATGCAGGACTCGAGAAACATTCCGCATATACAAGCGCAAGGGTGCTTCTTGGGAAGATCTATTACGAAAAGGGCATGCTCGATGAGGCTAAAAAGGAATTTGAGGGTGTTATCAGGATAGTGCCGGACAACCTGTTTGCCCACAAGAAGCTTGCAGAGATTTACAGGGACACTGGAGAGGCAGATCTTGCCATCAAAGAATGCAAATCAATACTGAAGCTTAACCCAATGGATGAGGAGACGCTGAACAGCCTTAGGGAGATAGAGGCTGCCTCTGCTCCGGTGCAGCAGGCGGCTGAGCCGGAGCCGGCAAAATCGCCGGTTGAAGAGCTTCGCATGCCTGGTGCTGCTGTTGAGGAAGAGTCACATGATGTTCATTCATACGGTGCGATAGATGTCCAGGATATAAAGGTCGAGCATTCTGAAGAGGAGCTGAACTCGTTCAAGGCCTCGCTCTTTGGAGATAATCTCCCTTCTTCTGAAGATGAAGGAGCTGCTGTCGAAGAGATTTCAGCAGTTGAGGAGCAGCAGGTAGAAGAGCCTGCAGAGGTCCAGGCAGAAGAGGCATTCGATATATCTGAGGCAGATGAGACATCCTTTGCATCCATAGGGTCAGACATGACAGCAGAGGAGGTTGCAGAGGTTCAGGCTGCAGAAGAGCCTGCAGAGTCAGTGTCTGAAGATCTGCTTGAGCTTGCTGATGAATCATTTGATATTTCTGAAGATGCCGGCATTGCCGATGCAGTACCTCCGGTTCCGCTCAGGACCGGGCCTGATATGTCTGAGGCAGACAGTTATGTTGCCGAGGGCCGGTTCTCGGATGCAATGAACATTTACAGGCGGATGCTTTCAGCAGATGCTTCGAACAAAATAGTGCTCCAGAGGGTAGAAGAGCTGAGAGCGCTGCTGAAGCTTATGGGCAAGGACAAGGAAGTCCTTGTGGCTAAATTAAATTCATTCCTGGAAGGCATTAACAAGAGGCGCGATGAATTTCTCAGACATTCTTAAAGAGACTGTTGACAAGGTTGACGGTGCAGTTGCTGCAATGATCATTGCTTCTGACGGCATACCTGTTCAGGAGTATATGAACGAGAGACTGATAGACCTTACCGGTCTTGGGGCTGAGGCATCAGCAATGATCAGGGATATCAGCTATGCATCAGAGAACCTCGGCCTCGGCGAGGCCCGTGAGTTCTCGATCGTTTCCGATACCTGCGGCATAATAATGCGCAAGATAAATGATGAATATTATCTCGCTCTTGTCATTAAACCTGAAGGCAATTACGGCAAGGGACGCTATATTCTTAAGACCACGATCCCCAAAATAGAGAACGAATTCTGATCCTGCCCCTCAGGGCGGTTAACGTTCCGTACCAGGAGACCACTGCATGAAGATCCTTGTTATTCACGGACCCAACCTGAACATGCTCGGAAGCAGGGAGCCTGATGTTTATGGCAGGACAACGCTGAACGACATCAACACTCAGATAATTGAACTTGCCCGCAGCCTGGATATCGAGGCAGAGACATTCCAGTCAAATAGTGAAGGCGCAATTGTCGATGCGATCCAGTCAAAGCAGTACGATGTCCTTATAATCAATCCGGCTGCTTATACTCACACAAGTATAGCCATACGCGATGCCATATCTGCTGTCGGCAAACCGGCCATAGAGATCCATATATCCAACATCCACAAAAGGGAAGAATTCAGGAGAAAGTCTTATATAGCAGAGGTTGCTGCAGGCCAGATCAGCGGACTCGGGACAGAGGGCTATCTTCTTGCTGTTAGGGCCAGCCGGCTGCTGACCGAAAAATGAGACATATCATCGGGATCACAGGGACCTTTCAGCAGAAAGGGGTCCAGGGGATGCTTGTCTCAAATGTCAGGAATGTGAGATACCTTTCAGGCTTTACCGGCTCATATGCCTGCATCCTGCTTGCCGGGAAGAAAAGATTTTTTTTTACCGACTCCCGTTATGAGGAGCAGTCAAAGGCTGAGGTGAGGGGCTTTGATATCGTGATTGAACGGGAAGAGAGACCGAAGCAGATCATCGAAAAGGTGCGGGAATCGGGGATAAAGGTGCTCGGGTTCGAATCCACAGCCTCCTATGCATTTTACAAATCCATGCTCAGAAAGGGGATACGGCTGAAAGGCATATCGAACCTGATCGAGGAGATGCGGAGGATAAAGAGCAGTTTCGAGCTCAAGATGATAGCAAAGGCCGCAGAACGGGCAGAAAAAGCTTTTCTTGCTGTTAAGCCTTACATAAAGGCCGGCGTCTCGGAGCGCCACCTTGCACTAAGGCTTGAGGCGGAACTGAAGAAACAGGGATGCAGGGCTGTCCCTTTTGATATAATTGTCGCAGCCGGAAAGAATACCGCAATGCCGCATGCAAAACCGGCTGACCATCTGATAAGACCAGGCGACCTGGTGATGTTCGACTGGGGCGGAGAGGCAGACGGTTATTTCTCAGACATGACCAGGACTTTCCTGATGAAGGGCGGAAGGGAGATTTCAAGGAAGGTAAATGTATATAATATCGTCCTTGATGCTAACCGTGCTGCTGTCAGGGCCGTGCGTGATGGCATAAGCGCCCGTATGGTTGACAGAACTGCCAGGGATGTTATAAAAAAGGCCGGGTTCGGTGACCATTTCGGCCATGGTACCGGCCACGGGGTCGGGCTTGATGTCCATGAACTTCCGCGCATATCAAGATTTGGAAGGGAGACCATTCGTTCAGGCATGGTCTTCACGATCGAACCGGGAATATATCTGCCTGGAACAGGCGGTGTAAGGATCGAAGATATGGTCATTGCGCACAAAAATGGCTGCAGGGTGATCACTTCCCTGCCAAACAGACTCGAAATACTTTAAAAGAACATATAACGATTCAGGAGGAACAAGCATTGATAGCTACAAGCGATTTCAGAAAGGGCGCCAAGATCGAATATAAAGGAGATCCGTACGAGATCATAGACTTCCAGCATGTGAAGATGGGAAGGGGCGGCGCAAACGTTAAGACCAAGATGAAGAACCTCAAGACAGGAAGCGTGATCGAAGAGACGATCCGTTCAGGCGAGAAGTTCCCTCCTGCCGGGCTTGAGGAGAAGAAGATGCAATATCTCTATGCCCAGGGAGATGAATACATATTCATGGACCAGGAAACCTACGAGCAGATACCGCTGACCTCTACCCAGCTCGGAGATGCAAAGCTCTTCCTGAGGGAGAACACAGAGGTGAAGGTGCTCTACTGCAAGAACGAGCCTCTCAGCGTCGAGATACCCACTTTTGTCGTGCTTACGATCGTGAAGACCGATCCTGCAGGGTTCAAGGGCGACACCGCATCAGGCGGAGGCAAGCCTGCCACACTCGAGACAGGAGCAGTAGTAAGAGTACCTTATCACCTTAGTGAGGGGGATTCCATAAAGGTGGATACAAGGACGTCTGAATACATAGAAAGGGTTAAATAATGGAACTTGATGACCTTAAAGAGCTCATTGCTCTTCTCAAGGACTCGGACATTACCGAACTTCAGGTCGAAAAAGAAGGCACAAAGGTAAAGATCAAACGCGAGAAATTCCTGCAGTCGATCGAGATCCCTGCGCACAAGCCTTCAATAGTCCCTGCGCAGGAGACCATGGTGAGGGAAATAGTTTCTGAAGAAACTGAACAGAGGCTTATAACAATAACGTCCCCGATAGTCGGTACATTCTACAGGGCCCCTTCCCCTGAGGCTGCAAATTTTATTGAGATAGGACAGAAGGTGAAGAAGGGCCAGGTCCTTTGCATAATCGAGGCCATGAAGCTCATGAACGAGATAGAGTCCGAGCATGACGGCACTGTTGTGAAGATGCTCGTGGACAACGGCCAGCCTGTGGAATACGGCGAACCTCTTTTCCTGATAGAGCCGGCATGAAACTCTTCAGGAAGGTATTGATAGCCAACCGCGGCGAGATAGCCGTAAGGGTCATAAGGGCATGCAAAGAGTTCGGCATAAGGACTGTCGCTGTCTATTCCGAGGCTGACAGGGAATCACTTCATGTTAAGCTTGCAGACGAATCTGTCTGTGTAGGGCCTGCTGCGACATCGCAGAGCTACAACAACATCCCGAGCATTCTCTCTGCTGCAGAGATAACAGACTCCGAGGCGATACACCCCGGATACGGATTCCTTTCCGAGAACCCGCAGTTCGCAGAGGCATGTCTTACATCCGGCATAACCTTCATCGGCCCTTCTGCCGAGACAATCAAGATGGGAGGCGACAAGGCAAAGGCCCGCCAGACAATGAAGCGCAGGGGCGTGCCTGTTGTCCCTGGCAGCGATGGGCCTGTTGTGACAGAGGAGACAGCGCTCAAGACCGCAAAGAAGATAGGCTTCCCGGTTATTATAAAGGCCTCGGCAGGCGGCGGCGGCCGGGGCATGCGCATAATAAATGAAGAGTCAGAACTTTCGAAGCTTTTTTTTATGGCGCAGCGCGAGGCACTTACTGCATTCGGAAACGGCGAGCTCTATATGGAGAAGTACATCACAACAATGCGGCATATAGAGGTCCAGATAATTGCTGATTCGAAGGGTAACATCCTTCACCTCGGTGAACGCGACTGTTCAGTTCAGCGCAGGCACCAGAAGCTGATAGAGGAATCGCCTTCACCATTCGCAAACGAAAAGTTCAGGAAGAAGATCGGCGAGTATGCTGTCAAGGCTGCAAGGGCGCTCAAGTACAGGAATGCAGGCACAATAGAGTTCATAGTCGAGCCTGACGGCAACATATACTTCATGGAGATAAACACCCGCCTTCAGGTCGAACATCCTGTTACAGAGTATGTGACAGGCATTGATATTGTGAAAGAACAGCTGAGGGTTGCAGCAGGGCTCCCGCTTGAACTTAAGCAGCCGCAGGTGAAGGTGTCCGGCCATTCGATCGAATGCAGGATAAACGCCGAGGACCCTGAAAGGTTCATCCCCTGCCCTGGTAAGATCACTTTCATGTCTCTGCCCGGAGGCCCGGGTGTGAGAGTGGACACTGCAGCATACTCAGGCTGCGTTATTCCTTCCCATTATGACTCTCTTGTCGCAAAGCTGATAGTGCATGGCAGGGACAGGCAGGAAGCCATTGCCCGCATGAAGCGCGCACTGGACGAGTTCATCATCGAAGGGATAAAGACGACAATACCTTTCCACAAGAAGGTGCTTAACGACCCTGATTTCATCAAGGGAGATGTATCCACGGCCTTCGTTGAGAAGATGAACAACCCGCCCCAGCCGGCTGCAAAACATTGATCTTCCGGAATGTACCAGAAAGGCCTCTGTTTCATAACTGACAGGACCTGTACCGACCTTCCTGTTGCAGAAATGGTGAGGGCGGTGCTTGAGGCTGGCGTAAGGTTCATCCAGTACAGACAGAAAGACCTTTCCCGCCGCGAGATATATTCAAATGCCCTGATGCTGAGGGAGCTGACCCGTTCCTTCAGTGCAGTACTCATCATCAATGACCATGCTGACATTGCGCTTGCTGTTGATGCTGACGGCGTTCACCTCGGACAGGACGACCTTCCTTTGAGAGAGGCCAGAAAGATCATTGGCCCGAAGATCATAGGCATATCGACCCATAGTCTTCAGCAGGCAGAAGAGGCGGCTGCCGGGGGCGCTGACTACATAGGTTTCGGCCCCGTATTCCATACATCCACGAAGGATGCAGGCACGCCCAAGGGGGTTGACATAATCAGGACAATAAAACAGAATGTAAATATTCCTGTTGTGGCGATAGGCGGGATAGGCCGCGACAATATCTCGGAGGTTATCAATGCAGGCGCAGATGCAGCTGCCGTAGCAACTGCGATATGCAGGGGAGATATCAGGCAGAATTCAGAGCAGCTTCTAAATATATTAAAATTATCAGGGAGGTAAAATGAAAAAGTCGGTCCTTTTCGGTATCTGTTTGGTGTTGCTTGCAGCTTTCGGCTGCCAGAAGAAGGATGATGTAATAAGGGTCGGCGTGGCAGGTCCCATGACCGGCGACCAGTCAAAGATGGGCACGGACTTTAAGAATGGCGTATCGCTTGCAGTGGAGGAATGGAACGCAAAGGGCGGAATCCTCGGCAAGAAGATAGAGCTAATGGTAGAGGATGACCAGCATGACCCAAAGCAGGCCGTCTCAGTTGCGAACAAGCTTGTGAATGCAGGAGTTGCAGGAGTGATAGGGCACTTCAACTCAAGCTGCTCCATCCCTGCATCCGACATCTATAACAGAACAAGCCTTCCGATGATATCTCCTGGATCAACAAATCCGCAGCTCACTGAAAAAGGATACAAGGGCGTATTCAGGGTATGCGGAAGGGATGATCAGCAGGGCAAGGTCGGGGCAGACTTTGTCAGGAGCCAGCTAAAGATAAAGAAGGTTGCCATAGTGCATGACAAGACAACCTATGGCCAGGGTCTTGCAGACGAGTTCAGGAAGGCTCTTGGCGACAAGATAGAGGTGGTCTTCTTCGGCGGTATAGTGCAGGATGACAAGGATTTCAAGGGAGTGCTCACATCAATAAAAGAAAAGAATCCCGAGCTTATCTTCTTCGGCGGCATATATCCACAGATGGGGCTTCTTGTACGCCAGTCCCGCGAGCTTGGAATGAAGGCGCCCTTCATGAGCGGTGACGGTTCTATTGACCCGAAGTTCGTAGAGATAGCTGGTGCAGATGCAGCAGAAGGCACATACCTGACCTTCAGCCCTGATCCGAAGAACATTGCATCAGCAAAGGATTTCATAACCAGGTACAATTCTAAGTTCGGTGAGCTCGGTCCTTATTCGATCTATGCATATGATGCTGCCAATATACTGCTTACAGCGATCAAAGATGCCAACAGCACTGAAGGCGCAAAGATAATAGAGAAGCTTCATGCGACGGATTTCACCGGGGCTGTCGGGAAGATCAAGTTTGACGATAAGGGCGATGTTACCGTTGCGCCTTATGTTGTATGGATCACAAAAGGCGGCAGGTTTGTGGAGCACTGGAAGCCCTGATGTTTAAGGGGGCTGTTGGACATTTTGTGAGCTGTGGCAGGACAATATTAATCTGCCGGGGGACGGTATTGAGTATGTAAGGTGATAAGTAGTCAAGGCGTTATCATATCTGCAGGTGAAAAAACAGGCCCTCTGACGAGGGCCTTTATTTCCTGAGGGCTGGGGATCGGGGAGTGCCCTCAGGCAGCAGCACTATACGGGATGGAGGGTTAGTACCCGTATAGGCTGGGGGTAAACAGTCTTCCGAATCAATTCATGTGATTATTTTATATTTTTCTTGTTTCACTGTCAATAAATATCTAAACAATAAAACTGTTCGACCTCAAGAACCCTATGCCTCTGCTATATTACTTATATGAAGAATGACGAGATAGCCTCGATATTCAGTTCCATTGCTGATCTCCTCGAGATCAAGGGCGAGAATCCTTTCAGGATAAGGGCGTACCGCCGTGCAGCGCAGAATATTGAGTCACTCGGCAGGGACCTCTCAGGCCTCTCGGATGAGGAACTGCTCGATCTTCCCGGCATAGGCAGGGACCTCTCGGCCAAGATCCATGAATACATTACGACCGGAAAGATCGGGGCATACGAAAAGCTGAAACAGGAACTTCCTGAAAGCCTTCTGACACTGCTGAACATTCCCGGAATAGGGCCAAGAACTGCCGCGCTCCTGTATAAGGAATACGGCGTCAGAGACATTGACCATCTCGAAGCGCTTGCAAGGGAGCACAAACTGGCTTCACTCCCCGGAATAAAGGAGAAGACCGAAGCCTCCATAATCAAGGGCATACAAATGGTCAGGAGATATTCAGAACGGCATCCCCTTGGCTCTGTTCTGCCTGTTGCGCTGAACATAAGGGACCATCTCTCGGCCAGCTCTCCTGTCGGGAGGATAGAGATAGCGGGCAGCATAAGAAGATGGAAGGAGACAGTAAAGGACATTGATATGATCTGCACATCTTCAAGGCCGGGGGATGTCATGAGATCTTTCGCCTCGATGCCGGATGTCAAAGAGGTGCTGATGAGGGGGAGAACAAAATCTTCGGCAATAATATCCGGCGGCATTCAGGTGGACCTGAGGGTAGTTGATGATGAAAGCTTTGGAGCGGCCCTCTCTTATTTTACCGGCAGCAAGGAGCACAACATAAGGCTCAGGGAGATAGCACAGCGAGCAGGCATGAAGCTGAATGAATACGGAATATTCAGGGAGTCTGACAATAAAAAGCTCGGCGGCAGGAATGAAGAGGATATATATAATGTGCTCGGCATGCAGTATGTTCCGCCGGAGCTGCGGGAGGACAGGGGAGAGATCCAGGCTTCCATGTCCAATGAGCTTCCTGAGCTGGTCTCTCCTGCTGATATGCGCGGAGATCTGCACTGCCACAGCATCTGGAGCGACGGCAGCTCAGGCATAGAGGAGATCGCCGACGCTGCAGTCAGGAATGGATACAAATACCTCGCAATAACAGACCACTCAAAGGGTCTGGGTGTTGCAGGGGGATTGAGTGAAGAACAGCTTCTTGAGCAGATTGCCGAGATAAGGGCACTCAATAAGAGGCTGAAGGGGTTCAGGCTGCTTGCAGGCACAGAGGTGAACATACTGAACGACGGATCTCCTGATTATGATGACGACATTCTGAGACATCTTGACATAGTAGTGGCATCAGTCCACTCAGGATTTAAGCAATCAAAGGAACAGCTGACCAACAGGATAATCAGGGCAATGGAGAACCCTTATGTTTCTGTTATAGGGCATATTTCAGGCAGGCTGCTTGGAGGGAGGGATGCGTATGATATGGAGATGGATGCTGTTATTGATGCTGCAGCGAGGACAGGCACTGCCATAGAGATCAATGCCCATCCGATGAGGCTTGATCTTACCGATGTACACGCAAGGGTGGCAGGGCAGAGGGGTGTTGGAATTGTCATCAGTACAGACTCGCATTCTCCCTCACAGCTCGGCAACATGCGTTATGGAGTTTCTGTTGCCCGCCGCGCCTGGCTCGAAAAGAAGGACATCCTGAACACTCTGCCTGCAGGCGCACTGCTTAAGAGGCTGAAGAAGAGACAGTCATAATTTTATGTCATAATTTTATTGCGAAGCAGAGCATGTTTTAGTAATATCTCTGTCAGCTGCTGATATTTAAGGATATGGAGGGGCAGTAATGATTTTGACTGGTGTTATGATCTGATATGCCTGTTGCAGAACATGATCCGGAATTCGCAAGAAAACTTAAGAGAGAGACCGCTCTCTGGCTTAAGGAGGGCATCATTACCGATGCCCAGAAGGAGCTGCTGCTTGGCAGGTATGCCGTGCAGGAGGAGGCTGAGAAGAAGGCCGGCCCCGGCAGGCTCATTACAACGATCTCGGTACTCGGCTCGATCCTTATCGGCGTCGGGGTGATACTCTTTATTGCTTCCAACTGGTCGGGGATACCCAGGTGGGCCAAGCTCAGCCTTATCTTTATACCGATGCTCACTTCTTACGGGCTCGGCTATTACCTGAGGTGCGAAAGGAAGAACTTCCCGAAGATCGGCGCATCGCTGATACTGCTGGGTGCGGTGATATTCGGGGCAGGCATATTCCTGATTGCCCAGATCTACCATATCAGCGTCCACTATCCAAACGGCCCTCTCCTTTGGGGGCTTGCAGTAATGCCGCTTGCCTATCTGTTCAGATTAAGGACCATTCTTACCCTTGCGCTAATCGACCTTCTGATATGGCTTGGAATGGAATCGAGCTTTCACTCGAGCCTTTACTTTAATTCCCCAATCTCCTTTGTTACACTTTTTCTGATCACAGGGATCGCGCTCTGGTCTGCAGGATTGATGCATCGCGGCATCGGCAGCTTCTCATGGCTTTCAGCTCCCTATGTTGTCCTTGGGATATTGCTTACCTTTACAGGCTCATATGTGCTTACCTTTGATGTCTTCTCTGTCTCGATTGGAGATGAGCGCTTTGTTTGGTTCTATGCAGGCATACTACTCCTCTTCCTCTCGACAATTATTCCATACGCGTTTTCAGGGGAAGGGGAGAGCCAGCGGGCCTATGAGATTGCCGGGCTTGCTCTGCTCATGTCCATAGTGCTTGCAGCAATATTCTTTCTGAGGAGAGACCCGGCAGATCCTTATATTAATGAAAGCAGGAACGGCCTTGTCCTTTTTTCGAACATAGTCTTTGCACTTGCAGTCCTCGGCATGATAGTCCTTGGATATCTCAGGCGCAATGCTGTCTATATAAACCTCGGCCTCCTCTTCTTTGTTCTTGATATTACGGCAAGGTACTTTGACATCTTCTGGAAACTTCTTCCGAGGTCAATATTCTTTATAGCCGGAGGATCGATGCTGCTGCTCGGCGGCGTCTATCTCGAAAGGAAGAGGCGAAAGATACTGGCAGCCTTTGATCTGGAGGACAGGAGCTGATGCGCACAAGATTCATAATCATTGTACTGCTGCAGATACTGGTCCTGACAGGCATGATAGCATACAGACAGTATTGGGTCAGCACAGGGGAGAGGGTGCTTCTCAGGACAGTTCCGGTCGATCCGCGCGACATATTCAGGGGAGACTATGTGAATCTGAACTATGA
>Ga0233425_10005029_pt1 | contig 21445 bp, 18 predicted proteins | sample Watercolumn_Towu_2_FD_181712 | JGI IMG/M metagenome (GOLD analysis project Ga0233425, IMG submission 181712) | Freshwater microbial communities from Lake Towuti, South Sulawesi, Indonesia - Watercolumn_Towuti2014_140_MG | ecosystem: Environmental > Aquatic > Freshwater > Lake | place...
CACGCCCGCGGCCGGCGGCGCAACCGCAAAAAAGGCCGGCCAAGAAACTCACCGCCAGCGGGCACGCACCGGCCCCAGTCCCAGGTCGGGGATCGCCGGCGGCGCGTTGGTGCCCGCGACGGCGGCGCGGCGCTCGGCGTTGACGCGGTCAATGTAGCCGCGCAGCGCCTCGGGCGTCACCGCCTCCTCCTTCCATCCCACGGCGCGCAGCAGGCGCGCCGCCTCGGCGAGGGACTGCCGCGAACCGTCCACCTGGCGCAGGTCCGCCTCCAGAACGCCGCGCCGCGCGTAGAGCGTGCCCAGATCGACCAAGCGCGCGGGATCGAGCGCCGGCTCGCCCGGGCGCGCCTGGCGCTCGGAGAGCGCGATCAGGTTCTTGACCGCCCCCAGTTCGCCCTCGCGGTCGCCGAGGCGCTCGTAGCACGCCTCCAGTTCGGACAGGCCGGCGAAACAGGTTGCCGTCAGCCACGCGTCCGCCGCGCCGCCGCCGCCGCGCAGCCGGACTGCGGCCAGCGCGCCGGCGAGCAGCAGCGCGGCGACCGCCACCAGCCACGCCGCGCGGCGGCTGCGGCGCGCGGACGCGAGGGCGGCGTCCGGCGCCGCCGGGGCCGCGGGCAGCGGCCTGGCGCCGGACGCCGGAACGGCGCCGGCAGGGGATGGGACGGGTCGGTTCTTCGCCATGGCTCGCTCCGGCGGCCGCCGCGGCCGTCAGCGCATCCGCACCGGCCGGCCGTGCTTCGCGCTGGCGTAGATGGCGTCCAGGATCTCCATCACGGTCACGCCCTCCTCGCCGGTGGCGACGTGCGGCCGGTCGTTCCGGATGCAGTCGATGAAGTGGTAGTACGCGCTGGCCGCACCGGGCACGGGCGGGTGCAGTTTCATGTCGTACTGCGCGCCGTCGCGTTCGAGGTGGATCTCGGCCTCGAACTCGTACCCCTCGTTGCGGTTGCGCTGCACGAGGCCGGCCTTCGTGCCCAGCAGGCGGGTCTCCATCAGTTCGCGCTCCGCGATGTTGGCGGCCCAGGACGCCTCCACCTCGAGCACGGCGCCGTTGCGGAAGCGGATCATGCCGCAGGCCAGGTCCTCGCAGTCGAAGCGCACGCCCTGCGCCCGGGCCAGGCGCGAGGCGATCGGCGACCACGCGCCGCCCAGCACCCAGGCCGGCTGCGGGTAGCCCATCAGCCACAGCGCCAGGTCCAGGCGGTGCACGCCGAGGTCGATCAGCGGGCCGCCGCCGGACAGCGCCTTGATCCCGAACCAGCCGCCGAACCGGGGCAGGCCGCGGCGGCGGTGCCAGACGGTCCGTCCGAAGTAGACGTCGCCCAGGATGCCGGCGTCCACCTGCTGCTTCAGCGCCCAGGCCTGCTCGGTGAAACGGAAGGAGAAGTTGATCATCAGGCGGCGGCGCGCGGCGCGGGCCGCGGCCACCATGCGCCGGCCCTGCGCGGCGTCGAGCGCCATGGGCTTCTCGCACAGCACGTGGCAGCCGGCGCGGAACGCCGCCAGCGCCAGCGGCAGGTGGAACTTGTTGGGCGTGGCCACGCTCACCACGTCCAGGTCCTCCTTGCGCAGCATCTCGAGCGGATCGGCGTAGCGCGCCGGCACGCGCAGCTCGTCGGCCGCCTGCTGCAGCCGGGCGGCGTCCGGATCCGCCGCCGCCACCACCTCCGCGCCAGGATGGGACTGGTAGCCCCGGATGTGCGCCCGCCCCATCCCCACGCCGATCACGCCGCAACGCAGTTGGCGCTTCATGTTACTGCTTCACCCCCGCCTTGCCCGCCGCGGTGTCCACCGAGCGGATGGTCTCCAGCGGCTTCGTGTTCGGGCACGGGTGCTGGCCGTAGTAGTCCGGCGCGCACCAGCGCACGGCATTGGCGATCACCTTCTGCACGGTCGCATCGTGGAACGTGGGGTAGGTCTCGTGGCCGGGCCGGAAGTAGAAGAGGCGGCCGAAGCCGCGCTCCCAGCAGCAGCCGCTGCGGAACACCTCGCCGCCCTCGAACCAGCTCACGAAGACCAGCTTGTCCGGCGTCGGGATGTCGAACCGCTCGCCGTACATCTCCTCGTGCGGCAGCTCGAAGTGCTCGCCCAGGCCCTGCGCGATGGGGTGCGACGGCTCGACCACCCACAACCGCTCCTTCTCGCCCGCCTCGCGCCACTTGAGCGAGCAGTTCGTGCCCAGCAGGCGCCGGAAGATCTTGGAGAAGTGGCCGGAGTGCAGCACGATCAGGCCCATGCCCTCGAGCACGCGCTTCTGGACGCGGTCGACCACGGCATCCTGCACCTCGCCGTGCGCGACGTGGCCCCACCAGGTCAGCACGTCGGTCGCCTGCAGCACGGCCTCCGGCAGGCCGTGCTCCGGCTCGTCCAGCGTCGCCGTGCGCGTCTGCATGTCGGCATTCTTCGCCAGCGCCCGGGCGATCGTGGCGTGCATGCCGTCGGGATAGACCTTGCGCACCGCCTCGTTCTTCTTCTCGTGGCGGAACTCGCCCCACACCGTCACGCGGATCTTCTTCGTGGCCATGGTTGCTCTCCGGGTGTGCCGCCGCGTCCCTGCGGCGGCCGAACGGCCGATACTCTGGCGCAAATCCGGCCGGATTCCAACTGGAAAAGATGAGGAACCTGCGCAAAGCCGCGAAGACGCCTACACGCCCAGGACCTGCAGCCAGAGCGGAATCGTCAGCAGGCAGGCGGCGTGCGTGAGGAACACGGACGCCGCGGCGAAGTGCGCGTCCGTGCGGTAGATCTCCGCCATGGTCACGCTGGCCATGGCCGCGGGCTGCACGGCCACGACCAGCAGCACGGGCCGCGCGTCCGCCGGCAGCGGCAGGAGCGCGAGACCCAGGACGGCCAGCGCCGGGATCAGCCCCAGCCGCAGGCCCAGCATCGCCAGCATGGGACGCGAGAGGAGGTGCCGGGCCTCGATCGTCGCCATGCGGCAGCCGCACACGACGGCCGAAACCGGGATCGTCGCCTGGCCGATCCACTGGCAGGTGTCGAGCAGCATGCCGCCGGTCAGCCGCACGCCGGCCGGCAGCGCGGCCGCGGGCGGCAGCGCCGCGCCCAGCACCAGCACGGCGATCGCCGCGGCCAGCGCGACCATGGGCGTCGTCAGCAGGTTGCGCAGCACCTGCCGCGGCTGCGTGTGCCCGGTCAGCGCCTGGATGCCCAGGGTCCAGAAGCAGAGCTCCGCGCCCAGGGACGCGAACACCACCTGCGCCACGGCCTTCCCGCCGAACAGCCCGGACACGAGCATGATCGGCAGGAACGAGTAGTTGTTCATCGTGCACTGGTAGTGGAACGTCCGGCGCAGGCCCTCCGGCTCGCGGGCCAGGCCGCGCAGCGCCAGCCGGCCCACGGCCCAGCCGGCGCCCATGATCAGCGCGCTGCCGGCCGGCAGCGTCCAGTTCGCGGCCAGCGACGCGAGCGTGTAGTTGCGCACGATGGCGCTCACGATCAGCGCCGGATAGAAGACGTGGGTCAGCAGCAGCGAGAGCTGCCGGTTGAACGGATCGTCCACCATCCTCACCCGGCGCACGAGGAAGCCGGCCGCGATCATCAGGAAGATGGCGAGGGTTTTGAGAAAGATGACCGACATGGACGCCCGGCGCCTTCCGTCCTTCCGTCTCTCCGTTCCTCCCCGAGGCCGCTACGGCGCCCGGTACTCGACGTAGACGGTCTCCGCGCCCGGCCCGGCCTCGAACGACCAGGAGGAATCCGCGCTCGTGCGGGGCGGGTAGGTGTGGCTGGCGGTCCTGACGCCGCCGGCCTCCCTCCAGGCGTACGTGACCTGCAGCGGAGACGAGTTGGGCACGTCGTAGACGAGGTGCGCCTCGACGCGCATGAACGTGCGTCCGCCGCCGTTGGCGAAGCGCACCTGGACGGGCCGCGCCGGCGCGCCGGCCAGCGCGGCGCGGCCCATCATCAGCGCCTGGCTCCACCAGTCGTTCGGTTCCGGGCCGGGGTGCTGGATGCGGTAGTCCTTCAGCACCGGCAGCCAGGTCGCGCCGCCGTCGGTCGAGCAGTCGATGTTGTACGGGCAGTCGCGCGGCGGCGTGCCGGCCGCGACGTGCGCCGCGGCGTACACGGCCGTCGGCGCGGCGCCGCGCGGCACGGCGAGCTGCAGCGTCACCGCCGGCGTTCCCATGGCGCCGGCGACGACGTGCGCCGCGGCCTGGTCGCGGTTCGGGCCGGCGGAGACGTACGCGCGGCCGGTGGCCTCGTAGGCGATCCGGTTCGCGCCCGGCTGCACGTGCGGCACGACACACGAGGAACACTGGCAGACGGTGACGATCGTCAGGCCGCTCTCGGCCAGCGCCCTGGCGCCCGCGCCGAAGCGCAGCAGGTATTGGTGGCTGCCCTTCACCGCGTCGGTCAGGTCCAGGCCGTCCTTCGCCTCGGCCACGGACACCCAGTTGGAACCCTGGTCGACCGAGACGGCGACCGGGCACTTCATGCTGCCGCGGATCACGAGGCCGCCGGTGGCGCCGGGTTTCAGGACGCCCTTGGGATCGCCCGCCGCCTCCGCGGCCGGCAGCGCCCCGATCACGTAGGGCGAGTACCACTCGAACGTCACCTGGCTGTCGCTCTCGGCGACCACGCCCTCCTGGTAGGCGCCGCCGCGGAAGTCCGGCTTGTAGGTGTAGACGGCGTTGCCGTAGCGGGCCAGCTTCCCCGTACAGCTCTTCTTCGTCTGGTACATCTTCTCCGGCTGGCTGACCCACGTCAGGTCGCGCATCGGCCCGGGTTTGCCGGCGTTCCGGCTCACGCCCCAGTAGCAGAAGGTCTTGCCGTCCTCCTGCCCGGGATCGGCATAGCGCCGCAGCGTCTCGCCGGCGCGCAGGCTGACCATCGGCGGCACGGCGGCGTAGCCGGTCGTGTAGCCGGCCCACTTGACCTGGCGGTAGACGTTCGGGTCGGACGGGTGCAGGCCGCCGGGCAGCCAGCCGCGGGCGCGGTCGCCGCGCGTGACCAGCGACATGTCCTTCGAGACTTCCATCAGGCCGGCCAGACGGCTGCCGTCCGGCTGGAAGACGACGGTGGAGATGTCGTGGTCGAGCAGCGCCCACTGGCCGGCGCCGTACGGGCCGCCCTTCAGGTAGACCTCGAAGGTCGTGTGGCCGTCCGCGCCCATGGTGCGGCAGCGGTTGGGGCCGAGCAGGTTCCAGATCTCGCCGCCGAACTGGTGGTGGGTGTCGAAGCAGAGGCCGAAGCCGTAGCCGAAGAGGCCCGCCCAGTATTCGCGGTTCAGGCGGTCGCCCTTGCTGCTGCCGATGTCCTCGCCGACCAGTTCGCAGTGATAGTAGTTGCGGTTGCGCCAGTACCAGGCGGCCAGGGCCCGGTCCTCGTCGTTGTCGACGATCCGGCCGGTCACGCGCGTGTAGATCGCGGTCTGCGTCTGGTACAGCCGCTCGAAGGTCGAGCACGCCAGCTCGCCCGGAAACCACGGGTGCTCGGTCCGCGTCTGCGGATCGCCAACACCCGCCACGCCCCGCGCCGCCAAGGAGACAACCAGACCGCCGACCAGCCACCTGCGCATCGCCCGCTCTCCTCGTGTCGGCCGCGCCGGACGCCGGCGCGGCCCGGGGAAGAAGTATCGCCGAACGCGCCGCCCGTCACAAGCGCGGGATCGGCGCCAGCCGCAGGGCGAAGCGGAAGGCCTGCGGCTTGAGCTCGTAGGGCGGCAGCGCGCGCGGCCCGCAACTGTTACTGCCCAGGCCCGTCTGCACGCGGTCGAGGTTGAGCGTCACGAAGTCGCGCTTCACCAGGTCGTACGTGTGGTCCGCCGCCGTCAGGTCGCCGGTCGTGTACCAGTGGGCGCTGAAATCGAACGGTTCCTCCGCCGCGACCAGCAGGCCCGCGCCGTGCGCGTCGGTCAGCGCCACGCGCCGGGTATCGGTGCGGTTGCCGTTCTCCTGCGGGAAGACGTAGTTCGTAAGCAGCTCGTCCACCCCCGCCGTCCAGCAGCCGAGGCGCTGGCCGTGCTTGCTGTCGGCGTAGCTCTCGCCCGGGCCGCGGCCGTACCAGCGCGCGACGGCCAGATCGGGCGGCAGGCAAAGCTGCACGCCGATGCGCGGCCAGATGCAGGTCCAGTCGCCCCACGGTGCGCCGCTGAAGACGAGGTCCACGCCGCCGTCCGGCCGCAGGGTGTAGACGTACTCGCAGGCGATGCCGACCTTGACCACCGGCCCGGCCACGCGGCTGGCGATCGTCACGCGCGGCGCGCCGTCCCCGCCCTCGGACGCGGCCACGGACTCGACGTGGTGGAAGAGCTGGTGCAGGCCGTGCTCGCGCCACTCCTTCTGCACGCCGACGCCGCGCCGGCCGCCGTCGTTGTCGGTCGGCGCGCGCCAGAAGTTCGCCAGCGGGCCGCGCAGCGCCAGCGTCCGGCCGTCCGCGATCCAGCGCGTGAGCGTGCCGGTCGTGCGGTCGAAGACCAGCTCGAAGCGGTCGGACGCGACCGTCAGCGCCGCGCGCCCGTCCGTCACCTTCGGCGCCGTCCGCTTCGTGAAGACCGCCGGCGCCGCGGGCGCCGGCCGCGCCGCGCGCACCGGGAACTGCGCGAAGGCCACCTCGTGGCCGCGCGCCGCCCAGGGCGTGTCGGCGCGCAGCGTGACGCGCACCTCCAGCCAGAACTCGCGGCCGTCGCCGCGCGGCAGGGCGAAGGGCGCCTGCACGGCGCCGCGCTTCCCCGGCGCCAGCTTCGGCAGGCCCAGCGGCCCGCGCTGCACGGCCTCGCCGTCGGCCAGCAGGAACCACTGCGCCTCCAGGTGTTCCAGGCCGCTGAACATGTGGCGGTTCGTCACCTGCAGACGGCCCCGGGCCGCGTCCGCGGCCTCGATCTGCAGCGGCGCCAGCGCCTGCTTCAGCTCGGCCATGGCCGGCGACGGCGTGCGGTCGGGAAAGACCAGACCGTCGATCACGAAGTTGCCGTCGTTCGGCTCGTCGCCGAAATCGCCGCCGTAGGCGAAGAACGTGCCGGGTGGCGGGCGGCAGGTGTCGGGTGGCGCGCCCGCAACGCGCGCGCGGCCGTCGGCCCCGCGCACGGCGCGGATGCCGTGGTCGATCCACTCCCACACGAAGGCGCCGGCGAAGCGCGGCTCGCGGTGGATGACCGCCCAGTACTCGCGCAGGTTGCCGGGGCCGTTGCCCATGGCGTGCGCGTACTCGCAGAGCACGTAGGGCTTGTCGGCGTAGCGCGCGTGCGGCACGCTGACGACGCCGTGCGTCATCAGGTCGCCCTCGGCGCGGCAGATGCGCTCGCACTCCTCGACGGAGGGGTACATGCGGCTGTACATGTCGGCCACCTCCATGCCGTAGTCGCCCTCGTAGTGCACCGGCCGCGTGCCGTCAATCGCCAGCGCCGCGGCCTTCATCGCCGCATGGTTGCGGCCGAAGCCGGCCTCGTTGCCGAGCGACCACACCACCACGCTGGGATGGTTGCGGTCGCGGCGCACCATGCGGCGCATGCGGTCCACGATCGGCCCCAGCCACTGCGGGTCGTCGAGCGGGTTGCCCTTCCACCCGCCGAAGCAGAAGCCGTGCGTCTCCAGGTCGCACTCGTCGATCAGGTAGAGGCCGTAGCGGTCGCAGAGGTCGTACCAGCGCGGGTCGTCGGGGTAGTGGCTGGTGCGTACGGCGTTGATGTTGTGCCGCTTCATCAGCAGGATGTCCTGCACCATGGCGTCGAGCGGCACGGCGCGGCCGAAGTCGGGATGGTGCTCGTGGCGGTTCACGCCGCGGAAGACGACCTTGGCGCCGTTGACGCGGAGCTGGCCGTCGCGGATCGCGACCTGGCGGAAGCCCACGCGCTGCGGCACGGCCATGAGCACGGCGCCGGCCGCGTCGCGCAGCGTGGCGACGAGCGTGTACAGGTACGGATCCTCGGCCGACCACTGGCGCGGCCGGCGCACCGGCAGCCGCAGCGCGGCGGCGGCGGGCGTGCCGGGCTCGACGCCGACGTCGGTCCTGGCGGCGGCGACCCGGGCGCCGTCGGCGTCCGTCAGGCGGAGATCGAGGCGGCAGGCCGCGGCGTGTTCGCCCAGGTTGGCGAGCTCGGCCTCGACGCGCAGGACGGCGTCGCGCTGCCGCGCGTCCAGCTCGGTCACGATGCCGATGTCGGCGATCTGGAGGCGCGGCAGGGCCACGAGCGACACGTCGCGGAAGATGCCCGAAAGCCACCACATGTCCTGGTCTTCGAGGTACGAGCCGGCGGACCACTGGTAGACGCGCACGGCCAGCAGGTTGGCGCCCGGGTGGACGAGGCCGGTCACGTCGAACTCGTGCGGCAGGCGGCTGCCCATGCCCATGCCGGCGAAACGCCCGTTGACGTAGGCCTCGAAGCAGGAGTCCACGCCGTCGAAGCGCAGGCGGATCTGGAGGCCGTCCCAGGCTTCGGGCACCGTGAACGCGCGGCGGTAGCTGCCGGTCGGGTTGGCGGCCGGCACGCGGGGCGGGTCCACCGGAAAGGGGTACTTGACGTTGGTGTAGTGCGGCTTTCCGTAGCCGTGCATCTGCCAGCACGACGGCACGGGCAGGTCGGCCCAGGCTGCGTCGTCGAAGGCCGGCTCCGCGAAATCGGCCGGCGCGGCCAGCGGCGCCTCGTCGTAGCGGAACTTCCACGTGCCGTTCAACGGGCGCACCAGCGTCGAGGCCGATGCGTCCATGGCGGCGGCCGCGTCGGCGTCGGCGTACGGCGTGAACCACGCGCGCGGCGCGAGGCGGTTGATGTCGAAGTTGTCGATGCCTTCCCAGGAATGCATGGTCTGGATCTCCGCAGGTGGCCCACACAATGACAAATCCCGCGTCTTCTGGCAAACCGGCAGGCGGTCGGAATCCGCGGTTGACTGTGAAGCCATAAACCGTTATTTTGGTTTGTCATGTACAGGCGAATCATAGATTTGGGCGTCGCCGCGCGCCATTCGTGCTTCCTCTGGGGACCGCGCCAGACGGGAAAGAGTACGCTGCTTCGCGAACGGTTCCCGAACGCGCTGGCGTTCGACCTGCTGCTGGCGGATCAGTACCGCCGCTGCGTGCAGGATCCCACGGTCGTCCGACAGGAAGTCTTGCAGCGCGGACTGACGGGCGCGACGCAGGCGGACCCCGTGATCATTGACGAGGTGCAGAAGGCGCCCCAACTGCTCGACGAGGTGCACTGGATGATCGAACGCTTCGGCGTGCGGTTCGTCCTGTGCGGTTCGAGCGCGCGCAAGGTGAAGCGGGGGCACGCCAACCTGCTCGGGGGCCGTGCGCCGGCCTTGGCCATGCACCCGTTGGCGGCGCCCGAGGTCCCGGGCTTCGACCTGGTGCGGGCGCTCAATCGCGGGATGTTGCCCACACACTACCAGGCCGACGACGACCGCCTCTTGCGCGACGCCTATGTCGGCACCTACCTGAAGGAGGAGATCGCGGCCGAGGCGGTCGTGCGCAATTTGCCGGCGTTCAGCCGTTTCCTGGAAATCGCCGCGCTGGCAAACGGCGAGATGGTCGTGTATCAGAACATCGCGGCCGACTGCGCCGTGAGCGCGCCGACCGTGAAGGCGTACTTCACGATTCTGGAGGACACGTTGCTGGGACGGCTCGTGCCGGCGTTCACGAAGCGCGCCCGCCGGCGCGTGATCCAGGCGCCCCGGTTCTACTTCTTCGACGTCGGCATCGTGGGCGCCATCGCGCGGCGCGGCCGGATCGAACCGGGATCGGAGCTGTGGGGACGCGCGCTGGAACACTTCATCTTCATGGAGATTTCTGCCCATTCCGACTACCGGGGCGGACGCTATCCGATCGCCTACTGGCGCACGGCGTCCCAGTTCGAGGTGGATTTCGTGCTGGGCGACGGCGCGGCAGCCGTGGAGGTGAAGTCCACCCCGCTGGCGCGCGACCATGACCTGCGCGGCTTGCGCGCCTTCCGGGACGAACACCGCCGGGCGCGCGCCCTGCTGGTTTCGATGGACGCGCGCCCGCGCCGGACCGAAGACGGCATCGAGGTGCTGCCGTGGCGGCACTTCCTGGACCTGCTCTGGGCAGGCAAGATCGCCGTCTGAGGTTGCCAGGCGTCCGCCACCAGGAGCGCTCGGTCTTCAGAAGAACAGCTTGATGAATCGCAGGATTCCCTGCTTCCACGGCACGCGGTGCGAGATGCCGGAAGCATTCCTGAAGTGGTCCACGTTCGCCAGGTACCAGCGGTAGTTGCGCACGAGCGCGTCCTTGTTGGAGTGCTTCGGCGCGAAGCCCAGCACGCGCTGCGCCTTCTCGATGCTGACGAACGAGTCCTCGCAGGCGGTCTCGTAGACCCACTTGTAGAGCGGCGAGAGGTGCAGGGCCTCGAGGAAGCGCAGTGCCCAGATCACCGGCCGCGCCGGGAAACCGACGATGCGCCGGCCCCGGCCGGCCTCGTCCAGCACGGCCTGGTAGTCCTCGCGCATGGTCGTAAACTCGGCCGCGCCGATGTTGAAGACGTCGTCGACCTTCGCGCGGTCGAGCGTGAGGCACAGCCAGATCGCCTCGCACAGGTCCTCCACGTCGAGGAGCTGGTAGCGGTTGCGGCCGCTGCCGATCATCGGGAAGTTGCGGCCGTCGCGGGCCCAGTCGTAGAACAGGGCGAAGACGCCGAGGCGCTCCGGACCGATGAACGACTTGGGCCGGACGATCGGCACGCACAGCCCCTGCCGGCGGGCCTTCAGGCACTCCTCCTCCGCCAGGATCTTGGCCTCGCCGTAGGGGCCGACGCCCTGCAGGCGGTCGGTCTCCAGCAGCGGATGGTGGTCCGGGATGCCGTAGACCGCGGTGGAGGAGACGTGCACGAAGCGCTCGACGCCGGCGGCGGCCGCGGCGGCCAGCAGGTTGCGCGTGCCGTCCACGTCGGTGGAGAGGATGTCCTCCTTCCGGTAGAGCGGCAGCGCGGCGGCGGTGTGGACGACCCAGTTCACGCCCCGCATCGCGGCGGCGACCGCGGCGGGATCGCGGATGTCGCCCGCGCGGATGTCCACCCGGCCGCGCTCCGGGTAGTCGAACGGCGCGAGGTCGAGCGAGCGGAGGTCGGTTTCGCCCTTGGCGAGGAGGTGCCGGACCAGGTTGATGCCGAGGAACCCGCTGCCGCCGGTGATCAGGATCTTGCGTGCCACGTGCCCGTCTCCCGCGCACGCCGCGCACCGGCGTGCAGTCCGGCGGCAGCATATCCCATCCCGCGTCGCGGCGTAAAGCGCCGGCGGCCTACGCCGCCAGGTTCGGGAACGCCGCGAAAAGCAGCAGCGACTCGGCGTTGAAGATGACGTGCATCACGATCGGCGTCAACACCGACCCGGTGGCCGCCAGCCCCAGCGAGAAGGCGGCGCCCAGCACGGCCAGCGGGAGCGCCACGGCGAGATGGCCGTGCAGCAGCGCGAAGAGCACGCTGACCAGCGTCAGCGCGGCCGGCCATCCGCAGCGGCGCAGCACCGCGGGCAGCAGGACGCCGCGGAAGACGGCCTCCTCCGCCAGCGGCGCCAGCAGCGCCGCCGCCGCCACCAGGACCGCCTTGGCCGGCCAGGCGAGCCGGGGATCGGACAGCCAGTCGAAGACCGCCTGCGGCCGCGTCGCCACGCCCGCCCGCTGCAGCGCCGCCTGCACGCCGGCCGCCAGCAGCAGCACGGCGGGCGTCGCCACCAGGCCGCCCGCGACGCCGGCGCGCAGGGCCGGCGCCAGCGTGCCGCGCCGGAGCCCCAGCGCGCCGCGCAGGCCCAGGCCGCTGCGCCGCGCGGCCAGCGCCACGCCGCCGAACAGCGCGCCGTAGGTAAAGAGCACCCAGACGAGCGTCGCGCCGGTGCTGGCGCCGGCGGAGACAGCCGTGCCGCGCGCTTCGGCGAGCACGGCGGGCGCGAACAGAAGGATCACGAGGGCCAGCAGCGCGGCGGCGTCGCCCGTCCGCCACGGCCGGCCGGCGAGGCGCGCCAGCGCCTCCGGCGTCGGCCGCCACGCCGCGCGCAGCGAGGAGGATCGGGATGCGGCGAGGCGCGCGGCCAGCACGACCCCGGCGGCGAGCGGCAGGAGCGCGGCGGCAACGAGGAGGGCATGTCCCAGCGGCGCGTGCATGGTGCGCGGCGGATTCGCGCGGACGTCAGTGGACCGGGCGGAACACGCCGTCGTCGTCGAGGCGGTAGACGCCGGTCTTGAAGCCGTAGGTGGCGCCGAGGCCGGGCGCGGGCATGGACGGGCCGCGCAACAGCGGCGAGGAGGCGGCCTTGCCGAGCAGGTCGAGCAGCGGCGCCGTGTCCTGGTCGGCGGTCAGGGACTTGAGCTGGCCGTCCTGCAGTTCGACCCGGAAATCCTGGCGCGCCAGGAAGGTGACCGGCCGCACGTCGTACGCGCGGCTGTAGTCCGGGAGGAAGAAGATCGCCGTGGCGTCCGGTTTCTTCTCGTCCACCAGCAGGTAGACGCGCGGCGGGTAGAGGCGCACGCCGGCGGGCGGCTGGTCCGGGTCGGCGCGGCGCGTCCGGACCGTGGTGCAACCGGCGAGCAGCGCCAGCAAGGCCAGAAGGAAGAGAGTCCGGCGTTCGCGTCGCATGGTGCTTTCCTTTCGCGCTCTTCGCGCCTTCGCGTGCGATCCGAGGCGGTCCTACTCCCCGCGCAGCCGCGCCGCCAGCGCCTGCATCTCGGCCGGCGAGTCGTAGTCGCCGCCGATCCAGCGGATCGGCCGGGTGTTCCAGCGCGGGATGACGTGGAAATGAACGTGCGGCACGACCTGCGTGGCGCAGCGGCCGTTGGACTGGAGCAGGTTGAAGCCGTCGCACGGCATGCGCTCCAGCAGGAGCCGCGCCGTCTTCTGCACCGCCGGCATCAGGCGGCCGAGCCAGTCAACCGGCAGGTCCACCAGCCGCTCGGCATGGTGGCGCGGAATCACGAGCGTGTGGCCTTTCTCGAAGGGATGGATGTCGAGGAAGGCCAGCGCGTGCTCGTCGGCATACACCGGCGAACACGGGATGGCGCCGGCCAGGATCCTGCAGAAGATGCACGCGGGATCGGTCATGACGCAGGCATCGTAGTCAACCGTTCTGGCGGCGTCAACCGCAATGCCCGGTAGCGGGCCTCGCGCTCCAGGCAGCCCTCGACGGCGCGCTGGATGTCGGCCAGCGTGCGCAGTTCGTGCAGCCGGCCGCGGACGTAGTTGGCGCCCTTGAGTCCGCGCAGGTAGCGGAAGAGCTGGCAGCGGAAGGTGACGGCCGCCGCGTCCTCCGGCGGCAGCGCCCGGGCCGGCAGCCGGTGGCGGCTGCGGATCTGCCGGCACAGCTCCAGCGTGCCGTCCACGTGCTCCTGCAACACCCGCCGCAGTTCGTCCAGGTCGCGCTTCGCGCCGGCCTCCGGATCGCACTTCATGAAGTGTGCTTCCTGGAAGATCCACGGGTTGCCCAGCGCGGCCTGGGCGACCATCACGGCGTCCACGCCGGTCTCGCGGAACATCGCCTCGATGTCGCCGGCGCGGCGAACGCCGCCGTTGCCGATCACGGGGATGCGGCTGCGCCGCTTGACCTCGGCCAGCAGGTCGAGCCGCACCTCGCCGCTGTGCTCCTGCGTGGCGAAGCGCGCGTGCACGGTCAGTGCCGCGCCGCCGGCGGCGGCGACCGCGTCGAGCAGCTCGAAGACCGCGACCTTGTCCGGCCGCGGCCCCAGGCGCGTCTTGACCGTGATCGGCAGCGGCGTGGCCGCATGCATCGCCGCCACGATGCGCCCCGCCAGCGCCGGGTCGCGCATCAGCGCGGCGCCGGCGCCCTTGCTGGCGATCTTGCGCACCGGACAACCGGCGTTGAGATCCACGGCCACGAAGCGGCCGGTCGCGGCCACGCGGCCCGCGGCCTCGCCCAGCACCCCCGGATCGGCACCGTACAGGTGCGCCGCCACGGGCCCCTCGCCCGGCAGGGTCTCCAGCAAGTGCCAGGTCTTGTCCGAGGCGTGCAGCACGCCGGCGGCGTTGACCATCTCGGTGAAGGTCAGCCCGGCACCGAAGCGGCTGCACACGCGCCGCATGGCCGCGTCGGTGAAGCCGGCCATCGGGGCCAGCAGCACCGGCGACGGCGCGGCGAACGGGCCGATCTGGAAGGCCGGGCGCGTCATGCGTCGGCGCGCACGGCCAGCCCGCGCGCCAGGAACCAGTCGGCCACGGTCTCGAGCGGCAGGCCCATGATGTTGGTGTAGGAGCCGCCGTGTCCGGCGATGAGCACGTCGCCGTTCTCGTCAATGTCGTAGGCGCCGGCGCGGTCGAGCGGCCGCGTGCGGTGCAGGTACGCCTGGATCGCGGCCTCGTCCAGCGGCCGGAAATGCACGGCCGAGGCCTCCACGCGCACGTCCGGGTCGCGGTCCGGCAGCGAGAGGGCCACGGCCGTGTAGACCGTCTGCGTGCGGCCGGAGAAGCGGCGCAGAAAGGATGCGGCCTCGTCCAGATCGCGCGGTTTGCCGATCAGGTCGCCCTCGAACAGCACGAGCGTGTCGGCCGTGAGCAGGCAGGCGCCCGGCCGGGCCCGGCGGCCGGCGGCGTGCTTGGCCAGCGCGTTGTGCACCACCGTGCCCACCGGGTCGGAGGGCTCGTGGATCTCTCGCGCGTCCGCGGCCAGCACCTCGATCTCCAGTCCGAGGCCGCGCAGCAGCCGCGCGCGGCGCGGGGAGACCGATCCGAGCACCAGGGGCTGGGCGGCGACCCAGCGCAGGCGATGGAAGTCACGGGGCATCATGGCGGCGCGGCGAACCAGGCGTCGTCCCGGCGCACGAGGCGCACGCGCTGCTGCGCGGCGAGGCCCTTGAGCGTGGCGAGCGTCGCCTCCACCGTGCGGCCGCCGAGAGCGGCGAGCTGCTCGGCCGAGGCCGGATGGCGGCGCACGAGCGCCACCACGGCGTCCGCGTCCGGCAGTTCGCCGTCGAGCGCCGGCCGGCCGGCCGCCGCGCCGTTCGCGTTCGGGATCTCCGCGGCCGGCGTGAAGAGCGGCGCGAGCGCGGCCAGCACGGCGGGCGGGCAGGAGGTGACGGACGCCTCGGCCGGCGGACGGGCGAGCGTGTTGAGCTGGACGGCGTCCGGACGGAACGATGCGGCCAGCCGCGCGATGCGCGCCATCTGCTCCGGGCGGTCGTTGCGCCCCGGCACGACAAACACCTCCAGGTGCAGCCGGCCGCGGTAGAGGCTGCGGAAGCGGCGGTACCCTTCGAGGATGGCGTCGAGGCGCAGCGACGGATGCGGCCGGACCAGGCGTTCGAACGAGGCCTGGTCCCAGGCGTGCAGCGAAACCTTGACCGCGTCGGCGGCGGTGGCGGCGGCGCGCACCTCCTCAAGCGTGAACAGCGTGCCGTTGGAGAGCAGCAGCGAACGGAACGGCAGGCGGTCGCGGATCCAGCGCAGCAGCTCGCCGAACTGCGGGTGGAGCGTCGGCTCGCCGGAGCCGCCCAGGGTGACGAAGTCGGTCTGGCCGCCGGCGCGGTTCCAGGCGTCCAGTTCGGCGATGACCTCCTCGAGCGGCACGTCGGCGCGGCGGTCGACGGCCGTGGCGGGTGTCGGACCCAACTGGCAGAAGAGGCAGTTGAGGGAGCAGGTCTTGGGCCGCACCAGGTCCACGCCCAGCGACCGGCCGAAGCGGCGCGAGGGCACGGGCCCGAACAGGTGGCGGTAGGCGGGCATGGCGGTCACCGACTCCGGCATGTTACAACGCGCCGCGCGGCGGGGCAAGGGCCGCCCAAGGGCGCCCTTGTTCCGTGCGGCCGGTTCTGGTACATCTTGGACATGCCCGCGCGACCGCCCGAGACGCTGAACCAGCGCAACGCCGCGTTCGACAACCGCCTGCGGCCGACGCGCTTCGACGAGTTCGTCGGGCAGCCCAAGGTGCGCGCGCGTCTGCTGCTGGCGGTCGAGGCCGCGCGCCAGCGCGGCGAGGCCCTGGACCACGTGCTGCTCTCCGGGCCGCCCGGGCTGGGCAAGACCACGCTGGCCTACATCCTCGGCGAGGCCATGGGCGTGCACGTCAAGGCCACGTCCGGCCCGGTGATCGACAAGCCCGGCGACCTGGCCGGTCTGCTCACGAGCCTGGAGCCGCACGACATCCTCTTCATCGACGAGATCCACCGCATCCAGCGCGCGGTCGAGGAGTACCTCTACGCGGCGATGGAGGATTTCGTGATCGACATCCTGATCGACCAGGGACCCAACGCCCGCTCCGTGCGCCTCGAGCTGCCGCGCTTCACGCTGGTCGGCGCGACCACGCGCAGCGGCCTGATCTCGGCGCCGCTGCGCTCGCGCTTCGGCATCGCCAACCGCCTCGACTACTACGGCGCGCCGGAGCTGCGGCAGATCGTCGAGCGCTCGGCGGCCAAGCTGGAGGTCGAGCTCGACGCCGACGGCGCGGCCGAGATCGCCGGCCGCAGCCGCGGCACGCCGCGCATCGCCAACAACCTGCTGCGCCGCGTGCGCGACTACGCGCAGGTGCGCGCCGGCAACCGCATCAACCGCCGTGTGGCCGACGAGGCGCTGACTCTGCTGGAGATCGATCCGCACGGCCTGGACGAGATGGACAAGCGCATCCTCGAGACCATCGTGGTCAAGTTCGGCGGCGGGCCGGTGGGCCTCAACAACCTGGCCGTTTCCGTGGGCGAGGAGTCCGACACGCTCGAGGAGGTCTACGAGCCCTACCTGATCCAGGAGGGCTACCTGGAGCGCACGCCCAAGGGCCGCGTCGCCGCGCCGCTGGCGTACACGCGCCTCGGCATCAAGCCCCCGAAGGCGATTCGCGGCCCGCAGGCCGAACTGCCGCTGGCGTGAGGACGAACATCCGGGTGACGAACGACGATCGGCGCGGCGCGGACCGGTCACACGCGGACGCCTCGCCGCCACCCGCCGCCGGTCGCCCTCCTACGCCGCGCCGAGTGCCTGGCGCAGCACGCCGAGGTCGCGCACGGCGCGGCGGAACAGCGTCTCGGGGTTCTCGTCCGGCGCGCCCACGCCCTCGGTGAACTCGACCGTGAGCGTGCCGCGGAACCCCAGGGCGCGCAGCAGGTCCGCGCGCCGCCGCACGGCGTCGGCCGGCAGCCGTTCGAGGCGCGAAATGTCGGCGTGGATGTGGGTGATGCGGTCGCCGTGGGCCTCGAACCACCCGCGGACCTCCGCGTCGTCGCCGCGGAAGGCGTGGAGGATGACCTCGTAGTCGCCGCGGCCCAGGCGCGCAAAAGTGGCCGCGGCCGCCGCGGGCTTCTCCAGGGTCGTGCCCGGGTGGCACTCGCACAGGAAGCGGAACGCCGGCGGCAGCCGGGCGCGCCAGGCCCGCGCGTTCGCCGCGTACTCGTCGTGGCGGGCGGGGTCGGCGCCGAAGTTGAATTTCATGCCGCCGGCGCCGAAGAAGAGCGCCCGTTCGGCGGCTCGCTCGCGGCCGGCCTGCGCGCCGTTCTCGCAGCTCGCGTACGAGTTGAAGAGCGCCACCGGCGCCGGCGAAAGGCGCAGCGCCTCCTGCTCCGCCGCGGAAGCCAGCAGCGCGTGGTTCTGCCACAGCTCGAGGCCGTCGAAGCCCGCCTCGGCGATGCGCCGCCCCCAGGAGGAGACGGCGATCGTGGGTGTGCGCTCGCCCTTCGCCCACCGGTTGCGTTCCAGCAGCACGGTCCCGAAGTAGAAGCGGTCCGCGCCGGGCACGCTCATGGCGTCCCTTCCGCGGCCGGCGGCGGCGTGTTCTGGACGAGCCGGAGGCCCAGCACGCGCACGGTTTCGGGGCCGAGGACGAAGACGGCGTCGTGGCCGCGCAGCATGGCGTAGCGGCCGCCGTCGGGCAGTTCCCGTCCGACGAGCACCACCTTGCGCAGCGCGTCGGCCGCCTGCAGGTCCACGCTGGTCTCCATCCAGGGATCGTCGAGGCCGTACGCCGCCAGGTCGCCCGCGCCCAGGCGCTCGATGCGGTTGGCGGCCATGCCGGCGAGCAGGTGGAGCCAGGCGGCCAGCGACTCGGCGGCGACGGCCTTGCCGGCCGGGCTGTCGGCCACCTGCCACGCGTCGCCGCCCGGCATGCGCGCGACGGTCTCGGTCTCGGCGCCGCGGCGCACGCCGAGCCGCCGCACCTGCGCCGCCGGCAGCGCGACGATCGTCCGGTCGCGCAGGCCGAAGGCCGCGACGGGCGACAGCAGCGCGGCCGGCACGGCGGCAGACGGCACGAACGCGCGCGTGGCGGCGCCGGTGAACGCGAAGACGCACAGGCCGGCGGCCGGGTCGTTCGTCACGGCGCAGCGGCGCATGTGGTTGGAGGCGCCGAGTTCGACGACGCACAGCGGCCGGGCGGGCCAGACGCTTTCCGGCGGCCGGCCGGCGGGCTCGTCCTCGAGGCGCGCCGCGCGCAGGCGCAGCAGGCCGACGAGCAGCCGGCCGACCTCCTCCTGGTCGGCATCGTCGGCCAGCGGCGAGACGAGTTTCCAGCGCCGGCCGCTGTCGCGCCGGCACTCGATCAACTGATCGGCGAAGCGGAGCTGGAACCGGTCAATCCGTTCGGGCGTTTCCGCGAACAGCCGCCGGTCACGGAGGTCCGCGGGAGAAACCTGGAGCGCGGCGGCCGTGGCGTTGGAGACCGCCACCACGCTCTGCTCGTCGGCGGTGAGCGCATAGACGCAGCCCGGGCGCCCCTCGGCCGGCCGGCCGAAGCGCAGGCGCACGCCGGCCGGGCCGCCGGCCTCCCAGAACTGCACCTGCAGGGCGTTCTCGGCATCGAGGCCGTAGAGGGCCAGGCGCGACCGCAGGCTGCCGGCGGCCTCCACGGCGTTGGTCTCCGCCGGCCAGACGAACGCCTCGATGCGCGCCTGGCGCAGCGCGGCGAGCGCGGCCTCGACGGCGGTCGCGTCGGCCGCCGCGGCCAGCGGCTGCACGATCTGCCACTCGCCGGCGCTGCGCGCGAGCTTGAGGTAGGGCAGGCCGGGCCGGCGCAGTTCGAGGGCGGTGACGGCGCGGCCGGTGTCGCGCAGCAGCGCGCGCTCGCGGATGCGGTCGAGGGAGGCGGGCACGGCGTCGAGCATCGCGGCCGGCGCCACCAGCACCTGGCTCGCGGCGTCGACGTAGAGGTAGACCTCGCCGCCGTCCGGCGTGCGGTTGCCGAAGTCGATCTCGTGCCGCTGGATGCTGCCGCGCACGACCACGCGCGCCTGCGGCGGCGCGAGCCCGAAGTGCTGGAGTCGCAGTTCGCGGCGCCGCAGCTCGTCGAGCGAGAGCCGCTCGAGCAGCGGCGCGTCGGCCAGGGCGTCGAGCAGGCGCCGCACCGCGATCTGGTCCACCTCGGCGGCAAACGGCTGCACCTGCCGCCAGCGGCCGTCCTCGCGGCGCAGGTCGGCGCGCAGGCCGCCGCGCTCGACGATCACGGCCTCGACGTCGCCGAAGCCGCGCGGGAACACCAGCGCCGCGGCGGCGTCGCGGGGCGCGGGGGACGCCCCGCGGCGTTCCAGCGTCCAGAGCAGCAGGCCGCAGACCGCCGTGGCGATCGCGAGTCCCGCAGTTGTGCGGATGCCGGGCACGTCACTCCTTGCGTCAGACGCGGCTGCGCCGCCGCAGCGCAACCAGCCAGCCGACCAGCCACACCAGGGCCGGAAGGGCCACCGCCGCCAGCAGCGTGAAGCGGATCCAGCCCCGGCGGTCCAGGCCGGTCCGGAAGGCGGCGGCGCCGGCGTCGCCGGCGCCGCTGCCGACGTCGGCGCCGGTCAGCCAGTTGAGCGCGTTGAGAAAAAGGTCGCGGTTGGCGCTGGAGCGCGAGGTCAGCATGGCGTTGGCCACGAAGGCGCGCTCGCCGAAGACGACGATGCGCGTCGGCTGCAGGGCGATGTCGCGGCCGGCCTCGCCGCCGCGTTCGAGCGCCGCCGCCACGGTCACGGGTCCGGGCAGATCCTCGCGCGGGTCAAAGAGGCGCGGCCGCAGTTCGCCGCCGCGCACGCCGAACCCGTCGTCGCCGGTGAGGGCCAGCGCGGTGTAGCGCGCGCGGTCGGCGGCGCCGCCCGCGCCGGCGGGCGCGGCCTGGAGGCAGCGGCTGCCGAGGAAGACGGTGACGGTGTTGGTCAGGCCGCGCACGATCGGATGGTCGCCGTAGCGGCGGATCAGGGCGTCGTGCCCGGAGAGCGTGTCGCGGCTGACGGCGGTCCAGGCGGTCACGCGCAGGCCCCACCGTTCGAGCGTGCCTTCGAGGCCGGACGTGCGCGCAGGGTCGGCCAGCACCAGCAGGCGGCCGCCGCGCGTGAGGTAGGCCTCGATCCAGGCGACTTCCTCGGCGGCGAGCGCCCGGTGGGGCCCGGCAACCACGAGCGCGTCGGCGTCGGCCGGCACGCACTTGGCGGTCCAGAGCTCGATCGGCCGCAGGTCGTAGCCCTCGTGGCGGATTTCGCGGGCAATGGCGCTGAAGCCGGCCTGCGGGTCGTAGTCGGCGTTGTCGCCCTCGTCGTGTCCCCGGAGCCAGTAGACCACGGGCTGGCCGGGGCGGCCCAGCCGCGCGATGGCGGCGGCGCAGACGTTCTCGCCGCGAAACACGGCCCGGCCGGCAGCGTTGGTGACCAGCAGGTCGGCGGCCGGCACGACCAGGCGGCGGCCGCGGCCCTCGAAGAGCAGCGAGTTGGGCGGCACGTCGGCCGCCGCCAGCACCGCCGCCTCGGACAGGTCGCGCCGCGGATCGACGTAGGCGATGTCGATGGCGGTGCCGCCCGCCGCCGCCGCCGCCGCCCGGAAGCCGCGCAGCAGCCGGCCGACCGGCCCGGACAGCGGGCTGTTGCGGTCGAGGAAGCAGACCACCCGCAGCGGCCCGTCGGCACGGGCGAGGATCTGGCGCGTGCGTCCGGAGAGCGGGTGCGCCGCGACGAACGCCTCTTCGCGGACCAGGCCGATCCGGCCGACGAGCAGATTGAGCGCGGCGGCGAACAGCACGGCCAGCGCGGCGGCGGCCGCGCCGTGCCAGGCCGCCAGGCGGCGGTTCCCGGCGGCGGGCCGGCTGCCGTCTTCGGTCGCGGCGATCTGTTCGGTGTCCGCCATGCGAATCAGCGCGTGCGCGTGTCGCGCGCCTCCAGCAGGCGCACGCCGAGGAACAGCGCGCACCAGCAGACCGACAGGTACAGCACCGGGGGCGCCAGCGCCAGCAGGCCGCTGGCGGCGTCGGACACATCGCCCAGGGGCGGCCAGGCCCACAGCCGCAGCCGCGCCGGCGGTGCCCACGCCACCAGTCCGGCATGCAGCGCGTACGGCGCGCCGATGGCCGCCACGGTCAGAATGCCGGCCGCGGCCTGCTGCCGCGTGGCGAGCGCCGCCAGTGTGCCGATCGCCGTCCAGGCCGCGGCCTGCAACGCGAGCATGGCCGCGGCGGCGAGCATCGGGGCCGCCGGAAGGCCGGCCGCCGGCGCCAGGCGCGGCAGCAGCAGCGCGGGCACGGCGGCCAGCAGCAGGCCGAGAAGCACGGTGGTCAGCGCGGCGGCGAACTTGCCGAGCACGACCTCGCGGCAGCGCACG
>Ga0233425_10005030_pt1 | contig 21444 bp, 31 predicted proteins | sample Watercolumn_Towu_2_FD_181712 | JGI IMG/M metagenome (GOLD analysis project Ga0233425, IMG submission 181712) | Freshwater microbial communities from Lake Towuti, South Sulawesi, Indonesia - Watercolumn_Towuti2014_140_MG | ecosystem: Environmental > Aquatic > Freshwater > Lake | place...
GCCGTTCAAAATGAGCTCTCGGAGTTCCTCGGTCACGGGCATAATCTCGTATATCGCGATTCGCCCCTTGTATCCGGTTTCTTTACACTCCTTACAGCCGCGGCCGCGCATGACTGCGAAACCAGCGACTTCGGCCGGCGGTACCCCAATGTCGAGTAAGGTCCTTTCTGGAACCTCAACCTTCTCGCGGCAACACGGACACAACCGTCGTACCAATCGTTGCGCTCCAATCAGGTTGACTGAAGCGGCAACAAGAAATGGCTCGACCCCCATGTTAATCAAGCGACCAACCGAAGAAGGAGCGTCATTTGTGTGCAGAGTTGAAAGAACCAAGTGTCCGGTCATCGCGGCCTTGACGGCAATCTCGGCCGTATCAAAGTCGCGAATTTCGCCAACCATAATAACATCGGGGTCTTGCCGAAGGAGCGAGCGAAGGGCCGCGGCAAATGTGAAGCCGACAGTCTCATTAATCTGTCCTTGGTTAATCCCAAAGAGCTTGTACTCAACGGGATCTTCCACTGTCGAAACGTTTCGCGCCACCTTATTAAGTTCGACCAAAGCCGAATACAGGGTCGTGGTCTTCCCCGAACCTGTCGGCCCAGTGATCAAAACCATGCCGTGCGGCAAAGCCAAGGCGCTCTTGAGATCAACCAACGCTCCCGGCTCAAGTCCCAAAAGAATCATATCAAGTTGCAACCGGCTCTTGTCAAGTAGGCGCAAGACCACCTTCTCGCCATTAACAGTCGGGTAGACGCTAACACGGAAATCGATTTCGCCCCCCTTGGCTACGCGCATTCTGAAACGCCCATCCTGCGGAAGACGATGTTCAGCAATGTCAAGGCCGGACATCACCTTCAAACGAGAAACGATCGCCGGAAAAAGCTTTGGCGGTGTCTTCAGACTCTCGTAAAGAATTCCGTCGATACGGAGACGAATTCGGCTAACCCTTTCATAGGCTTCGATATGGATGTCACTGGCGCCATGTCTTACGGCCTCGAGAATCACCCAATTAACCAACTTTACCACCGGAGCCGCGCCCGCTACCCTCTCTAAATCAGCGACCTCGAAATCCCTTGGCTCTTCTACTTCCTCAAGGTCGTCCTGGTCAAGATCAAAAGCCTCCATAGCTTCGTCAAACGAAGCGTTGGGCGCATAGTATTTCTCAAGGGCTTCGTCCATGGCCGATTCTGTTGAAACCACTACCGGATCGACCTGAAGACCGGTGGCAAAACGAACTTCATCAACAAGAGCCATGTCGCCCGGATTCATCATAGCCAAAGTGATCTTGTTTCCATTTCTAGCCACGGGAATAATCCGACGTCTCCTAGCCGTCTCCGCGGAGATCAGACGAATGACGCTTGAGTCAACTTCGCACTCTCCGAGATTGATGATCGGAACGCTAAATTGTCTAGCCAGAAACTGGGCCAAAGCGTTCTCGTCAAGAACTCCACGGCGACAGAGTTCACCGGTAACACTTCGTCCGCTTTCTCTTGCTCCTTGTACAGCATTCCGAAGCTGAACTGGAGTGATCAATTTTTCGCGCACTAAAAGTCCGCCGAGATGTTCCTGAGTCATGGTTTCTCCACGATTGTTGGGGGTTGGGAAGGAACTGTTTTTAGCATGACACCCCAACAAATAAATGTCAAAAAAACCGCCCATTTCTGGACGGTTCTTTTCCCCCTCTCCCTTGGGGAGAGGGGTTAGCCGCGCCAAGCCGTAGCTCCGCCTCGGAGCGAAGGCTAGGGGTAAGGGTTACAACTCGTACTCTCTCATCGTCAACTGTGCTTCAATCTGTTTCACGGTCTCAACAACCACGTTCACAACGATCAACACCGAAGTTCCACCAATCACTAAACTGGCATTACCGGTCAAGTACTTCAAAGCCAAAGGCATGACAGCAATCAAAGAGAGAAAACTAGCGCCGGCAAACAAAATACGATTGGAAACATGGCCAAGATATTCTGCTGTTGGTTTACCGGGGCGAATACCGGGGATAAAACCGCCTTGATTTTGAAGATTATCCGCAACACGGTCTGGGTGAAAAATAACCGCTGCGTAGAAATAGGTAAAGAAAAACACTAAAACAAAGTAAGTGATTCCGTAGAACAATTGATTATCAAACAAACTCATGGTGAAAACCGCGGCCTGACTAAGCCAAGCGCTCTTGGCATCGGTAAAAAATTGAGCAAACACGCGTGGGAACAAGATAAGCGAGATAGCGAAGATAATCGGGATAACGCCAGCCATATTTATCTTGAGTGGCAAGAAAGAAGACGCGCTACCGCGATGCCCACGAGCATACTGAACCGGAATATTGCGCTGCCCTTCTTGCATGATGACCACACCAATAATTGTAACGATTGCCACTAAAACGAACAAAATCAAAGTTACCAATTGTGAACGATCGTAAACCGCGAGGGAGCGTTGCAAAAACTGTGGCAAACCAGCGGCAATACCGGCAAAAATCATGATGGAAACACCGTTGCCAATATGTTTTTCAGAAATCAATTCACCAAGCCACATGATAAAAATCGTGCCTGCAGTCATGGAAACAATGGTGAGCAAAATTGCGACTACACCAACATCGGCAAAAACCGTCGGAGCTTGCTGGCGGAGCAAAAGGATCATGCTATAAGCCTGAAAAGCGGCTAACGGAATTGTCAACCAGCGAGTCCAGCTGTTGATTTTTTGTCGGCCTTGTTCTTCTTTTTGCATTTCTTCTAGTTTAGGCACAATCATGGCCAAAAGCTGGAAGATAATTGACGAAGTAATGTAAGGGGCCACGCCAAGAGCCACAATCGAGAAGTTTTCCAAAGTACCGCCGGAAAAAATATTCAAGAGTCCGAAAAACTGATTATTTTGGAAAAAAGAAGACAACGCGCTAGTGTCTAAGCCCGGTACTGGAATGTGTGCCGCAACACGGAACACCACCAACGAAGCTAGAACAAAAAGCACGCTGTTTCTAACCTCTGGCGTGCGAAAAATACGCTGGAGGGTCATAAAAAATATTTTATTTTAAGCGACGATTTCACCGCCGGCTTTTTTGATTTTTTCTTCGGCTGATTTGGAAAACGCGCAGTCCTTAACTTTCAAGGCAACCTTAAGTTCTCCCTCACCCAAAATCTTAACTCCGTGAGCAACCGACTTGACCAAATTCTTTTCTCCGATAATTTTTGGACTTACGGTTGCGCCATCAACAAAATGCTTGTTCAAAACACCAACATTAATAACCGCCGGTTTGTTCTCCAAACTTTGGAAACCACGAGTTTTTGGAAGTTTCATCATGAGTGAGCGGAGACCTTTGAGCTTAAGTTTATTGCGACCACCAGAACGAGCTCGCTGACCTTTAACACCGCGACCAGAATAAGATCCGGTCGAACCCAAACCACGACCAACGCGCTTTTTACGCTTGGTGGCTCCGGTTGCTGGTTTCAAATTATGTAATTCAAGAGACATAACTTTATTTTACCTCAGGTGTAGCCTTTGTCGGAAGAGTCAAACTCTTTAAGGCTTTCATAGTAGCCTTGGCCACGTTAATTTTGTTGTTAGAACCCTGAATCTTACTAACCGCGTTTGGCACGCCGCCCAATTCAAGAACAATACGAACAGCGCCACCAGCTTTAAGTCCGGTACCTTTTGGAGCTGGTTTCAAAAGCACGATGGCCGCGCCAAACTTTTCCAATACAGCATGAGGGATCGTTCCGTTATTTAAAGGGATCGTAAAAACATTTTTCTTGGCTTGACGGAAGGCTTTTTCAACAGCCATAGCAACGTCGGCACCTTTTGCTACCCCAAAGCCAACTTTGCCATTTTGATTTCCGGCAACCAAAGCGGCGCGGAAACGCATGCGCTTTCCACCCGCGGTGACGCGAGTAACACGAGAGAGCTCCAAAATCTTTTGTTCGTACTCTTTTGGTTCACGAGCATCACTCTTACGATCGCCGCGACCACGGCCACGAGGACCGCCACCACGACCACCGCGACCGCGTTGATTTCGGCCGCCGGCTCTTGGCTCGGCCGATGGCTTCACGTCAGTTCCGACAGTTGGAGTTTGTGTTGTGATATTTTCTTCCGACATATCATTTTAAAATATTAATCCGCCCTCACGAGCCCCATCGGCCAAAGCGGCGACCGCGCCGTGATAACGATAACTACCGCGATCAAAAACCACGGTTTTAATTCCTTTCTCTTGGGCTTTGGCGGCCAAAACTAAACCAACTTCTTTTGCTAGCTCAACGCCGTTTTTCTTTTCCTTAACATCAAAATCAGAAGCCGCGACCAAAGTTTTTCCAGCCACATCGTCAATAATCTGAACGTAGATGTGTTTCAAGCTGCGCTTAACCGAAAGACGCGGTGTCTTGGCAGTTCCTTTAATGCGGACACGCACGCGAGCGGCGCGCAAGCTGGCCAAAAGACGTTTTTTCTTAATAGGATTCTTTACCTTCATACTTTTCTAAAATTAAGCGCCAGCTTTACCAGCTTTACCAGCCTTACGGCGAATAGTTTCGTTGGTGTATTTAATGCCCGTTCCTTTATACGGCTCTGGCGGACGGACTTTGCGAATTTGAGCGGCGGTCTCGCCGACAATTTGCTTATCAATACCGCTCAAGGTGATAATATTTTTATCCACAACAGCTTTAATGCTGGTTGGCAATTGAAAATTAACATCATGAGAATAACCAACCTCTAAGACCAGAGTATTTCCAGAGACATTAGCGCGATAACCAACACCGTTAACCTCAAGAGACTTGGTAAAACCCTCGGAAACCCCGCGAACCATGTTTTGCAAATGGGCGCGGAAGGTTCCCCAAAGAGCACGTTCTTTCTTGTCGTCTGGGTTTTTGACAGACACCAAAGCTTCGGCTCCCTCTTGGACAACGGAAATACACGGCAACAACTCAATCGAGAGTTCGCCTTTTGGACCCTTAACGGTCATTCTGTTTCCTGCCACTTTCAGTTCGACGCCTGAAAGGATTTTTACTGGTTTTAATCCAATGCGAGACATAATATTAGGCGACTTCGCAAAGCACCTCGCCACCAAGTTTTCTGGCACGGGCCTCTTTGTTAGTCATCAATCCGTTAGAAGTAGAAACTACAGCAATACCCAAGCCAGACAAAACTTGCGGTAGTTCGTCGGACTTGGTGTAAACACGGCGGCCTGGCTTGGAAACTCGTTTGACAAAGCGAATAGCCGGCTCGCGGCGAGTATACTTTAAGGTAACTCGAATAACTGGTCTTTCGGCCTCGGTTGATGTTTCAACCTTACCTAAGAAGCCTTCTTGTTCCAAAATCTTTCCCAAGCTGTATTTAAGCTTAGAGAACGGAACAATAACCTCGGACTTTCGCACCGCTTGAGCGTTGCGAATTCGAGTTAACATGTCGGAAATGGGATCGGTCAACATAATTTTTTCCTTAAAATCAATTACCAACTCGCTTTTTTAATACCTGGGATCTCGCCATTGTTAGCGAGTTCGCGGAAGCAGATGCGGCACAAATCAAAGTCACGCATGTAACCATGATTACGGCCACAACGCCAACAACGATTTACGTGGCGAGTGGAAAATTTGCGCTTGACGCGCGATTTTGCTCGTTGATTTTCGGTTGCCATAATTCTTACTTTTTGTTCTCGATTTTCTTAAAAGGGAAACCCAGGGCGGTGAGCAAAGCTTTTCCCTCTTCTTTGCTTTTAGCAGTAGTTGTGATGGTGATTTGTAAACCGTGGATGACTTCAATTTCATCTGGACGAATTTCTGGAAAAGACATGTGCTCTTTGAAACCCAGGGAATAGTTCCCCTTATCATCAAACGCGGTTGGAGAAATTCCACGAAAGTCACGAACGCGAGGTAGGGTAATATTCACCAATTTATCCAAAAAGTCCCACATCTGTTTTCCACGAAGCGTAACCTTGGTTCCAATAACCATGCCTTTGCGGATTTTAAAGTTAGAAATGGAAACGCGGGCTTTGCACTTAACAGGAGCTTGACCAGTAATGCGGCGCAGAGTATTCTCGGCGGTTTCCAAAAACTTGGCTTCTTTGATTCCCTGCCCCAAGCCAATATTAAGAGTAACCTTGGTGATTTTCGGCAAGGCCAAAACGTTTTTCACTCCGAGCTCTTCGGCGAGTTTTGGAGCCACGCTTTCTTTGTAAAAATTTTGTAACGACATAATTATTCAATGTCTTCGGAAGTGCCGCGACGACGAATAACGCGAACCGCGGTTTTCTTTCCATCTTTTTCGATTATCTTTTTACCAACACGACCGCCGCCGCCAGTTTTTGGGGAAAGAAGTTGAAGATTCGAAACATGAAGCGGAGCCGGGAAAGTAATTTTCTGGCCAGCTTCACCGCGACGTCGGCTGCGCAAGTGACGGACGTTTAAATTTAATCCTTCAACAACAACACGCTCAACCTTAGGAAAAACCTGAAGGATCTTCCCTTGTTTGCCTTTGTCTTTGCCCGCAAGAATACGGACGATGTCACCAGTTTTAATCTTCATATAATTAGAGTACCTCTGGGGCCAAAGAAACAATTTTATTAAAACCTTTAGCGCGCAATTCGCGAGCCACTGGCCCGAAGATGCGGGAACCTTTTGGATCCTTACTCTTTGGGTCAATAATCACGGCCGCGTTTTCATCAAAACGGATATATGTTCCGTCTGGACGGCGCGACTCTTTACGAGTGCGCACAATCACAGCATGAACAACGTCGCTTTTTTTGACGGCGGCGTGCGGGATTGCGACTTTTACAGTGGCTGTAACAACATCGCCAAGGCGGGCATAACGTTTTTTATAACCACCCTCAACGCGAAACATTTGAAGCTTTTTGGCTCCAGAGTTATCGGCCACGTTTAACATGCTACGAAGCTGTACCATAGGTTTTTCTAAAATTAGACGGCTTTCTTCAAGACCTCAACCAAACGCCAGCGCTTATCCTTGGAAAGCGGGCGGCACTCGGTAAATTCGACAACGTCACCTACTTTAGCCACTTGTTTTTCATCATGCACCTTGTAACGACGGCTGGAAATATAACGCTTCTGATACTTCTGGTGCAAAACAGTGCGGTCGACGCGGACAACAATAGTCTTGGCCATTTTGTCAGAGACCACGATACCGCTAAGGCTACGCTGAGTTTTACTGATTTGGTTTGTCATAAAAATTTATTAGGCAACTGTCTTTTGACGGAGAAAGGTTTTGATTCTGGCAATTTGTTTCTTTGCTTCCCTAACCTTTCGAACTTGAGTTAGTTGATGAACAGCGAGCGAATTACACATACCGCGCAACTCAGCCTCGGTTTCAGACAACATTTTTTTCAAAGCTTCCGGAGAAGCATTTTTTATTTCTTTCTCGTCCATATTTTTAGATTCCTTCGTCGAAGACGAACTTATTCTTGATTGGCAACTTGTGGGAAGCCAAGCGCATAGCCTCTTGAGCTACTTTAATATCCACACCTTCCATTTCAAACATCACGGTACCGGCGCGAACTACAGCTACATAATGATCGACCGCGCCCTTTCCTTTACCCATTGGCATTTCAGCGCCTTTGCTGGTTACCGGATGGTCGGGGAAAATGCGGATCCAAATCTTTCCACCGCGTTTGACCGAACGTGTCATGGCACGACGGGCGGCTTCGATTTGTCTCGAGGTTACCCAACCTTCTTCCATAGCTTTAAGGCCAAACGAACCAAAAGCCAGAGTATTTTTTCGGGTCGCCAAACGCTGACCGCGAGCGCGACCCTTGTGCCATTTTCGATGTTTTACTTTTTTCGGAATCAACATATTTTTTTATTCTCCAATCTTGGTTTCGGAATTGGTTTTGCCTCCACTAAAAGCGGATCCGCTTTGGGCGGAAAAAACCTCACCACGGTTAATCCAGACTTTAATACCAATAGCTCCGTAAATTGTTCTGGCGGTTACATTGGCAAAATCAATATCAGCGCGAAGGTTATGAAGAGGAACCTTACCGTGAGACAAAGTCTCGACGCGGGCAATTTCAGCACCGTTCAAGCGTCCACCAAGAGTGATTTTTACACCTTCGGCACGAGACTTAAGAACACGCTCAATAGCCTGCTTCATGGCGCGACGGAAAGGAAAACGTTTTTCAATATCAGCGGCGATTTGTTGGCCAACAATTTGAGCAGAAAGCGATGGACGGGCCACTTCTTTTACATTAACCGATAGAACTACTCGGCGACCACGATAGAATTTTTTCAAAATTTTGTTCTTCAAATCCTCAATACCGGCCCCAGCGCGACCAATGATAAAACCCGGCTTAGCTGAAAAAATTACAACATTGACTTGCTGACGAGTTCGCTCGATCTCAACCCTGTCGACCAAAGCGTCTTTCAGTTCCTTACGCAGATAATCACGAATAACAACATCTTCGCGCAAAAGATCTTTAAAAGTTTCTTTTTTGGCAAACCAAGCAGCGTCCCATCCGCGGACGGTCGAAAGTCGGAATGCTTTTGGATGTACTTTGTGACCCATATCTTTTTAATTTCCAATTTCCAATATCCAATTTCCAAATTAGGATTTTGATTCTTTTAATTTCTTAGTTTTCTTTTCTGGAGCGACTTCCTTTTTATCATTTTTTGACTTTACTTCTTTTTTAACAACTTTTTTTTCATCCAAGACTAAGGTGATATGGGAAGTACGATGACGGATTGGATTAGCGCGGCCAAAAGCCTTTGGCGTCCAACGCTTGTACACCGGACCGCCATCAACCACGATCGACTTAACGAACAAATTCTCAGAAGCAAATTTGAAATTATGCTCGGCGTTGGCTACCGCAGACTTTAAAAGTTTAAGAACTGGTTCAGCAGCCAACTGTTTCATAACAGACAAGCGCGACCGAGCTTCGGTAATTTTAAGACCACGAATGACATCGGCGGCCAATCGTACTTTCCGCGGTGACATGCGGATAAACCGTGCTTTTGCTGTAATTTCCATAAATTATTTTTTATCTGGAACGGCTGGGGCTGGGGCGGTGGTGGTTTCTTCAGCTTTTTGAATCTTACCGCCGTGCTTAATAAATTTACGAGTAGGCGCAAATTCACCTAACTTATGGCCAACCATTTCCTCGGCGACTCTAACTGGAACATGATCCTTGCCGTTATGAACAGCAATGGTAAAACCAACCATTTCTGGAGAAATGGAAGAAGCGCGAGCCCAAGTTTTTATAACCGTACGGCTACCCGGACCTAACTTTTGAATTTTGGCCAAAAGTTTAGCGTCTATGTATGGTCCTTTTTTTGCACTGCGAGACATAGTCTTTTAATCAAATTAAACGGAGGTTCCGACAAAGCGACCTTTTGGTCGGCGCTTAATAATAAGTTTGTCGGAAGCTTGCTTACGACGCGTCTTAACACCAAGAGCCGGCTTACCACTCGGGGTCTTTGGGTTCTTTAAACCAATGGAATTGCGGCCTTCGCCACCGCCATGCGGGTGATCGCATGGGTTCATTACCTTACCACGAACTGTTGGACGAAAACCGCGATGACGGGTGCGACCAGCTTTACCCCAACGAATCAAGTTGTAATCAGGATTAGAAACAACACCAACGGTTGCCGAACAACCCTTCAAAACCATGCGAACTTCGCCGGAAGGCAATTTCAGAGTGGCATATTCACCCTCAACAGCAACTAACTGAGCAGTAGTACCAGCTCCACGAACCATTTGGCCGCCCTTCCCTGGCTGCAATTCCACATCGTGAACATTGACACCAATTGGAATATTTTCCAACGGCATGCGATTACCATCTTTTATATCAGCACGACCCTTTGTGGAAACAATCACGTTATTAACACCGATATTTTGTGGAGCGATAATATAGCATTTCTCCCCATCGGTATACTGAACCAAAGCTAAACGAGAGTTACGGTTTGGGTCGTATTCAATAGCCACTACCTTAGCTGGGACGTCAAATCTTTCGCGACGATTATCAACCATGCGAATACTGCGGCGAGCGCCGCCACCACGATGACGAACTGTGATTTTACCACCGGAACGACCGGACTTTTGCTTTCGAAAACTAACGAGTGACTTTTCCGGATTCTTTTTTGTGATATCTTTAAAAGTCTGCACGCTAGAAATGCGGCGGCTATTGGAAATCGATTTATATTTCTTAATAGGCATACGTTTCAACTAAACACCTTCGTGGACATTAATTGTTTTGCCTTTTGGTAGACAAACAATAGCTTTTTTGCGAGCTTTTTGCTTTCCGCTAAAACGACCAAAACGAACGGGTTCACGGCGAACATTTTGAATCTGAACTTTGACTGGCTTAACACCATAAATTGCCCAAATAGCATTGGCCACTTGGATGCGGTTTGCCCTTGGATTAATTTCAAAAATGTATTGACCGGCAGATGCTAAAATTGCCGACTTTTCTGTTACCAAAGGGTGATAAATAATTTCAGATAAAACATTTGGAATTACTTTTCTTGAAACCTTAGCTGGAGCTGGTTTGGCTTTTTTCTCAATCTTCTCGGTTGTCTTTTTGACAGCCTTGGTTTTTGGCTTTTCCTCGACCGATTCTTCTTTAACATCAACAACTGGGGCGGCCTTGCCTTCCAACTCTTGTTCTTTTTGTTTCTTAAAGCGATCTAAAAATCCCATATCTTTTATTTGCTATAAGTTTTTTCCAAAACCTCAACAGCTTCTTTTGAAATCAAAACCGTATCGTTATTCAAAACATCGATCAGGTTCAAACTCTTAGCAGAAACCGGAGTAGCGCTAGCGATGTTACGAACGGTTTTTGGGGTCAATTTATTTTCTGGCTCAATAACCACCAATGTTTTGCGGCCAAGAGGCAAACTCTTCAAAACAGCTGCCATGAGTTTAGTTTTAGCTTCTGGCAAAACTAATGAATCGATCACGATAAATTTATTGTCCGCAACCTTGTCAGACAAGGTCATAGCCAAAGCCTTACGACGCTCGGCGCGGTTTATCTTAACACTAAAATTGCGGTCTTTTGTTGGACCAAAAGTAATACCTCCACCAACCCAAATTGGAGAACGGCAAGAACCGTGGCGGGCCTGACCAGTTCCTTTCTGCTTCCATGGCTTTTTGCCACCACCGCGAACTTCACCACGGCCTTTGGTGTGAGCCAAAACCTGACGAGTATTGGTTTGATGGGCAACAACGGCGCGGTGAACAAAATTATCATCGACTTTAACATCAAAAATCGATGGGTTGAGTTCTAACTCGCCGGTTTCTTTACCTTCTTGGTTATACAACTTTACTTTTGCCATAACTTTTTACCTTCACGGGTTTTGATTAAAATCAAGGTTCCACGAGCGCCAGGCACCGCTCCTTTTACCGCCAAAACATTATTTGCGGCATCGACAGAAACAATTTCTAGATTTTTAACTGTAACCTGATCGTCGCCCATGTGACCAGCCATTCTTTTTCCTTTGGCAACTGGGCCCTGACGGCGGGAAGCAATGGAGCCAGGCATGCGCAACTGATCTTTGTGACCATGTGATGCCGGAGAGCCATGGAAGCCATGACGTTTAACAACACCTTGGAATCCACGTCCTTTTGAAGCGCCAACAACATCAATTTTATCACCTGGCTCAAAAACCGAAGCTTCGATTTTATCGCCGCGATTTAATTCTGTTGAATCGACACGAAATTCGCGCAAGGTGGAAACCTGAGGCAAATTCTTTAAGTGTCCGGCTTCAGGCTTGTTCAAACCCTTAGCTTCTTCGCAGCCGATTTGCACGGCAACATAACCGTCTTTTTCCGCATTGCGCACCTGGGTAACGACGCACGGAGCAGCCTTAACCAAAGTGACCGGAACGACAGAACCGTCGTCGCGGAAATGTTGGGTCATTTCTAATTTTCTTCCAATGATGAATTTCATACTTTTCCGGCATCTAACTTAAAAGCCAGAAGTCACTCTCCTACCATAAACCCCTTCCGACAACGGAAGGAAAAAGATAAGATCGCGGCTTCTAGCCTTTATAATCAAAAGGCAATTTGTCGAAAATTTTAATGAATTAAACCTCACTTAACGATTTTTGAAGCAACGGAGAGGTTTTCGTGATCAGTGGTTGGTTTTATTCTCACGAACTTTCTCTCTGGTTCTTGATCGTTTGATTTTTTATCTACATCTTTACTTCGATGTCTACGCCGGCCGGTAGATTCAAACTCATCATGGAATCCATGGTGCGCTCACTTGGATCGAAAATATCGATTAAGCGCTTGTGGATACGCATTTCATACTGCTCACGGGCGTTTTTATAAACGAAAGTAGAACGGTTGACTGTGTACTTACGTTTTTCGGTGGGAAGTGGGATTGGACCCAAAACCTTGGCACCGGTACGCTCGGCTGTGCGCATGATGGTTTGTGCCGCTTGATCAATAATTTTATGATCATAAGCGCGAATCTTGATACGAATGCGCTGGCGGATTTCGTCGGTTTTCTGAGTGGTAGACACAAGAGTAAAGAAAGATCATTGTATCCGGTCCGTGATTCGTCCGTTCACCGATGGTGAACGGACCCGGACAGACCGGATGTTTTTTATTTGATAATTTTGGTAACAGCACCGGCGCCAACAGTTTTGCCGCCCTCGCGGATAGCAAAGCGTTGATTTTGTTCCAAGGCGACCGGTTGAATCAGCTTGACAACCAAGGTGGTAGTATCTCCGGGCATGATCATTTCAGTACCCTCGGGGAGAACCAATTCACCGGTAACATCGGTGGTGCGGATGTAGAACTGTGGTTTGTAACCATTGAAAAACGGCTTGTGACGGCCACCCTCTTCTTTAGACAAAGCATAGATTTGAGCCTCAAATTCTGTGTGTGGAGTAACTGAACCGGTTTTGGCCAAAACCATGCCGCGCTCGATATCTTCTTTTTTAACGCCACGAAGGAGCAAACCAGCGTTGTCACCAGCCCGCCCTTCTTGCAAAGACTTGTTAAACATTTCAATGCCAGTAACAACGGTCTTTGAAGTTTCTGGCTTCAAACCGACGACTTCGACCTCTTCGTTAATGTGAATAATACCGCGTTCGATACGGCCGGTGGCAACAGTTCCGCGACCCTCGATAGAGAAAACGTCTTCAACGGCCATCAAGAATGGCTTGTCGGTTTCACGAACCGGCTCTGGGATAAAGGTGTCCAAAGCGGTAATCAAATCCACAACCGGTTTGGAAGCAGCTTCGTCGGTTGGATTTTCCAAAGCTTTCAAAGCAGAACCACGAATGATTGGAGTGGTATCGCCGGGGAATTCGTATTTTTTCAAAAGATCGCGGATTTCTTCTTCGACCAAATCGAGAAGTTCTGGATCGTCAACCATGTCAGTTTTGTTCATGAAAACAACAATTGAGGGAACACCAACTTGGCGAGCTAAAAGAATGTGTTCTCGGGTTTGTGGCATTGGACCATCAGCAGCAGAAACAACAAGAATAGCGCCGTCCATTTGAGCGGCTCCGGTAATCATGTTTTTGATATAGTCGGCGTGTCCGGGGCAGTCAACGTGAGCATAGTGACGAGCCGTAGACTCGTACTCGCAATGGGCGGTAGAAATAGTAATGCCGCGAGCTTTTGACTCTGGGGCTTTGTCGAGATCGTCGACGCCTTTGTTTTGGGCGGCAAGGCCCTTGGCTCCGAGCACGGCCAAAATGGCGGCGGTCAGAGTGGTTTTGCCGTGGTCAACGTGGCCAATAGTACCAACGTTAACGTGCGGCTTATTGCGTTGAAATTCTGCCATAGATTCGGCTAATTTTAGCGGTTCTGGTTTGTTGGTCCGATCTCGAGGTTCGGGCCACCAAAAACCTTAGGAAACACGCAAAATAAGAATATTTATCTTAATTTTTAATAGCGGCATTAGTTTAGCAAAAGTCTGTAAAAAACGCAAGGGGCAAACCCCTTCATTGATTGTGGACTATTTTTTGCTACTCAATCGGCTCCAAATAGAACTGTTCTTCGCCAAAATCGTCGGGTTTTTGGGAGTTTGTATCTTGTTCGATAATCGGGAGACTGGGTTCGGGTTCGTTCGAGGGGCGAATACCATTCGCCCCTACGTCCTCACCGAATTTTTCTTTGACGATTTTTTGCTCTGCTTCGTCAAAATTGTTGACATTCCAAGTCTCGGAATTGCTCCCAGCCTCGGGCATGGCAGACCAAATGTCTTCTTTGGGGGTGGGTGGGGCTGAAAAGATTGGTGTTGGAGGTGGTTCGATGTCTTGATTGTTCAAATCGTATTTTTGGCAAGTTTCACAGCTTCCGTCGCATTCATCGCAATCCCAATAGTTTTTTACGTAATCGTCTTCGTTTTCGTAAAAATCATCTTCGAAATTATCAACATCATCAGAACCAGAGAAATCTATATCTGACGCCCGTGAGCGGTCGGCGATTTTTTCGTAGGCTTCTAGACCCATTAGAACATAAGTATCCTCTCCATTCGGATCAGTAACCACAAGACGATCGCCGGTGCGGCGGACAAGGTTGAGTAAGCGTTTTAATTGGTGGTCCATATTGAGGCCATTTTGCGATATTTATAGGGAGGGTGTCAAGTTGGCACACCATCGGATCTTCAGATCTTCTTATTAATAACATAAAAAAATTAATCTACCCCCAATTCCCTCTACTAAAAAAGCAACTGCAATTTGTGGATATAAAAAAGACCGCCTATTTTGACGATCTTTTTTGCAATCTTTAACTATTCAAATAAAATAAATATTAGCTTAGCTTGACTCCGATCTACACTCCCCTATTTTCTGGAGCTACTTTAAAACTTTCCATAAGGTTACGGACCAAAGAAAGATCTTCCTCAACCGCACGGAGCGTTACCCTTCTTTTCGTATTTTCCCAAGAATCACTCCACCTCAAGGCTTCTTGAACTTTTCCCCTAGCAGTTTTTTCCTCGTCTTGCAAATCCTTAAATGCTTGTCGAAGCGCGTCCCTAAAACTTAAAGATTCGACAATGGCCCTTCTTTGTTCTTCTTTTTCTCCTAAAAAGAATTTCAGATAGTTTGTGTTCCTAAAAATACTCCCAACAGATGTACCTCTCCTGTCAGAAATCATTGAGCGTTCCTGTTTGTTTATTAAAATTTCACAAACTGCTGTTTCAGTAGAATTTCTTTTTTCATTCTCGCCCTCTCCTGATAATTGCCTCTGTACTCGTTCAATCTCTTTAGAAACGGCAACAAGCTCGGCCTCTGCCGCGCTTAAATCCCAACTCTTTCTTTGTAGTTCCTGCTGTATACCTTCTAATTCCGGTTGATGTTCCTCAAAAAATGTTCTTTGGGGTCCGGTGGTCATCTGCTCTACTCTAGCAAGAAGTTCTGCTGCTTTGTCAGCTTCTTGTTTGGCGCCTGTTACTAACTGTGTGATTTGTTCTAATCGTTCTTTAAGATCCGTCTCTCGAACCCGCAAAACCTCAACTTTTTTTCTACCCGCTTCTTCTATTTGTCCAATTCTTTCCCCCAAGGAAACTGTATCTCTTGTCATATAAAATTTTTATTAATTACAAGGAAGCGATTTTCTTTTTTATAGCGGAAATTTTATTTTGTGTCGCCTTTTCATTGGCTTTTTTCTGAACAGCAAGTATTTTTTTATTTATACCCTTAAAATCTTTGGTTAAACCATTTAGCTGTCTCTCGATTAATTTGAGACGTTTCTCTAATTCTTTTTTTGTATAATCCATATAAGTAAATTATATATAATTTGGCAAAAAAAACAATGCTACAGCGCAGAAACAAAAAGACCGCTGGTAAACAGCAGTCTTCTTTTAAATCAAATTTTTATCTTCTCTGCCCTGTCCTCGCCGCGACAATTTCTTCGGTAACATTGCGCGGGGTTTCTTCGTAATGGTCAAATTCCATGTTATAGCTGGCGCGGCCTTGGGTTAATGAGCGCAAGCTGGTGGCGTAGCCAAACATTTCGGCGAGCGGGATGACTGATTTGATGACTTTGGAGCCGGCGCGTTCGGTCATTTCTAAAATCTGGCCGCGCTTGGAGTTGATATCACCAACAACCGTGCCCATAAAATCTTCTGGGGTGACAACCTCGACTTTCATTATCGGCTCGAGAAGTATAAGACCGGCTTTTTTACAACCATCTTGAAAAGCCATGGAGCCGGCGATTTTAAAGGCGGCTTCGGAAGAGTCAACATCGTGATAGGAACCGTCGTAAACAGTAACTTTAACATCAATCAACGGATAACCGGCGAGCACGCCGCGATCGGCAGCCTCGTGGGCGCCCTTGTCAATCGGGTTAATAAACTCGCGAGGGATGGCGCCGCCTTTAATCTCTTCGAAAAACTCGTAGCCTTTGCCGACTTCGTTCTTTTCAATGCGCAACCAACAATGGCCATACTGACCGCGGCCGCCGGACTGACGAATGTATTTACCTTCAGCCTCGGCAGAACCACGAATAGTTTCTTTGTAAGCAACTTGCGGTTTGCCAACAGTAGCCTCCACATTAAACTCGCGCTTCATACGATCGACAATAATATCAAGGTGAAGCTCGCCCATGCCAGAGATAATTGTCTGGAGAGTTTCTTCATCGGTGCGAACGCGGAAGGTTGGATCTTCTTCGGCGAGCTTTTGAAGAGCAATACCCATCTTTTCTTGATCAGCTTTGGTTTTTGGCTCAATGGCAATGGAAATAACCGGCTCTGGAAAAGTGATGGATTCAAGCAAAACCGGGTGGTCTGGATCACAAAGGGTGTGGCCAGTAAAAGTATTTTTTAAACCCACAGCCGCGGCGATTTCACCGGCATAAACTTCGTCCACATCTTCACGGCTATTAGCGTGAAGACGAACAATACGACCCAAGCGCTCGCGTTCGCCGGTGATAGTATTCAAGACATAAGAACCGGCTTTGACAGTTCCGGAATAAACCCGGAAGAAAGCTAATTTTCCGACAAAAGGATCAGCGGCAATTTTGAAAGCCAAAGCCGTGAATGGTTCGGAATCTTCGGGTTTGCGTTCAATGATCACCTCGGTATTGTCAGGATCAGTAGCCTTAACCGGAGGAACATCTAGTGGGGATGGCAAATAATCAACCACGGCATCGAGCATCATTTGAACGCCTTTATTTTTTAAAGCACTGCCACAAAGAATCGGAATAATTTGAACAGCAATACAGGCCTTGCGCAAAACTCGCTTTAAATCTTCTAAAGGAATTTCTTCGCCAGCCAGATATTTGGTCATTAAACCCTCGTCGTTTTCAACGATGGCTTCAAGAAGTTTGGCGCGATACTCTTTGGCTTGTTCCAGCATGTCGGTCGGAACATCAGTCTCTTCGATTTCCTTGCCCATTTCGTCTTTATAAATCTCGGCCTTCATGGTGAGCAAATCAATAATGCCGACAAATTTATCTTCAGCGCCGATCGGCAACTGAATTGGGTAAGCTTTTTTGGTTAGACGATTATGGATAGAAGCAACGTCTTTGTAAAAATCAGCGCCAGTGCGATCAAGCTTGTTAATAAAACAAAGACGGGGAACATTATAGTCATCGGCATAGCGCCAGTTGGTTTCGGATTGCGGTTCAACTCCGGCAACACCGTCAAAAATCACGCAAGCTCCGTCGAGCACACGAAGGGAACGCTTTACCTCAACGGTAAAGTCAATGTGTCCGGGGGTGTCGATAAGGTTAATACGATGGCCTTTCCAAAAACAAGTGGTGGCGGCGGCAGTAATGGTAATACCACGCTCGCGTTCTTGTTCCATCCAGTCCATAGTGGCCTCGCCTTCATGAACCTCGCCGATTTTGTGTTTTTTACCAGTGTAATAAAGGACACGCTCGGAAACCGTGGTTTTACCAGCATCGATGTGGGCGATAATACCGATGTTTCTGGTTTTTTCTTGACTATATTCTCTTGGCATAAATTGAATTTGCCGGGGGTATACGAATTTGCGAATTTGGCTACGAAACCACGAATTTCTTTTGGATATCTTGCCCAAAAATTCGTAGCATTCGTAGGTTCGTAGCCAAATTCGCAAATTCGTATACAGCCCGAACTTTTTTATCTAGCAAAGTGGGCAAAAGCCTTGTTGGCCTCGGCCATGCGTTGGACGTCTTGTTTTTTGCGAACAGCATCGCCTTCGCCTTTGGCGGCGGCCATGAGTTCGTCGGCCAACTTTTCGGCCATGGGGCGACCCTTTTTACTGCGAGCAACTTCTAAAATCCAACGAAAAGATAGGGCCAAACGACGTTCGCCCCGAACTGGCATTGGGATTTGATAGTTAGCACCGCCAACGCGTTTGGACTTAACCTCGAGCGAGGGCATGGTGTTTTTCAAAGCGGTTTCGAAAACCTCGACCGGATCGGACTTGGTTTTTTCGGAAATAATATCAAAGGCAGTATAAACGATGTCTTGAGCGGTGGTTTTTTTACCATCGAACATGACATAATTTACAAGTTTGGCAACTTGGACGTTGCCATATTTGGAATCCGGGTCAACTACCCGGGCGGTTGCGGATTTTCCACGCATAAATGTTTATTTTGGCTGGTTTGCTTCCCCGCGTGTGGGGTACTCCACCAAAAAATAATTAATGATTAAATTATTTCTTTTTTTCCTTTGGTTTTTTAGCGCCGTAAAGCGAGCGGCCACGATTGCGATTGGCAACACCTTGAGTATCGTAAACACCGCGAATCACGTGATAGCGAACACCGGGAAGATCTTTAACACGACCGCCACGGATCATGACAATAGAGTGTTCCTGAAGGTTGTGACCCTCGCCAGGAATGTAGGCAGTAACTTCCATGCCATTAGACAAACGAATACGAGCAATCTTGCGAATAGCCGAGTTTGGTTTTTTGGGAGTCATGGTAGTAACCTTGACACAAACACCGCGCTTGAAAGGACTACCTTTAGCAATCTCGTTGCGTTTGCGATGCAAAGAGTCGAGCGAATACTGCATGGCCGGCGACTTGGATTTGGTCGCTTTTGACTTTCGGCCTTTGCGAATTAGTTGAGAAATTGTGGACATAAGGATTGTTCACCTTGTTCAATTTGTTCAAGTGTTCAAATTGTTCACTTTTGGATTTTGGACCGATCCGATAGTGAACACTTGAACAGTTTGAACAACTTGAACATTTGTAATTTTAATGCGAATTTGATGGCAAAAAGTTACCATGAGTTAGGAAAAGAGTCAAGAAATGTGGGGAGTGGTGGAGTCATGGAGTTGTTAAGTTGTTTAGTGATTAAGTGATGGAGTGATGGGGTCTTGGAAGATTATTTCTTTAAATATTTTAGGAGATTTTCGATATATTCTCTGACTTTTAGCTGATCTTCTAAAGAATTTTCGAGCTCGATGGCGATGAATTTTGGAAAGTTGTGACAGAGGGCAAGATTTTAATTTCCATAACTTAAAAATGAAACGAATTACCACCAAGCAATAAATTCACAACAGTCCGCACAAAAAAATCTAAGAAGGAAAAAATGTTTACTCCGGCAAAGGACAAAAGAATCAAACCAAACAAAATCATCTGTCCGCGCGACTCGATAAGATACGCTAAGCGTGGATTCTTAACCGAATCAAAAATCGAGTGCCAAATTTTTGAACCGTCGAGCGGTGGTAATGGAATTAAATTAAAAAACATAAGCGCGAGGTTTAAATACATCACCAGAAACAAAAAAGTCAAAAGCAAGTTATTGCTATCCAAAATTTCAGCTCCAATAAACAAACGAATAAACAAAGAAGCCACAATCGCCAACAACAAATTTGAACCGGGCCCAGCAAGGGCGACAAAAATTCCGTCCCAGCGCGGATTTTTCAATTTGTACGGATTGTACGGAACTGGTTTAGCCCAACCATAACCGATTAACAAAAAGGCCACGAAACCGATCGGATCCAGATGAGAAAGTGGATTCAAAGTCAAACGCCCGGCAGCCTCGGCCGTGTAATCACCGCGGAAATTGGCCATGGCGGCGTGGGAGAATTCGTGAATGGTGATGGCCGAAAAAACAGCGACCACCCAAGCAAAGGCAAGAATGGGCTGGGAAAAGAGTAAAGAGAAAAACATAACCCAAACATGATACCACCCCTTGCCTTTTTCCGTCGAATAGGCTAGACTAATGTTCGAAATTAGAAAAAGTATTTTTTTAAAAACCCAACCTTCCCTAATCTCTATCCCCTAACCCCTCCAACATATGTCTAAACTCTGTCAGGCTTGCGGTCGCGGTTCGCTCACCATTAACTTGCGCAGCAAAAGCGAAAACGCCGTAAAATCGCAACAAAAAGTTAATTTGCAAACCAAAAAAATTGACGGTAAGCGCGTGCGCATCTGTACTAAATGCATGAAGACTTTGGTGAGTAAACCCGGTGTTGTTAAAATTGTTAATCCAAAAATTCGTCTTGCCAAGAGAAAAACAAAACAGAGCACAAAGTAAAACACACCTCTCCCCCGGCCCCTCCCCCCAGCCTTCGCTCCGAGGCGGAGCTACGGCTTGGCATGGGAAAGGGAGGGGGAAGAAAAAATTGAAAAAAGTGATTAAAAAACGACCGTCCGTTTCAAAAAAGCTGGACGGTTTTTGATTATAAAAAAGAAGACCCCCCTTCGCCCCGCATTCGCGGGGCTACGGAGGGGGATCAGAAGATGAAGCGAAGGCTGCCGTTGTCCATCGGCTCGATCCGCTTTGGGGCGCAGGGCAGGCGGATGACGACATGACGGACGCTGTTTCCAACCGTAACCGAGGCAATGTCAACATCGCCAGTGAAAAGGTACGAGACTCGCCCGCGCCGATGGATCGACAGACGATCAACGCTTGACCCCTTTTTTAGCATGACCGCGCTGACATTTGCCGCCACCCAAACGGTGACAGTCTTGCCATCGGGCGAGGACTCGTGGTTCGGCAGGCTCTTGGCCTTGAAGCGAGAAACGATCTCGTTGGGGATCTGGCCGCCAGCGAAGCATGGGACAAGGGACTCGAGGGTGGCACCGGCCGGGAGTTGAATCTCGGAGGCGGGGAGGAGGTAGTTGGTGGCCGAGGGCGGGATGATGAGAACCTCGAAACTGTTGCGGCCAAAGACGAAAATCCGCCCGTCGCCCTTGATGATAAAACGGCACGTGTCGCTGATGGAGATACCGCGCGAGACCATCAACCCGCCGAAATAACGCAATGCTGAGAGTCCTGCCAGCCACCAAGTCTGACCGCTGTCTCCGCTCGCTGAAAAGAACCACGGAACCAGAACACCTTCGGGCTCTTCGGCTCGCTGGAACTCGAGAATGCGAAAACGGTACAGATTCGATCCAAGGAATCGGCAAACCTCACCACCTCGCATGGTCATGCGACAGATGTCACTCCAGCCAAAACCAGAAAAGGTAGGAGGAACTTGATTGATCTTGACGTCATCAAAGGGGTTGTGGGACATGTAGTCACCTCGGGTGGAAGGGTGTGAGCCCGCCGTCGCTCCGTGGCAGAGCTATGGCGGGCAAGGAACGCGGGTGGAGTTTAACGCAGACTGGGAAGTTAGGCAAGCAAAAAGAGAC
>Ga0233425_10005031_pt1 | contig 21440 bp, 16 predicted proteins | sample Watercolumn_Towu_2_FD_181712 | JGI IMG/M metagenome (GOLD analysis project Ga0233425, IMG submission 181712) | Freshwater microbial communities from Lake Towuti, South Sulawesi, Indonesia - Watercolumn_Towuti2014_140_MG | ecosystem: Environmental > Aquatic > Freshwater > Lake | place...
ACCATGGTTTTCATAAACGTGACCAGCGGCAGGACGAGGACAATGCCCCAATAATTTCCCATGGTAAGCGGAAGCCCGATCAGGATGAGGACAAATCCAAGATAGATTGGGTTGCGGGTAAAGCGGTACACTCCCGATGTTACCAAAATTTTTTTCGGCTTTTTGGGGTTACTCGAAGCGCGGGCGCGCCTGAATTCAACCATCGCCAGAACTCCCAAAATAAACCCGAGCGCGGCAAGCCCCAGTCCGATCCAGCTGACAAACCGCGGCGCAGGAATGGGCAATTGCAGCCGCCATCCCAACAGGATTGCCATGATGACGTGAACGATGGTCAGGGTGGGAGCGGGGATTCTCATGCCCGCGCTTTTTTGAGATTTGGTCATTTTTCCTCAGTACACATTGTTATGTCATTCTGAGCCGCTGATGGTCGAGTAGCCCCGCGTTCTTTGCGGGGCGTACCGAGACCCAGCGGCGAAGAATCTCGGATATCAATTAGTAGAGACCCTCACCTGCACTGCACCAAACGCAGTGCGGTGCAAGTGTCGCTGCCGCTCAGGGTGACACTTTTGAATATCAATTATGAAACGCCTTCACTGCATCCAGCGCTTTGTTCCATTGCGCCAGCTTGGACTCACGGTCAGCGGCGGACATCTTCGGAGCGTAAGCCTTTTCGGACTTCCAATTCTTTGACAAGTCGTCGAAGGTCACGCCAAGCGCGGAGACTCCCGCAAGATTGGCAATGCCGATGGCTGTCGCCTCCAACGCGGCGGAGACTCGCACTTCGAGGTCGAGCAGGTCGGCGATCATCTGCATCAGGTAGGGATTGCCCGACGGGCCGCCATCCACTTTCAGGTGGGGCGGTTTTTGTCCCAGATCCTGCGACATCGCCATCACCACTTCGTAAACGCGGCAGGCGATTCCATCCAGCGTGGCGCGGACAATGTCATCGGAACTGGTGCCGCGGTTCAAGCCGAACATCGCGCCGCGGACGTCTGTCCGCCAGTGCGGAGCGGCAAGCCCCTGCAAGGCTGGGATGACAACCACGCCCGCGTCGGTGGAGCGGAGGGCGGAGTCGTGGCTGGCAGCGGAATCTTGGATCACCTTCAAGTTGTCCCTCAGCCATTGGACCGCCGACCCTGTGACAAAGATTCCGCCGTCGAAGGCGTAGGCGGTGTGACCGTCGAAGTTCCAGCCGACAGTCGTCAGCAAACCGTTGTTCGAGAGTTTGGGCTTCTCGCCGATGTTCATCAAAAGGAAACTGCCTGTGCCGAACGAGCATTTCATCTCCCCTGCTTTGAAACAAGCCTGACCAAAGAGCGCAGCTTGCTGGTCAACTAGAAGCGCGTGCAGGGGCAAAGGCTTGCCATCGCCGAAATCCACGTCGCCCACGTGACCCGCAGATGGTTTGACTTCGGGTAACATCGAGCGCGGCACGTCGAATAATTTCATCAGGTCTTCGTCCCAGTCAAAGGTGTTGACGTTGAACAACAACGTGCGCGAGGCGGTGGACGGGTCGGTGATGTGCAGCTTGCCGCCGCTCAACGCCCAGATGACCCAGGTCTCGGTGGTGCCGAATTTCAGTTTGCCTTCGTGTGCCTTTTTGCGGATGTCGGGGTAATTTTCAAAGACCCACTTCAGCTTCGGCGCGGAGAAGTAGCTGTCGAGCAGAAGTCCTGTCTTTTGGCGGATGGCTTGGGTGTCCGCGCCGAGCGCAGTCGAGGCGGCAAGTTCCTCGCAGACCGATTGCCCGCGTGTGTCCTGCCAGACGATGGCGGGGGTGACAGGCTCACCCGTGTCCTTGTCCCAGACGATGAAGGTTTCACCTTGATTGTCGAAGCCAACGGCGGCGATTTCATATTTTGCCAACAGCGGAGCGCAAGCCTCCTTCACCGTGCGGACAATGTCGGCGGGTTCCTGTTCCACCCATCCCGCCTGCGGAAAACGGGCGGGAAGCTGTGCTGAGTTCTTTTCGATCATCGCCCCTGTTTCGTCCACGACCACCGCGGTGGTTTGCGTTGTGCCTTGATCGATGCCAAGCAGGTATTTCATTGTGCCTCCGAAGAAACAAAAAATAATGATTGCTTTTCAGTTTGCCCCGCTTAAAAAGCGGCGACTCTTTCAAGTCGCCGCTTTTTCTAATGCATAGCCGTCAAAAAATCAACGGGTCGTTAATCTTTATATTGCGCTTCGATCTCGGCAATCTTGGCCTGGTTCTCTTTGATCCTGTCGCCTTCGGGAACGCCTTCAAAAGTGTTGCGCACAAAGGCAAACCAAAGAATCGGCATGAGGATGAAAATCGCCACGGTCAGGTAGAACACCTTTTCATTGGGAGGGAAGAAGCCTGTGATGGCTAACACGATTCCGCCGACAACGGCGACGACCGCATTGATCTTGGAGAAGCCGCCGAGGTTGAAGGGACCCTTCTCGGGCCACTTGGCTGTGCCTTCCGCAAAGAAACCAGCTGCGATTGGCATGGTCATCGAGAAGTACATGAAGACTGCGCAGGCAACAGCCAGCACGAGGTAATAGGGCGCGTACACCGTGGAGAGCAATGCCAGGGCGGCGCTTACCCAAATGGAATAGGTCGGCGTGCGATAAACGGTGCTGACGTGTGCCAGTGTCTTTGAAGCGGGCAAGCCGCCGTCACGCGCAAAGGCGAACATCATGCGCGAGCAGGAAGTCAAACCAGCCAGCGCGCACAGGTAGTTCGAGACCACCAAACCAAATGCAATCACAATGCTAAGCCAGGATGGCATGGTCGAAGATGCGTACATGTAGTACCACGCGCCCCAGCCTGCCGCAGCTGCCTCATCAAGGCTTGGCATGGTCAACACGACTGCCATTTCCAGCACAAGACCAAAAACCACCGACCAGAAAACAGCCTGCCACATGCCCTTGGGCACATTGACTTGAGCATCCTGAGTCTCTTCAGAGGTATGAGCGGAAGCATCATAACCGGTGAGGGTGTAGCACGCGAACGACAAGCCCAGAAGGAAGGCAAAAGCCATGCTGGGGTGTTCTGGAAATACATTTCCACCTACTGCACCCGTATAGTTCTCGAAATGGAACAGGCGTGACCAGTCCAACGCAACCGGCGAGAAGGCAAACAACACAATGATCAGGATGGTGGTCAGCACGAAAATGAAGTAACCGCTGAAATCGGTTAACTTCGTGGTTAGCTCAATACCATAGTGGTTAAGCAGGGATTGTGATGTAAGGATAATCGCCAGGAAGATAAACTGGTGCCAGAATCCAAACCCGGAAACATCCACTTTGAGCGCTGTGGCAAGGAAGATATCCCTGAAGAACACCGAGTACAACAGCACATCCACCGAGGACACCACGCAGATCAAGCCGACGAGGTTCAACCAGGCAGTCGCCCAGCCCCAGAATTTATTGCCGAGATGGGAACTCCAGTGATACAAGCCGCCCGCTGTCGGGAAGGACGAAGCGATCTGTCCCATGCCGAAGGCAACCGTCATGGCAATCACGCCGCCGAGTAGCCAAATCCAGATCACCCCTCCCGCGCCAGCGGAATTGAAAGCCGCCGGGAACGAGGAAATGCCGCCCGCGAGAACACAAATAATCGAGAACGAAATTGCGAAATTCGAGAAGCCGCTCATGCGGCGCGCAAGTTGCTGGGCATACCCCAATTTATGCAGTACTTGCTTGTCGTGATCTAGCACCTTATTGTCTTTACTCATGCCTAACATTCTCCTTCTTGTAGAATTTTGATAGCGACACGAACAAAACAAAAAACCCTAGTGCGATTCGGTTGTATGAGTGCGGCGCCTCCTTCTTCTATTATGTTCTTGCGGGGAAAAGTGCGGATTGTCAACAACTTACATCTAACAAACAAAGTGACGTGTTGTGAACAAATTTGACGCATTATGACACATTTTTTTTGTTTTGATAATAGAAAATGCGTTCTAAAAACTCTTTCGAGAGGATGGGTCTTCCCAAAGAATGCTCATTTTTCTTGGGGATTTTTCCAAATACCAGCCTGCTAATTCTGTAAACCACCCGCAAAGCCCGCCGCCTTCCCTTTCGATCATTTCCTCCAATTCGGCAAGGCTGTAATATGCGACCCCTTCGACCTCGACCGGGTCGAAAGTCACTTTTTCGGGATCGACCACACCTTTGTATAGCATACTGATTTCGTTGTCGTTGGGTCCGTACTCCATCCTGAATTTGACCAACGGCTTGATTTCGATACCCTCCACGCCCATTTCCTCCTTCATGCCGCGCAGCGCTGCTTCGAGATAACCTTCCCCTGCCTTGACATGCTCCGAGACCGAGCAATCCAGCAGGGAGGGATACTGCGCCCGGTCTTTACTTCGTTTTTGCGCCAATAATTTTCGGTCTGGCGTAAACAGGAACACATGCACGCCGCGATGCTGTAATCCAAGCCGGTGCGCTGTCGAGCGGGTTTCCTGCCCAATAACCCGGTCTTCATCGTCCACGATGTCGAAGAGTTCATCTGCCATGAGGTTTTCCTTTATCCGATAACAAAAGACTTCCGAAGTTCAGACTTTCAACCTCGGAAGTCCAATCACCAATTACTGCTTACCAATTATCCAAAGAGCTCCATCAACTGCTTCACATGGACAACGCCGTCGAAGTCCTTGATTCCGCCTTTACGCATGACAGCCTTTTCGCCGTCGGGGTCGCCGAGGCAGGAAACAATCACGTCGCCCGCTTCTACGTCTTCGTTTTCGGTGTAGTGGTTGGTGGTGACGATGACATTTGCGTGCGCGGCTTTAGCGGCTTTCACGCCGTTCTTGGAATCTTCCACCACGATGACCTCATCGGGTTTCAGCCCAAGTTTTTCCAGCGCCAGGTTGTAGATTTCGGGATCGGGTTTCTTGTTCTTGACCACGTCGCCAGCCAGCACGATCTCGAACTTGATGTCCGAGAGGATTTTCTCAGTGATGGCTTTGGCGGCTTGCTCGTTGGAGGTGGTGCAGACGGCAATCTTCAAGCCGGCGTCCATCGCTTCTTTCATGAAGCGGTGCAGACCGGGGCGCAGGGGTAGTTTGCCGCTCTCGATGAGTTCCACGAACAGGGCGGTCTTGCGTTTGTGCATGTCCTTGACGAGGACATCGATTTCTTCTTCGGTCAGCGGTTTCGAGAAGCCCTTGGTCTGCCAATGCTTCTTCATGCGTTCTTTGCCGCCGCCGACTTGCAGGAGTTCGTGGTAATACTCCACGTCCCACTCGTCGGTGAAGCCGAATTCCTTGAAGGTCATGTTGAACGAAACGCGGTGCCCGTCGCGCTCGGTGTCGATGATCACGCCGTCCTGGTCGAAGAACACAGCTTTGATTTTAGACATGGTTTCCTCCGGGGTGGTAGACAAGTAAACAGGTATACACGTATTTCATTGTCTACCTGTCTACTTATTTACCCGTGTACTTGTTTATTTCTTCACGCCAAAGAATTCAAGCATGGTATTGACGAACAACTCATTCTCTTCCGCCGAGCCGATGGTCACACGGAACCAGCCGTCGGAGCCATATTTCTTGCTCTCGCCGCGCAGGATGATGCCCTTGGTTTCGGCATACGCCAGCGCTTCCTTGCCGGTCTTGCCGGTCTCGCCGCAATCGAAGAGGATGTAGTTGGCCTTGGAATTCATGACATAGAAGCCGGGGATGACGCTCAACGACTCGGTGATGTAGTCCACGGCCTGGTTGTTGAATTTGACGCGCTCCGCGAGTCCTTCCTGGTCTTCAAACGCCGCCAACGCAGCCCACATCGGAACGGTTCCCACGTTCCAAGGCAGCAATGACCCGGAAATCTGGTCGATGACCGGCTTGGCAGCCAGGGCATAGCCGAAGCGCATCCCAGCCAGACCGTACGCCTTGGAAAGAGTGCGGGTGATGATGACGTTTTCATATTTCTTCGTCAGTTCCACCTGCGACATCTTCAGCCCGGCGTACTCGACATAGGCTTCATCCACCACGAAGGGGATGCCCGTCTCGGCGATGGTCACGAAGTGCTTGGCATCCATGAAGTTGCCCGTGGGGTTGTTGGGGTTGGCAACGACGATGATCTTGGTCTTGGGGGTAACGGCTTTCAGGATGGCTTCGGGATCGTATTCCATCTTGTGATCCCTGTAAGCCATTTCCACTGAGACCATCTTTGCGCCGAGCAGCTTCCCGCGCAGACCGTAGATTCCGAAGCAGGGTGTATGCTGGATCACCTCGTCGCCGGGTTCGATGAACATGCGGAAGATATTGTCGTACACTTCGCTGGAGCCGTTGCCGATCATTACATTGTACGGGCCCTCAAGCCCGTTCATCTCGGCGATCTTGCTGCGGACAACCAGGCCCTGGTCGGGATAGCGGTTGGTCATCTTGGCATACTTGAACATCGCCTCCAGTACTTTGTCCGAGGGTGGAAGCGGGTTTTCATTCGACATCATGCGATGCAATTTGGGATCCCTCCATGCTTTTTCGATGTGATCCGAAATGTACATCGGGATACCCTTGACCCACGGGGCGTAGAATTCTTCGACTTTTTTCATTGGTTAATCTCCTGTTTGTGTGTGGTGAAGTAAACAGGTCCACTTTTTTTACCTGTTTACTTGTCTACTTGTTTACCTGCCTACGCCTTGCCCACGCTCTCCACCATCTCCATCCAATGGATGACGGCTTTGCGGGTGGCGTCGCGGACGAACTTGTCAATCTTGCCGGGGTCGTACTCGTCGCGGTGGGCGGAAATATATTCCCACTTGGCGTCGATGAGCGTGCGCTTCAATTCGGTCGAGACGTTGAACTTCGCGCCGCCAGCCGCCAGCAATTTCTTGATGGTGTCTTCGGGCAGGCCCGTTCCGCCGTGGACGACGAGCGGGGTCTTGATGCCGTTGCCGTTTAACATCCGATTGATGGTCGCCATGCGCTCGGTATCGATCTTGGGATTCTTGGTCTTGTACACGCCGTGGGCGGTGCCGATGGCGGGGGCGAAGATGTCCACGCCGGTGCGCTCGCAGAACTCCACCGACTGTTCGGGATTCGCCAACTGCGCTTCATCTTCCGCGACCTTGATCTGGTCTTCCACGCCGCCGACGGTTCCCAGCTCGCCTTCAACCGAGATTCCGCCGATCTTATGGCAGTAATCCACCACTTCCTTGGTCTGGCGGATGTTCTCTTCGTAGGGCTGCTTGGAAGCGTCGATCATGATGTTGGTGTAGCCTGCGTCGGCGCACTTCTTGCAGTATTCGATGTCGGTGCAGTGATCGAGGTGCAGGCAGACCGGGACGGGGGCTTTTTCAGCCAGGGTGCGGAAGATTGCCACCATCATGTCGGTGCCGAGGAATTGCGACGGCTTGACCGAAGTCTGGACGATGACCGGGGATTTGGTCTCGATGGCAGCGTCAACCACCGCTTCGAATTGAAGCAGATCGGTGACGTTGAACGCGCCGACGGCATATTTGCCTTTCAGCGCTTCGACCATGATTTCTTTTGCATTTACGATGGACATGTTTTGCTCCTTATTTGGGTAATTCTTGAGTGAGAGGGAAAGTACACAAGTACACAAGTACACATGAAAATTATCTGCCTGTTTACCTGTTTACCTGTCTACCTGCCTACCTGCCTACCTTTTTTTACCTTTTGCCGCTACGTCTTTCAACCACTGATCCCAACGCGGGTCGGTGACGTGCTGGCGGTAGCGACCAAACCACAGGTCGGCATAGCCTTGGAAGTCTTCTTCCAGTTGGGAGATCCCCGTTTGGGTGGTTCCCCACATCGACTCGTGCAGTTCAGACATGGGCCACATCAATTTCAGGCGGGCAAAATTCTTGGGGGTTACTTCGCCGAAATATTCCTGCAACATAAACCGCGACTGGTCGTCGCTGAGGCGGTGATGGTGGGCGAAGTTGCCGAGATCGAAGAAGATGTCGCCCATGCCGGCGTATTCCCAGTCCAAAAGGCGGATTTCGCCGATTTCGCCGGGGGTGTCTTCGTCCATCCAGTTCAGGTTGAGCAGGTCATTGTGGCAGGGGGTGGGGATGTAGGGGTCTTTCAGCAGGGCTTTTTCCACTTCCCGCGCCTTCTGCATAATCCAATCGAAGTCGACGGGGAATTTGCAGTTGTGTTCCTTGGAAACTTTGACCAGCATTTCCACGCGGCGGAAGACGTTGAAGGTGCTCTTTAGTTTTGGCGCGCGCGTGTGGAAAAGGCGGAGTTTTCTGATGATGCGGGTGATGAATTCGGGTTTGATGATTTCGGCGGGCGGGATGTGTTTGCCGTTGATGAAGCGGGTCAGCAGGTAGCCTTCCGGTTCGATGAAGTACATGACATCGGGGGCAATGCCCAGTTCGCCGGCGGCTTTGTTGGCGGCATGTTCCACGTCGCGTTTGATTCCCAGCATTTCCGTGTTCGCGCCCGTGATTCTCAACACGTACATCTTGCCGTCCGCTTCAATCTTGTAGTTCATGTTGGTAATTCCGCCGGTGAGCGGCGTTGTTTTCATGTTTTTTGCCTCAGCCAGGAATGGCACTTTGGCGATGACTTCGTTAACTGAAAGACCCATGACATTTTCTCCTAACTTGGTTGAATTTTGACGTGCCTGAATGCTTTCGGAAACAAGGGACGGGGTTTGTTTTCTTCCCGGATGTTCCTCCTCAATTGGACAAGCTGAAAGTGTTTTACCGCGAAGGAGCGAAGAACGCGAAGGTTTGTAAAAAAAGGTTTCTTGGCGGCCTTCGCAACTTCGCGGTGCAAAAATTCCTGCCGTTATGCGCGGATGCGCTCGCCCTTCGGGTCCCACAACGGAGCCTGAACCACTTCCACTTCCATCGGTTCGCCGAAGAATTCGATTTGCAGTTTGGTGCCGGGTTTGGAATGTTCAATCGGGAGGTAGGCAAATGCCATGCTCTTGCCGACCGAATACCCGAATCCGCCCGAAGCCACCCAGCCGATGATTTCTCCTGCCGGTGTGCGGATGGGTTCCTTGCCCAAAGCAATGGTGCGGCTGTCGGCGAGGGTCATGCAGCACAGTTTGCGCTTGAGACCTTCCTTCTTCTGCTTCAACAGCGCTTCCTTACCGATGAAGTCGCTCTTCTTGTCAAGTTTGACTGCAAAGCCGATGCCTGCTTCGTAGGGGGTGTAATCGGGGGAAATGTCGCCGCTCCAGTAGCGATAGGCTTTTTCGAGGCGCAGGGTGTCGATGGCTTTGTATCCAGCCGCCACCAAGCCGTCGGGTTGGCCGGCAGCCCACAGCGTATCCCAGAGGCGCGTGCCGTATTCCATCGGGCAGTAGAATTCCCAGCCGAGTTCGCCCACGTAGGTCACGCGGACAGCCATCGCCGGGACGTCGCCCACGGTGATGCGCTTGGCGGTCATGTAGGGGAAGCCAGCGTTGGAAACGTCGTCGCCCGTGACTTTTTCCAAAATCTTGCGGGCTTTCGGTCCCCACAAGCCGATGCAGGCGTACGCCGAGCCGACATCCTCGATGGTGACGGAGCCGTCCTCAGGCATGAGCAGGGAGAGCCAGGACTGGTCGTGCTGACCGAAGGAAGTTCCCGTGATGAGGAAGAAGCGGTCTTCGGCGAGGCGGGTGATGGTCACGTCAGCTTCGATGCCGCCGCGTTTGTTGAGGCATTGCGTGTAAACAACGGTGTTGATCGGGACGTCCATCTCGTTGGCGCAGACGTAGTTGAGGAATTTCAACGCGCCGGGTCCGCGAATCTCGAACTTGTTGAAGGAGGTTTCGTCGAAGAGACCGGCGTTTTCGCGGGTCATCAGGTGTTCGTAGCCGATGGCGCGAGACCAACTGTGACGCGCCCAGCCGCGCGGTTCGTGACCGTGTTCGGCTTTTTCTTCGTAGCAAGAGAACCAGTTGGGGCGCTCCCAGCCGAACTTCTCTCCGAAGGAGCAGCGCAGGTCGCGCAGGCGGAAGTAGGTGGGCGAGAGCCGCTGTCCGCGTCCAGAAATTCTTTCTTCGCCGGGGAAATGAATATCATAGTATTGCGTGTAGGTTTCGATAGTGCGGGCGACGGTGTAGTTGAGGTTGTCGTAGTTCGGTCCGAAGCGGCGAACATCGAGACGCCACATATCCCATTCGGGATGCCCGTCGATAATCCATTCTGCCATTACCTTGCCGATGCCGCCCGCGCCAGCCAAGCCGTGAGCGCAGAAAGCGGAGGCAACCCAGAAGCCCTTGACCGAGGTGGGTCCGAGCAGGAATTCGCCGTCGGGGGTGAAGCCTTCGGGTCCGTTGAGCAGTTTGATGATTTCAGCATTTTCCACGGCGGGCACGCGGCGGATGGAGTTTTCCATCAGCGGGGCGAAGCGGTCCCAATCGGGGTTGAGCAGTTGATATTTGAAGGTCTTGGGGATGCCGTTCAAGCCGAAGGTGGCGGGCTGGCGTTCGTAGCCGCCGGTGACGATTCCGCCCACTTCTTCGCGCCAGTAAACCAGCAGGTCGGGGTCGCGCAGGTTGGGGAAGCTGTGATCCACACCCGCGATGGGTTTGGTCATGATGTAAAGATGCGCCATCGGGACGACGGGCAGGTTCAAGCCGACCATCTTGCCGATTTCGCGTCCCCACATTCCAGAGGCGTTGACCACGACCTCGGTCTTGATGGTGCCTTTGTCGGTGACGACTTCGCAAACGCGCCCGTCTTTGACGTTGATTCCAATCACATCTGTGCCAAGCAGGATCTTTGCACCGCGCATTTTTGCGCCCGCTGCGAGGGCGTTGGTCAAGCCCGTCGGGTCGATGCTGCCATCGTTCGGGGTGAATGCCGCACCGAGAACGCCGTCGGTATTCATCAGCGGGAACATCTTCTGCGCTTCCTTGGCAGAGATCAATTCCATCGGCACGCCGAAGGAACGCGCCATGCCGACGAGACGCTTGTTCTCTTCCATGCGTTCAGCGGAGGAAGCAAGGCGCAAGCCGCCGACTTCGCGCCAGGAGGTGTCCACGCCGGTTTCTTCCTTGAGCTTGCGGTACAGGTCGGTGCTGTAGTGCATCATGCGGGTCAGGTTGGCGTCGGAACGCATTTGACCGACCAAGCCTGCCGAGTGCCAGGTGGAGCCGGCGGTCAATTCATGTCGTTCGACAAGGACGACATCCTTCCAGCCCATGAGAGCGAGGTGATAGGCAATGCTTGCGCCGCCCACGCCACCGCCGATAACGACAACTTGCGCTTGTGTTGGGAATTCGGACATGTGAGTCTCCTATTAAAAATTCTTTTTGAATTTGACGGAGGACGATGGACAGCAGACCGTCGTCTACCGTCCACGGTCTACTGTCTTGGTTTTATGTCTTTTGCCAGACTGAATCAGCGCGAGCCATTGCGGCTACGATGTCGAAGGTGGAGATGACGCCGAGGGGGAAGGCGTCGGGGTCTTCCTTGTCGGTGACAACCAGGCGGTGGTAATGGTTTTCGATCATCATGTGCGCGGCTTCGCGCAGGCTGGCATGCAGGTCGATTGTCAGGGCGGGGTGCATCACATCGCGCACGATCATGCTTTCGTCCACGCCGTCTTTGACGAAGCGCAACAGGTCGTGCCCGCTGACCACGCCGAGGATCTTGCCTTTGGCATCCACCACCAGCACAGAACGCCAGCCCGCTGAGGTCATGGCTCGGGCGGCGGAGGCGACGGGGGTTTTGCCGCGACAGACGAGGATGGCGTCGGACATGACATCGGCAACCATTTCGCGCTTCAGTTGGGCTTTGTCGGCGATGCTGGCGACGAAATCGGAAGTGGAGATAATACCGACGGCTTTTCCATTGTCGGTGACGAGCAGGCGGCTGACCTGTTTTTCGAGGAGGATTTTGACGGCTTCTTCACCGGGCACGTCGGCTTCGACGGAGTTGACGGGCTGGGTCATCAGGTCGGCGGCGGTCAGGCTGCGCATAACCTTGAGGCTTTCGGCGTCCTGTGAAAGCCATTCTCCTGCCATCAGGTCGAAATCGGTAATGATGCCATTGGATCGTCCATCGCGGTCGGTGACAACCAGCGCGTGAACCTGATGCTGGTCGAGGAGCACAGCCACCTGTCCCAGTGTTGCGGTGGGCTTGCAGGTGATCAAGCCGGTATGCATTAAGTCGCGTACGAGTTTAGCCATAATGTCTCCTTATACTTCGTCCACATCCTTGTACCATTTCACACGGTCGCCGACGCGGTCACGGATGCGCCAGGCGAGCGGTTTGGGTTCGCCGTTCAGGCGGGCGAGGATCGTGTCCACCTGTTGGGTGACATGCGTTTTTTGGGATTCGTCCAGTTGCGGATAATGATGCGCGAGTTGTTTTACCTTGTCGAGATTCATGGTGGTGGTTCGCCATAACCCCCATTCTTTGGCGCATAACTCAGCCGCCAGTTTGATGTTGATGGTTTCCTTGTCCGTTTCTCCCAATGGGTGTTCGAGGAGCAACATGATGGTGTCAATCACGTCCTTTTCGTTGATCTGGACGATTTGCATTTTCTCGAGCAGGAGTTCGGTCAACGGGATGGTGGGTGAATCGACTTCGAGACGATCCTTCCAGTAGATGGGGTGGCAGAAGTCGAGTTTTTCATAGAAGACATCCACGTGCAGCCCCGCCTCGGGTTTGTCGAAAATTGAGCGTTCCCCTTCCGATGCGATGAAGACTTCGCGGTTGTCGATGTACCCCAGCCCGGCCATCAAGGCTTGAATCTGCTTGGTCTGTTTTTTGTAGGCGCCGAAATCGATGTCGGTGTAGGCACGTCCCATGGCGGCTTGCAGGTAACCATATTGGGGACAATGCATCTGGAATGCCAGTGAGCCGATTACTCGTAGGAGGATGCCGGCCTGGTCGCTGGCTTCGAGAATTCGCTTCAACTCATTTTCAAACTTGTCGCGTTCCGAGCGATCTTGTTCGCCCATCCCAATGGATTGGTTTGTCATAACTTCTCCTGTGTGGCTGGTTGTGAGTTTGTTCAACCGTGAAAAACTCAAGGCTGGGACACTTTTCGTATTTGTCAGGAACCGATGGCCATTATAATGAAAAAATCAAAAACTTGCAAATTTCTTCATGTTCTTATATAATACAAACTCAAAGCGTTCATTTTCCTTCATATAAATACGGGACCTAATAAATGAGCAAACTCCTCATTCCTGCCCAAAGGCGTGAACGAATCCAAGAATATCTGGCAGTCCATCAAATCGCCCGCTCGGCGGATTTGTGCAAAGTGCTGGAAACATCTGAAGCAACCGTCCGTCGCGACCTGGAATGGCTGGAAAAGCGCGGAGTTTTGGAGCGCACCCATGGCGGGGCGATCCTGAGCCAGCGCGTATCCTTCGAACAGGAGTATCAACAGCGGGCGCAGCAAAACCCTGAATCGAAAAAGAAGATCGGCGAACTGGCAGCTTCCTTCATTACGGAAGGGGATATTGTGTTTGTCAACAGCGGTACTACAGCGACGCAGGTGCTCCAGCATGTCCCGAAAGACCCAAGCATTACGGTCTTTACAAATAATGTAAATGCCGCCCTCGAACTGGGAGAGACGGGATTTCATTACTGCATGACCGGCGGCGAGTTCCAATCGCGTTCCTACTCGCTGGCGGGTCGTTTTGCCATGGAAAATTTGAACCAGATCTACGCCAACAAAGCCTTCATCGGCGTGGACGGAATCAGCATCAAGCACGGTTGCACCGTCCCGACCGACCCAGAGGCGGAGGTGGTGCGACGCATGATCGAGCGTACAAAGGGGCAGGTTATCATTGTCGCAGACCATACCAAGTGGGGAAGCGTTTCCAATTTTCAAGTTGCCTCCATCGACGAAGTAGATAAACTTATCTCCGATGACGGACTTACCTCATCTGCCATCGAATCCCTTGCGGCTCACGGCATTTCCTGCCTGCTTGCCAGTACTTTGTCCAATTCAGCCTGACGCTTCGCCCGCGCCAGGTCTTTTTATTTAGAGGAGTGTGCCTGATGTCTTTTCTGTTTTCGAAGAAGCCAAAGAAGGAGCCGACCCGCCTGTTCTTTGCCACCGATGTCCACGGCTCTGAACGCACTTTTCGCAAGTTCATCAATGCGGGGAAATTTTACAAGGTACATGTAATTGTGATGGGCGGCGACATTCAGGGCAAGTTGATGATTCCCATCATCAAAGAGGCAAACGGGCATCACCGCGCCACCGTGCAGGGGCGGGTGGAGCATCTCACCACCGAAGAAGATTTGAAAGCCCTGACGGGCAAACTCGACATCCTCGGCTTTTATTACAAGGTCATGGAAGAGGATGAGTTCCGCTCCCTGCAAGCTGATCAGCCTGCTGTGGACTCGCTCTTTCACGAACTTGCCCGCCAAAAAATGGAGAGCTGGGTAAACCTTGCCGAGGAACGTTTGAGTGGCACGGGCATCAAGTGCTTTGTCACTGGCGGCAACGATGACGAGTGGGACGTGTTAAACGTGATGAAGAAGGAGGGCGCAAAATCCTTCATCCCCTGCGAAAATGAAATTGTCCAGGTGGATGACGACCACACGATGATCTCCGTTGGCATCAGCACGCCGACCCCCTGGCATACTCCGCGCGAAGTTTCAGAGGAGGAACTTGGCGCGATGATCGAAAAGATGGCGGCGCTTGTCCCCGACATGAACAAAGCCATCTTTAATTTTCATGACCCGCCGAAAGACTCCACGCTTGACACCTGTCCCATGCTCGATTGGGACAAAGACCCGCCCACGCAAATCGTTCAGGGCGGGCAACCCGTTATGTACGGCGCGGGCAGCGCATCGGTGCGGGCGGCGATTGAAAAATACAAACCAATGCTTGGGTTGCATGGACATATCCATGAATCCCAATCCGTTGCGAAAATTGGGCGGACAACCTGTGTCAACCCCGGCAGTGAATATGCCGAAGGCGTTTTACGCGGTTGCCTTGTCACCTTTGTCGATGGCGAAGTCCAGGGCTATCAGATGACCAGCGGATAACGATAGAAGCGAGGAGGTCGTTTATCTTTAAATATTTTTTATCGCGCGGAGCCTGCAAGTTCTGCTTGCAGAGAGTCTAGAAGTAGAACTTCCGGACTCCAAAACGTATTCTGGATAGGGAGTTGGAGCCTCCCGCATTTTGTGACCGTTTTCTTTCAAAGACCAAAGGAGAAGAAATGACGACAGCAAAGCCAGAAGTCTTCACCCGCAAAGCCTCCGGGCTGGTGAGGGTGATGTCACCGTTTTCAGCCTTCGTTTACAACATTTTGACCATGGGTTTGATTTTCCCCTGGACGTATCTTTGGGCGCCGGGCGCGTTGCCGGGCGGCAAGCTGGTCTGGGGTATTTTGCTTGCAATGGTGCTTGAAATTCCCATTGCGCTGGTTTATGTTTGGCTTTCCACCGCGTTGCCTCGCTCTGGCGGCGACTATGTCTTCCAAAGCCGAGTCTTCGGCGGTGGCGTGGCGTTCACGGTGGTGATGTCGGGATACGTGATTTGGATTCTGCAATGGGTGGCACTTTCGGGATGGCTGCTCTCGTATCTCGGGTTCGCGCCCCTCTTCCTCGGGCTGGGCGCGACGCTGGACAGCGCGGCGATGACCAATTTGGGGCTTTGGTTCACCGGCTCGACGGGCATCATCATTACCAGCATTCTCAACGCCTTTGTCGCCATGATGATTTTGGTCAGCGGCTTCAAGAACTACGTCCGCTTCCAGGCGGTGATGATTGGCGGCACGCTGCTCGCCTTCGTGACCATGCTGGTGGTGTTGTTCACTGCCAACCCAGACACTTCGATGGCGCGTATTGACTCATTTGCGTTGGCGATCAGTGGTGTGCAGAATTTCGTACAGACAGCCATCGACGCCTCGGTGGCCGCAGGCATTGACTTGAATCCGCCTTTCAGCCTGTTGGCTACGGTTCTTGTCGCACCCATCGCCTGGACTTCGCTCCAATGGGCGACCTACTCTGCCCAACAGAACGGCGAAATCAAAAATGCGCGTTCTTTCAACAGTCAGATGTTCATCATCGTCGGCTCGTTGATTTTCACGGGCATCCTGCTTGCCCTGCTTGCTGTGGGGTTGGAGAAAGCCGTCGGCACGGAATTCCTGTATATTGCCGGCGCGGGCTATTGGGCGTTGCTTGAGGAAGCTAAAATTGCAGGCTTCTATCTGTGGCCGAACATGATCTCGGTGGCGTTGACAGCCAGTCCGCTGGTGATCATCATCATCGGCGTGGGATACATCCTCAACTCGCACCAAATTGTGCATAACTGCTACATCGGCATGACCCGCGTGATGGTTGCCATGTCCCTTGACCGCCTGCTCCCCGAATGGATTAGCAAGGTGGATGAGAAGCGGCATACCCCGGTCAACGCACACCTGGCGTACTTCCTCGCCAGCATTCCTGTGATCTTCCTGTATAACCTCAATGGAAATTGGGTTGCCCTGACCCTCGGCGTCACATTCGCGTGCGGATATGTTTTCGTGGTGACCTGCCTCGCTGGCGCACTGCTGCCATATCGCGCAAAGGATGTGTACGAGTCGTCGCCCGGCGCTGTTTATAAAGTCGGCAACATTCCGCTTGTGACCATCTTCGGCGTGATTGGGTTCATCCTCGGTGGCGCCATGCTGTTGATGTTCATGTTCTACGCCCAACTCGGCTTGACCAGCACGCTGGCGTACAGCATCGTATTCGGCATTTTGGCTTTTTCGGCGATTTGGTATTTCATTGCCAAGAGCGCCCAAAAGTCCAAAGGTATTGACGTGGACTTTGCCTTCAAGGAAATTCCGCCAGAATAGAATTTCATCGACTTCGTGAAATTGTAGGTCACGCTTTTGGCGTGACCTACACTGATTATTCGCGTTGAGCGAAGTCGAAACGCAGTCCTTCGACTCACCTGCACTGCGCACAGGCGCACGTGACGCTCAGGACGAAGGCTTTTTTTGAGGAGCGCGCATGGCTGTTATTGATGAAGTGGTTGCAAAAATTTCAGACTGGAAGGGGAAGAATGTTTCAATCCATCCACTTTCTGGCGGGTTGACCAATACCAATTTCAAAGTGGAAGTGGATGGCGTTCCACATTTTGTCCGTGTGCCTGGCGCAAGCACGGAACTACTCGCCATCAACCGCGACAACGAAGTTTACAACACGAAAGCTGCTGCCGAAGCGGGGGTGTCGCCGAAGGTTTTGTATCACCTCCCCGAATACAACGCGATGGTGATTGAATTCCTGAACGGCAAAACCATGTCGAAGGATTCTCTGAACGAGAAGGGAATGCCGACCCGCATGGCGCAGGCAATCAAAAAACTGAATCAAGGTCCGCGCTTTTTGACGGACTTCAACATGTTCCGTTTGACGGAATATTATCTCGACGTATGCAGGGAGCGCGGCATCCGCATCCCTGACGGCTATCTCGAAAGAATGCCGACGGTGACGCAAATCGAAAAGGCGATGAGCGTCAAGCCGCTATCAACCGTCCCATGCAACAATGACTTGTTGGCTGAAAATTACATCGACGACGGCAAGCAGTTATGGCTGATTGACTATGAATATAGCGGGAACAACGACCCGACATTTGAACTTGGAAATACCTGCCAGGAAATGCAGTTCAACGACGAACAGATTAGTGAAGTCTGCGCGGCGTATTTTGGAAAAGCAACGCCGAGCATGATTGCCCGCATGAAGTTAAACATGATTATGTCCGACGTGGGTTGGGGACTTTGGGCTGCGATCCAGGCGAAAATCTCGACGATTGATTTTGATTTCTGGGGTTGGGCAACCGAACGCTGGGGCAGAGCCGTGGAAAAGATGGACGGAGGGGAGTTTGGTAAGTGGTTGGAGAGTGTGAAAAGGTAAACATGTATACAGGTAGACAGGTAAAAGCGTACACAGGTAAACACGTAGATAAGGAAGCGCTTTTGGCTTGTTTACGTGTCTACCTGTTTACTTGTCTACCTCCAACGGAGCATTATGACTGAGCGACCACCTCTCTACTCCTCCCCCGGCGAGAAGGGTAAGCGTGGCTTCGAGGATTTGGAATGTTACCAACTTGCGTTGGAAGTGATGGCAAAGGTACACGCTTTTTCAGAGACTCTGCCCGCGAAGGAAAAATTCGATTTGTACGCCCAAATCCGCCGCTCGGCAAAAGGCATGACGGGCAATATCGCGGAAGCATACGGACGTTATCATTATCTCGACAGCCTGCATTATTACTCGATTGCGCGCGGCGAACTGAACGAAACATTATCAAGATTGATTGAAGCCCGCGTTCTGAACTACATCGCTCAACCCGAATTCGAGACGCTGTACAAAATCATTCGTCAGGCGGAACAGGCGCTCAACGGCTTCATGGCATACGTCCGCCGACAACGCGCAGGAGCGCAGGAATATGGCGACAAAAAACTCCGCGAAGATGGAGCCGCCTACGACATGACTTTTGAAGAAACAGGCAACAACGCCACCTAACCTACTTGTTTACCTGTCTACCTGTTTACCTTTTTACCTGACTACCTTTCTACCTCACACAAGGAGAATCCATGAAATCTCAAGCACAAATTGTCATCATCGGCGGGGGCATTGTCGGCGCACAAATTGCTTACCATCTGGCAAAGATGGGACGTACGGACGTGGTACTCGTCGAAAAAGGCGAAATTGCCAGCGGTGAATCGTCCCATGCGGCGGGACTGGTGACGCAGTTCGCTACCTCGCAGGCACTGTTGAAATTCCGCATGTACAGCATCGAACTCTACAGCGAGTTGGGACTGTTCGACCATTGCGGTAGCGTCCGCGTGGCTTCGAGCAAGGAGCAACTTCTGGAATTGGAGCGCAGCGTCAGCCGCGCCAAAGCATTGGGACTCGATGTGGATGTCATCTCTCCCGATGAAGCGCTCAAGAAAATGCCGCAGATTTCGGGCAAAGACCTTTACGGCGGAATTTATCTCCCCCGCGACGGGCAACTTGACCCGTACACCACCACCACTTCGATGGCAAAATTTGCCCGCGAACTGGGCGTGGAGGTTTACACCAACACGCGGGTGACGGGCATCGAACTTTCGCCCAAAGGCGAGGTGCAGGCAATGGTCACGGATAAGGGGACAATCAAATGCGAAATCGTCATCAACGCCGCTGGACTTTGGGCGCCGCGCATCTGCGCGATGGCTGGACTTTACGTCCCGACCACGCCCGTTGACCATCAGCATATCGCGCTCAAAGCAGTGCCAGGTCATGAGTTCACACACGAGACGCCCTGTCTCCGCGACCCCGATAATCTGGTTTACATGCGACAGGAACAAGGCGGACTGGTCATCGGCGGTTATGAACCCACCCCGATTGCACGCTGGATTGACGGCGTACCGTGGGAACATGGCGGCACGACCCTTCCTTCCAACTTCGATCAGTTTGAAATGCTGCTCGAAGGCGCAATCCGCCGCCTGCCCTTCCTCGATCAGGCGGGCATCATCACGCTGGTCAATCACCCTGGCGCGTACACCCCCGACTGCCAGCCCATGCTGGGACCGATGGCAGGCGTAAAAGGATTCTGGATGGCGGCGGGCATGTCGCTCAACGGCTACGGCGGCGCGGGCGGAATCGGTAAGTTGATTGCCGAGTGGATCATCGGCGGCGAAATGCCGATGGATGTGTACGGCTTCAACCCCAACCGCTTCGGCAATTATTACAACGACCCCGTTTACGCGGCGGAGCGCACAAAGGAGAGCGTGAAATATTATTATCGCCTGCGCTTCCCGCACGACGAGCATGAACTGGCGCGTCCGCATCGCACCAGTCCGATTCATTACCGCCTGCTCGAACACGGCGCGGTGTTTGGCGAGAAGTTTGGTTGGGAGCGCGTCAACTACTTCCAGCCTGACAAGCCGTCGCGCCGCATGGGCGAAGACCAGCGCGACTTGTGGGGATGGGGCAAGCCCCCGTTCTTCGACCGCCTCGGGGCGGAGCATCAAGCCGCCCGTGAGCGGGTTGCCCTCTTCGACCTGACCTCCTTCGGCAAAATCGAAGTCAAAGGCGCGGGCGCGTTGAATCTCATGCAGCGGCTTTGCGACAGCAACGTCGATAAGCCCGTCGGCAGCGCGGTCTACACCCAATTCCTGAACGGCAAAGGCGGCATCCAATCTGACCTGACTGTTACCCGCATGGCGGAAGATTGCTTCTGGGCGGTCACGGGTTCGGGTTTCATCGGCAACGACCTCGCGTGGATTCGAATGCACGTCGAGGAATCCGACGGCGAAGTCTCCGTCCGCGACATCACGCAGGAATACGCCTGTCTCGCGCTGTGGGGACCCAAAGCCCGCCTGACGCTGGAGAAAATCACCAAGAGCGATGTCTCCAACGCGGCGCACCCGTACCTGACCACCAAGCCGATTGATGTCAACGGCGCGAAGGTTTACGCCCAGCGCGTGAGTTACGCGGGCGAACTCGGCTGGGAACTTTACATCCCCAACGACCGCGCCACGATGGTCTTTGACCTGCTGATGGCGGCGGGCAAGGAATTTGGAATCGAACTCGGCGGGTACAAAGCGCTGGACTGCCTGCGTCTGGAAAAGGGATACCGCTATTTTACAGCCGACATCACCGTCTCGGAAACTCCCTACGAAGGCGGACTTGGTTTCTGCGTGGATTTGAACAAAGGCGACTTCATCGGACGCGGCGAGTTGGTCAAACGCAAGGAAGCGGGTCTGACCCGAAAACTCTGCACCCTCGTCCTGCCCGACCGCGACGACTTCACTCAAATCTACGGCGGCGAAGCCATCTATCACGAAGGCAAGGTTCTCAGCCGAATCCGCAGCGGCGGCTACGGCTTCACGTTGAAGAAGAACATCATGTACGCCTATCTCCCCGTTGAACTGGCAAAGGCGGGCAACCGCTTCGCCGTCGAACTCATCGAAGGTCGCCAAGAAGCGGAAGTGACTGCCACCGTACTCTTCGACCCGAAAGCCGAAAGGGCGCGGGCGTAATTCACTAACCACGAAGGACACGAAGGGTCACAAAGGTTTAATGCCTTTCCTTCGTGCCCCTTCGTGACACTTTGTGGTAAACAGGAAAATGCCTGAAAAGAAAACAACCCCTCCCGCCTACGTTGGCTTTGGTATGTTGACCCCCGTCTATGTGATGGCGCTGGATAAACTACCCAAGCACAACACGGGCGCAATCGTTCACGAGGTCAGCGAGTACGTGTATGACGATGCGGCGATTGTCGCCTGTAACCTGCGCCAGTGGAAAATTCCCACTGGCATGATTGGTACTTCTGTCGGCGACGACCTGCTAGGGCATTATGTGGCTGACACGTTGTCTGATATGGGGGTGCAGGGCAGGGTGCGTTTTACAAAAAAATACAAGACCCCGCTCGAAGTCAACGTCTCGGATAAATTGGGGGCACGCACCTATTTTTGGCAGCGTTCGCCTGAGATTTTGTCCACCCTCGATACGGCGGATTTGTCCATGCTCAAGAATGCAAAACTGCTCTATGTCGATTGGTACGACGGCGACCACATCGTCCGCGCCATGAACGAAGCCCGCCGCC
>Ga0233425_10005032_pt1 | contig 21436 bp, 26 predicted proteins | sample Watercolumn_Towu_2_FD_181712 | JGI IMG/M metagenome (GOLD analysis project Ga0233425, IMG submission 181712) | Freshwater microbial communities from Lake Towuti, South Sulawesi, Indonesia - Watercolumn_Towuti2014_140_MG | ecosystem: Environmental > Aquatic > Freshwater > Lake | place...
GGTAGGTGAAGTGTATGCGCGCGGGTTCGCTCGTGCGCAATACGAAAGTTGGAGGGGCGGCGCGGCGCTGTTCGATTCCGTAGAACCGCAGCTCGGAGCGTCCCCGGGAAGAAGGCGCGTGGGCTGCCAGCGCTTGGGCGAAGACGCGGCGAAGGTCCGATGGAGCGACGGTGCGGTTGAACTGGTCATATGCCGATACGACCGCGTCGAGGAGCTGGGGTATGCCGGTCCCCCTGAGCGCCGACACCGTCCGCACCGGGGCGTGCTCCAGGAACTGGAGGCGCTGCCGTATGGCGAGGACAGCCGCGTCCCGGTCGATTGCATGCTCGGTCGCGAGGTCCCACTTGTTGAGCGCGATGACGGCCGCCCGCCCTGCCTCGTCGATGAAGCCGCCAACGTGCGCGTCCTGCGCGGTCACGAACTCGGTGGCGTCTAGAACCAGAATCGTAACGTGCGACCGCTCGATCGCCTGGATCGAACGCAGGGCGCTGTACTTTTCGATGCCCTGCTCGATACGGCCCCGCCTCCTGAGCCCGGCGGTGTCGACGAACCTGAGTTCCCGGTCCTTGAACCGGTACACCGTGTCGACCGGGTCGCGGGTGGTTCCTGGCGTCGCACTCACGATGGCCCGAGCCGATCCGGCGATGGCGTTCAGGAGCGCCGATTTCCCTACGTTGGTGCGCCCCGCGATGGCGACCCGCGGCAGGCGGTCTCCCTCATCGTCGCCAGCCTCTGGTGCCGGCGGCATGGCCCGCTCGACGGCCTCCATCAGCTCGCTGATGCCCTGGCCGTGATAGGCGCTCACCGGGATCGGGTCCCCGAGTCCCAGTTCGTAGAACTCCACGGCCAGCGTCTCCCGCTTCGCGCTGTCGGCCTTGTTGGCGGCTACGACCACCGGCTTGCCGGACCTCCGTGCCACATCGGCAGCGTCCCGGTCGCCGGCCGTTATTCCGTCGACCGTGTCCGTGACCAGCACCAGCACGTCGGCCTCGGCGACCGCGGCGGCGGTCTGCGCCTGCACATCGCGGTAGATCGGGTCGCCGGCCGCCTCGTCGATCCCTCCGGTGTCCACGAGCGCGAACCGCCTGTCACCCCACGACGCGTCGATCGAGATACGGTCCCGCGTCGTGCCGGGGACGTCGCTGACGATTGCGATCCGGCGGCCGGCGAGACGGTTGAACAGCGTGGACTTGCCCACGTTCGGGCGACCGATGATCGCCACGACCGGTAGCGCCACCGCGTGCCTCCCCGTTAAATCGCGCCCGGTCGTGTCAGTTGAACAGGAACTCGAGCAGGCCGGCCTGAGCGTGGACCCTGTTCTCCGCCTGGTCGAAGGCGATCGACCGCGAGTCATCCAGCAAGCCCTCTGATATCTCCTCGCCCGGGTGGGCCGGCAGGTCATGCATGAACCTGACATCGGGCCCAGCCAGGTCGAGCAGCGGAGGATTCACCTGGTAGCCGGCGAAGGCCTTGCGCCGGACCGCCGACTCCGCTTCCTGCCCCATGCTCGTCCAGACGTCGGTGTACACCACGTCCGCGCCCCGCACCGCATCCGTGGGCTTTCGAAGCAGCGTGAGCTTTGCGCCCGTGCGGCGACCAAGCTCCGTCGCCCGCCCCGCGAACTCCTCCGGCAGTTCGTAGCCCTGCGGCGACGCGATCGTAAGGTGACCGCCCATCGCGGCAAGTCCCAGCGCCAGGCTTGCGGCAACGTTATTGCCATCGCCCACATACGCGACGGTCACGCCCTTGATCCGGCCGAAGCGCTCCCGAATTGTCAGAAGATCGGCGAGGACCTGGCACGGGTGCTCCCTGTCGGTCAAGGCGTTCACTACGGGCACCGTCGAAGCCCGGGCGAACTTCACGATTGTGTCGTGCGCAAATGTGCGGACGATGGCGAGGTCCGCCATCCGTGACACGACCCGTGATACGTCCGCGACCGGCTCGCGCTTGCCGAGGCCCACTTCCTGCGGACCCAGATAGACGGGGTGGCCGCCTAGCTCGTGCACCGCGACGTCGAACGACAGCCTGGTCCGCAACGAAGGCTTCTCGAACAGGAGCACAGCGGTGCGCCCCGCCAGGGCCCCGGACCGGTTTCCCTTCTTGAACGCAGCGGCGCGGTCGAGGACTACGCCGACTTCCTCCGGCGAGAGATCAGACATGGAAATGAAGTGTCTTGGTGCCCGAGGCATTGCCGTAAGGTAGCACGTGTCTCCACGAACCAGACAGACCGGTTACGCTACGCCGGTGATCAGCCCGAGCGGTACTGCCCGCACTTCTACACCGACTACTACGAAGTGAAGATCGTGAAGCGGACGGAGGTCTGAGGCGATCCATGACAGCGATCGCGATCCTGGGCGGCGGTAATACCGCCTTCGCGACGGCAGCCAACCTCACCCTGCGCGGGCACGATGTGACGCTGTTTGAACTACCCGGCCAGGAGCACAACGTCGCCGCGATCAGGCAGTCGCGCCGGATCACCCTCCTGGGCGTGGCCGAGCGCGGTGAGGCGACGATCCGTGCCGTGACCACCGACCCCGAGGAGGCCGCGGCGGCGTCGGACCTGATGCTGCTCATCGTTCCCGCGTACGCCCACAGGCCGTTCGCGGAGGCTCTCGCGCCGGTCCTCACGTCGGGGAAGACTGTCGTCCTGATGCCGGGCACGCTCGGCTCACTCGAATGGGCCCGAATACTCAGGGAGCGGGGCGTTGAGGGCGTGACGCTCGCCGAGGTCGACACCGCGCCCTACGTCTGCCGCAAGACCGGACCCGCCGAGGCGACGATCTGGGGCGAGGTATCGGGCCTGGGACTGGGTGTGCTGCCGGCCAGCCGGACCAGGGCCGTTCTCGAAAGGCTCTCACCGCTATTCCCGGGAATCTCGGCCCACCCCGACGTAGCAGCCTGCGGCCTCTCTTGCATCAACCCCGTGATCCACCCGGCGGGCGTGCTGATGAACGCAGGCCGGATCGAGTACGCGCGGGGCGACTTCTACTTCTACGAGGAAGGCGTGTCGCCCTCGGTGGCACGCGTCGTCAGCCGGCTCGATGAGGAGCGGGTGGCGATAGGCAGGGCGCTCGGCCACGAACTCACACCCGTCGCAAAGGCGTTCCACCAGGCCGGATTCGGCCCCGACGGGGACCTGTGGGCCACGATCAACGGCAGCCTGATGCTGACAAGGCTGAAGGCGCCTGGAAACCTGCAGTCGCGCTGGCTGACCGAGGACATTCCGTACGGGATCGCCACCTGGGTGGCCCTGGCCGAGCAACTTGGCATCCAGACCCCGCTTATGCGCAGTTTCATCGAGATCGGGTCTGTGGTGATGGGTTTCGACGCCATGGCGCGCGGCAGGGACTGCGTCGACCTTGGCATCTCGTCGCTCTCGGTGGAGCAGCTCAGGACCTACCTGGTGTCGGGCCACCTCGCGTAGCGTCCGCCTACGTCGGTTCCGGACCCCCGAGGGGTCTCATTTGGTCGTGCCCAACTTAACAGGAATACAGTAATACGGTTAGATTGCAGGCATGAAGACCACTCTGGATATCCCTGATGACCTGTACCGGCGAGTAAAGGCGAAGAGCGCCCTCCAAGGTCGGGCGGTCCGAGAAGTGACCATCGATCTGTACACACGCTGGTTGTCTCGACCCGAGGAATCGGCGTCCACCGATGCGGGCCGGGACTGGCTGTCGGCGTGGCTGGAGCACAGCATCCCTGCCAGGCGCTCCGGGCCCACCGCGAAAGAGATCGTCGTGGCCGGCAGGGACCGGCTCACCGGGCGACGCCGTGCTGACCGTTGATGCCAGCGTGTGGGTCGCGGCCCTCGACCTGGGCGATCCAACCCACTCCGACAGCAGGCGCTTCCTTGAAGTCGTCCGCGATCAGCAGGAGCAGCTGGCCGGTCCGGCGATAGTGCTCATCGAGGTTGCCTGTGCGCTAGCGCGCCGCACGAATGATGCCGACAGGGCACTCGCCGCTGTCGACACGTTACGCAAGATCCCCGTTCTTACCCTGTTTGAGCACGATGCAATGCTCAACGACGAGGCCCTGGCCATCGGCATCGGACGCCGGTTGCACGGAGCGGACAGTTTCTATGCCGCCCTCGCCACACGTTTCGGTGCCCCCCTCATCACCTGGGACTCCGACCTATCGGAAAGGGCGGGAGGCCAGACGCCGACACACTGGCTGGACGAGCACGGCCGCTAGCGACGCAGGATAGGAAGTTGCCGCAGATGCCGCCCAGGTCCACATTCCGTGGCGTGACCGGGGCAAGGGGGAGCCAGACGATGACTTATTCGATCGTGGCGATCGACAGGGCGACGCAGGAGCTCGGGGTCGGTGTCCAGACACATCAGCCGGCGGTCGGCGCGATCGTGCCATGGATCAGGCCGGGAGTCGGCGCGGTCGCTACGCAGTCCATGACCAATCCTGACTTCGGCCCGCAGATCCTAGGGCTGCTGCAAGACGGCTTGGATGCCGTCGGTGCGCTCAAGGCAGTCCTGACGGCGGACGCAAGCCCGGGAATCAGGCAGGTTGGCGTCGTAGACAGGAACGGCCAGGTGGCGGCGCACACCGGGGAGGACTGCATTCCCTTCGCCGGCCACATCGCGGGGGACGGGTTCTCTGTCCAGGCGAACATGATGCGGGACGACGGTGTCCCTGAGGCGATGAAGACCGCCTTCGAGTCCAGCTCCGGGCCACTGCCTCTGAGGATTCTGGTGGCGTTGGAGGCGGCGCAGGGCGCCGGTGGGGATATCCGAGGCTGTCAGTCCGCCGCCATCGTGGTCCAGAAGCCGGGCAGCGCGGCTGTCAACACAAGATGGAACCTCCGCGTGGACAATTCGCCGCACCCGCTGATGGAGCTACGAAGGCTCGCCCACATCAGGCAGGCCAACGGGCTAATGCGGGAGGCGACCGAGAGGGGATCATTGGGCGGCGCAAGGGCCGCCTTTGGAGAGGCGAACCGACTGGCGCCATCGGACGAGCAGACATTTTGGTACGCGGTACGAACGCTCGCGATCAGGCTGGGCGAAGTTGACGAGGCGGTTTCGGTCCTGACACCGGTGTTCGAGCGCTCACCGATGTGGCGAGAGTTGCTCTACAGGTTGAAGGGACCGAACCGCTGCGAGCCGCTTGAGGCGCGCTTCTCGAGACCGTAGACGCAGAGTCAGGTGACCTTCACAACACCCGTCCGGGGTCGAGCCCCAGGAAGTAACGGCCGGCGGTCTCGAAGTTCGCGAGCCGTCCCTGAAGGTGCTGTGTGATGACGTTTACGTCCTGAAACCGGCGTTGAATGGGATTGCCGGTGAAAATGGCATCCGATCCAAAGAGGTCGTAGGCGGCGCGCACGACCTTCGTCGACTGCCTGATGGCGTGTGTTGAGGCCATGCGGACCTGGACTCGCTCCTCCATGGACACCCTGCCGTTCGTACAGGCGCCGCGCCACAGTTCACTAGCGGCCTGCCGCAGGTATGAATCTGCCGAGCGCAGTGTCGCTTCGGCCTCGCCGATCGCCTGGTGTGCGGTCGCCTGGTCCTTTAGCAACGCGCCAGTGTCCCGTGGCGTCTTCTTCGCTGCAAGGGCGATCGCATCGTCGAGGCTCGTTCTCGCGAGCGCCACCGCGATTGTCGCGAAGCCGGTGGCGAACAGGGGAATCTTGGGGATCACGTAGAGCGGCCCGGGCTCGTGGGGCGGAGTCGATTCAAGGTACGCCATCGAGTCGGGTACAAAGACGTCCTCCAACTTGAAGCTGAAGCTGGCCGTCCCGCGAAGGCCGTTCACGTGCCACAGGTCGAGGATGGTCGCCTGCTCTCGCGGCACGAGAAACACCGGCTGAACGCTGCCGGGACCTTCGTCTCCGGGTCCTTTTACTGGTGTGCGGGCGGCGAGCCAGGTCGCAATGTTGCTTCCGCTGCTGAAGTTCCACTGCCCGGAGAGCCGGTACCCGCCCTCGGACTTGACGGCGACCGAGCCCGGGACCGGCGGCCCGTTTGTCACCACTGCCCTGGGGTCACCCCAGATCTGACGGGCGGCGCCGCGCTGCATGCGTGCGGCATCTGTGGCGAAGACGTTGTTCTGGTTGATGCACCAGGCCGTGCTCGCGTCCACCTCGGCGAAGATCCTGACGATCTCCACGAACGTCGGGTGGTCCAGCTCGACGCCGCCGAACGACTTTGGCACCAACAGCCGGAAGAATCCCCGGTCCGCAAGTTCGTACGCGAGCTCACTCGGAAGCTGTCGCCTCCGATCGATTTCATCCGCGCATGTAGCGACCTTCCGCGCCAGCTCCCGGGCGGCTTCAACCTGGGGCAGCATTTGACGAAGTTATCAGAACGGAGAGGTCAGTCCGGGACAGGGCTTCAAGACCCCGCGGCGCAGCGACGGTGAGGCGTGCCACCGACACCGTGACGAGGCCGAGATCCCGCGAATAGCCTTTCCCCGTGGCGGAGAACAAACCCTACCTGATATGTGCCACATGTACGTACGGCGAGATCAAGATGCCGATCCGGTACTGGCACATCATGGCCCTGCACGCGGCCCTCGACCACCACGTCAACCTGCGGGAGATCTACCGCTCGAAGCGAGTCGAGGCGCCGTCGCACGTCGTGACTTGGAGGCTGCAGGACGGGACCGGATGGGCGATCGAGTGGAAGGACGTCGGCTTCAGGCCGGGCTGACCGGCGACCAAGGCCGGCCAGTAACCGTCAGCTCGGCTTGAACTTCAGCAGCGTGATCGTGTCCGTAAGCTTCTCGAACACTGGGGTCACAGCAGCCCCGATCTTAATCTTGGAGGGCTCGGGATCGACCCCCACGATGTTCGTGGGGATGCGAGGTCCCTCTGCCAGCTCGACGATCGCGGCGACGTAGGGCACGCGGTCGGCGAAGCCGGGGTGAGGCGCCCGGTGAACAATGGTGTAGGTGTGGATCACGCCGCGGCCAGACGCCCGGAACCACTGGGTGCGGGCCGAGCCGCAGTTCGGGCAGATGTCTCGCGGGTAGAAGTAGGCCTTCTTGCAGTCCTCGCAGCGGCGCAGCCAGATCTCGGAGCGGCGCAGTCCCTCCCAGTAGCGGTCCGATTCGGGTTGTGGCACAGGGACGGGCCCGGTCATCCGGGGCGTCGTAGCGGGTCCGGTCGTCGTACCGGGTCCAGGCGTCGAGGTCGGTGCGGGGGTCGCGCCGGTCGAACTGGCACCGGCGGGGTTCGAAGATCCTGACGTCATCCCTGGCCCTCCTAGCCCATACCCAGCACGACCGTGCCAGTCGACGACAGGCTCCCACCAGTGCCGTGCACCAGCGCAAGCTTCGTGTCCTTGACCTGCCGCTCGCCGCACTCGCCTCGCAGTTGACGGACCGCCTCAAGGATCAGGAAGATCCCGTACATGCCCGGGTGGGTGTAGGACAGCCCGCCGCCGCTGGTGTTGAGCGGGAAGTCGCCTCCGGGGGCCGTCCGCTGCTTGGCCACGAACTCGGCGCCCTCACCCTTCTTGCAGAAGCCGAGGTCCTCGAGCGTCACGAGCACGGTGTACGTGAACGAGTCGTAGATCATCACGAGGTCGAAGTCGCGGTGCCTGACTCCCGCCATCTGCATCGCCTGCGGCCCCGTGTTGCGGCCAAACGCCGTCGTCAGGTCGGGCATCTGCGAGATCATCGAATGGTCGTGGCCTTCGCCGACCCCGAGAAGCCGCACTCCGCCCTTCTTCGTGCTCCGGGCCCGCTGCAACGACGTGACGACCACGGCGGCCCCAGCGTCAGTCACCAGGCAGCAGTCGAGCAGATGGAACGGCCAGGCGATCCACCGGGAGTTGTGGTAGTCGTCGAAGCTCATCTTCTCGGCGTGCATGTACGCCTTGGGGTTCAGGTTCGCCCACTTGCGGGTCGACACGGCGATCTCGGCCAGCCCCTCGCGAGTGCGGTCCTCCCCGAACCGGTGCATGTACCGGTTGCAGGCCATGGCGTACGTGATCGGCGGTCCGATGATGCCGAACGGCGCCTCGTACTGGGCGGCCGGGAGCCCCTGATTGCCCGCCGGGCGGGCGCGATCGGAGCGGCCTGACTGGCCGTGCGTGATGACGGCGACCTCACAGTAACCAGCGTTGATGGCGGCAAGGGCGTGGGCGAGGTGGATGACGAAGGAGGCACCGCCGACGGACGTGCTGTCGGTGTAGCGGGGCTGGATGCCCAGGTACTCGGCGACGTCGTAGCCGTTGTATCCGGCGGTGAGGAAGCCATCGACGTCGGATAGCTTCAGACCGGCGTCGTCAAGGGCGTTCCTGGCGGCCTCGGCGTGCAATTGCAGAGGTGACTTGTCGGGCACTCGTCCGATCTGGTCGGACTCAGCCACCCCGACGATCGCAGCCTTGCCCGAGAGCCTGGCCAGTTTCGAAGCTACCGGCATCGTCGCCTCCCCCCGCTCGCGGCAACAGCCTGCCCGGCGCCGACCGCGAGCCGCCGCACACCATACATTAAGCCTGCGTCAGGCGAAGCTCCATCTCGATCTCGTCTCGCAGTGGAATGCCGTGGTCGCCGGTGGGCGGTATCTCTGGCTTGAGCATCGCCCGTGAGATGTCCACGGCTCCCCTGTAGACGCACACGATTTCGAATCCCCGCTTCTGATAGAAGCGCAGGGCATTCAGGTTGTCGTTTGTCGTGATCAGCCAGACTCGACGACATCCAAGGCGCAGCGCCTCTTCGACCGCCGCCGCCATCAAAGCGGTCCCGGCGCCCATACCACGCTTCAGAGTCGCGATCGCCGTGACCTCGAAATGCTGCCGCTCGACCAGGTACGTGACGAAACCGACAGGGTCACCGGCCACAAGCGCCACGAATCCGCGATGCGACGCTGGTTCGAGCAGTCGTCCCCGCGCCGCCACAAGCTTCGAGCCAAACACAACCGCTGTGGCCTGCTCAACCCACGAGCGATCTCCCGGCCCGGTCGGGCGTACCTGGATCCGGTTCGCCGCCATTGCGACCAGCGTCCTCCTGATGCCGCGGCAGCTTACGACACCGGCACGGGAGACCATGTCATGGTCGGGTGTGCTGTCGTGCCATCGCACAATTGCCAGCCATGGTCACTTTCCTCCAGAATGGAGGAGGATTGGAGGACCGCCGTTGGCGACCCTGAACATCAAGAACCTGCCCGACACCCTGTACCGGAAGCTGCAGACCCGCGCGAGGCGCGAACGGAGATCGGTCTCGCAGGAAGTGACCCACATTCTCGCCCAGGCGTTGGACGCTCCGAAGCCGCTGTCGGTTCTCGAGATGAGAGGGCTCGGCAAGGAACATTGGAAGGCGATCAAGGCGACCGCGCATGTGAAGCGAGAGCGTGATTCTTGGGACTGATAGATGACGCCGGCAAGGGACCGGTAGGAGTGGATACGGCCCTCTTCATCTATCTGATCGAGGAGGACCCGTTGTTTCTGCCCGTCGTACTTCCACTCTTCCGCGAAGCGGACGAAGGTAAACGGGAGCTGGTGACCTCCGCCCTTACGTTGCTCGAGGTGCTGGTCGTTCCTTACCGCACCGGCGACAGGCCCCTCGCCCAACGGTACGAGGCGTTACTAACGACGAGCCGCGGAGTACGGCTGGTCGACATCACCCGCGACCAATTGGCCGCGGCGGCGCAACTGCGCGCCGTGACTTCCGCAAGAACGCCCGATGCGCTCCAACTCGTTGCGGCGATCGGGCAAGGCTGCAAGGTCTTCGTCACCAATGACCGGCGCCTGCCGGCCATTCCTGGCCTCCAGGTGTTGCAGCTGAACGGCTATACGAGGCAGCGGCCACCTCTCTCAGACTAATATCGTTCTTTGTGTGTGGTCCTGGATGAATCTGGGCGAGGCGTCAGCGCTCCTGAACGCAGTCATATGGGCCGCCACCGGTGTTACCACCAAGAAGCTCAGCCCAGCTGTCCGCCCCTTCCATGTAGTCACGATCCACTCGATCGCGGCGACCGCGGTGTTCATAGTCGTGCTATCTGCGTCCGGGCAGATCGCCAACATCTGGCGGGCCCCTGCGTTCGCCCTGCTGATGTTCACGACGGCCGCGGCGCTCAACACCGTGGGATCGTTCCTGTTCTACACGGCGATCTCGACCGGAAGCGTTGGTGGGACCTACACGACTACAACAGGGCTGTACGTGCTGCTCTCGGTTCTGGCAGGTGCCGTGGTCCTCGGCGAGAAGATCACCCCGATGACGGGACTGGGGGCCGCGGGGATCGTGTCCGGAGTCTGGCTCCTCAACAGCGGGATCCCGGCGGATACCGGCGCGAGGCGTAACGCCAGTGCTACTGGCTCCGGCTCTTCGATGCAGCCTGTCGGCCCAATCCGTATCTGGAAGCCGCGCCTGGCGAAAGGATTGGTGCTCGGCGCGGTCACTTCGGCGATGTGGGCGCTTGGGCTTCTCGTGCTCAAATGGGGATTGGACCGATCGGACCCGCTCACCGCGGGCATCATCCGGAATGCGGTGGCGACGTTCATCTATCTGGGTGCCGGTGCGGCGGTTGTAAGGGGCGGCCTCGTCCCGCGCTCAGGCCGACGGGACTGGACGCTGCTGATGGTGAGCGGGACGCTCTTCGCCGGTTCGGTTTTCACCTGGAACTACGCGCTCTCCCACGCGACGGCTGCCAAGACCGCCGTGCTCGCCAGCGCAGCGCCTGCGTTCGCTCTGCTCTTTGCGGTGATCATGCTCAAGGAGCGCATGAGCAAGAAGGCCGTAGCGGGAGCGGCTGTTGCGATGGCCGGCATCTTCGTCGTGCTCACGGCCGGTTGAATTTGGGCGGCTCCAACCCGAGGAATCAAACCGCATCCGTCACCCTCGCGACGAATTCCGTACGCGACGCGTCGAAATGCGCTATGATAGGGGTGCTGGAAAGTTCGACGGCCATACCTCCCCGCTACGGTTCGTCCTCGATGGACATGACAACCATGAGGACGGGCCCGTGCATCCGTAGCGAGCCTCATCAAACCTCCCGCACTTGTTTCGCGAACCGCGCGGGTCGCGAGTGCCAACCAGCTTTCGAAAGAGACAGACGATAGATACGCACACCTTCTCCGAGCTTGGCCTGATCAGTCCCTTGCTACGGGCAGTAGCAGCAGAGAACTACACAAAACCGACACCGATCCAGTCCCAGGCGATCCCCCACCTGCTCGGCGGGCGTGACCTGCTCGGGTGCGCCCAGACCGGCAGCGGCAAGACGGCCGCATTCGCCCTCCCGATACTGCAGCGACTTGCGGCAACCGATCGGCGTGCCGCGCCCCGTACGCCACGGGCACTTGTCCTTGCGCCCACCCGTGAGCTCGCGCTCCAGATCCGCGACAGCTTCCGGGTCTACGGTCGCAACCTGCGCCTCACGTCCACGACCGTCTACGGCGGCGTGGGCCAGGACCGGCAGGTCCAGGACCTGACGCGGGGCGTCGAGATCGTGGTCGCCACGCCCGGCCGCCTGCTCGACCTCATGGGGCAGGGTTACGTGCGGCTCGGCTCACTCGAGGCGTTCGTGCTCGACGAGGCGGACCGCATGCTCGACATGGGCTTCATCGACGACATTCGCAAGATCATCCGGGCGCTACCGGCCAACCGGCAGACGATGCTCTTTTCGGCGACGATCCCCAACGAGATCGCGGGCCTGGCGAGGAGCATCCTCAAGGACCCGGTGTCGGTTTCCATCGCACCGGTCGCGTCTACGGCGCCTCGCATCGACGAGAGCGTGGTGTTCGTGGAGAAGGCGGCCAAGGCGGCGGCGCTTCGGGACGTCCTGGCTCGCCCGGGCGTGTCCCGAGCGCTGATCTTCACGCGTACGAAGCACGGGGCCGACCGGCTCGTCCGGCAGTTGCGCAACTACGAAATCAAGGCCGGTGCGCTCCACGGCAACAAGACTCAAGGCGCCCGCCAGCGCACCCTCGAGGACTTCCGGTCGGGCAGGGTGCCGTTCCTGGTGGCGACGGACATCGCAGCGCGCGGCATTGACGTCGACGGCATCACGCACATCGTCAACTACGACCTGCCCGACGAGGCGGCGGTCTACATACACCGCATCGGCCGCACCGCACGGGCGGGGGCGAGCGGGACCGCGATCTCCTTCTGTTCGTGGGAGGAGATGGACAACCTGCGGGACATCGAGCGGCTCATCAAGCGTCGAGTTCCGGTGGTCGACTCCCGTGGCGAGCCCGTGACCGACGGCAAGTCGCCACTGGCTCTGGCCGCACGCACACCGATCGGGGCACACCGCCCGCGCAAGGTGTTCTCATCGAACTGGGCCCTCCGCCGGGGCCCCGTCCGCCGCCGCTTCGCCACGTAGGGCACAGCCTGCCGAATCTCGCAGCTGACGCCGACCGTCGGCTACTTCAGCGGCGAGTAGGGAGTCGGCTCGAGGATCCGGTTCTCGACGTCCTCGACGATGAGGCCGTCCTTCTCGGAATCGGCGGCGACCTTGATCCATTCGGGGTCAGCCCTGAAGCGGCGCCACGACTCCATCCGGGCGTTCATGTCGGGGAACGACACCAGGTAGATGAGCTGGTTGCGCGACGGGCCGATCGCGTGCGTCCAGTAGCCGACGTTCTTGATGCCGTGCTTCTCGAAGATGCGGCAGGTGTGGTCCTGGAAGCGCTTGTGGAGCGCCGGCAGCCTGCCGTTGACGCACGTGTAGATTCGCAGCTCGTAGATCATCGGTCCCCCTTGGTGTCGACAGCCACGGACAGCCGCGGCGAGTTCCGCAGCGTCTGGTACACGACGCAGTATCGCTCAGTAAGCCGCAACAGTGTGGCAACGCGGTCGGCCGGTGCGTCGGTATCCAGGTCGAACTTGAGACGTATCTCCGAAAAGCCCACGCGTGAGTCCGGGCTGACTCCCAACGTTCCCCGGAAGTCGAGGTCGGCTTCGGCCGTTACGTGGCCTTTGCGAACCACAATGCCCATCGATGCGGCCACGGCCTTCAGTGTGACGCCCGCGCATGCGACAAGCGACTGAAGGAGCATGTCGCCAGAGCAGGCTAGAGAACCGTCACCCCCGCTGGCGGGATGGAGCCCGGCCCTGGCGAGCGCGCGGCCTGTCTCCACGTTGCACGCGATTGCGACGTCATCCAGATAGCCGCTCGCACTGAGGGTTATGCGCGCGGCCTCGGGGTTCTCTCGGTAGCGGGCTTTGATCGGTGCCTGGACCGAGCGTAGGTCAGCGGGCTGCGTCACATCGATGTCCCGGGCAGCGGACCGCCACCGAGGTTATTGGTCCACGACCGAGCCGTCGACATGCAGCCGCGTGTTGACCTCGCGCATCTTGTAAGGCCACTTCTTGGCGGCGTCCGGGTGCAACTCGACCCCGATCCCTGGCTTGTCGCTGAGTATCAGGAACCCCTTGCCGTCGTGTTTCGCGGCACCTGACACGATCTCGCCCTTCGGCGGGCGGTCCTCGCCGGTCGGGTACTCCTGGAGCGCGAAGTTGGGGATGCACGCGGCCACCTGGAGGCAAGCGGCGGTGCTGACCGGGCTTAACGGGTTGTGCGGCACGACGCCCACGTGGTTGGCCTCGGCGAGGGCCGCGATCTTCTTGGTCGCCGAGATTCCGCCGACCATGCACACGTCGGGGCGGACGTAGCGAACGGCGTCACGGCGCAGCGCCATCTCGAAGTCCCACAGAGAGTTGAACCGCTCGCCGGTGGCGATCGGGATGTTGATCTTGGACGCCACGTACGCCATCTCGTCGATGTTGTCGGGCGTCACCGGGTCCTCGAAGAAGAACGGGCGGTACTTCTCGATGCCGAGCCCAAGCTCGACCGCTTCGGCGGGTGTCAGACGCCGGTGGATTTCGATGCAGAGGTCAACCCCCTTGCCAACGGCCTCGCGGTACTGGCGCACGGTATCGATGGCGTCCTCGATCATCGCCACGTGGGTCTTGAAGTAGGGGACGTCGTGCGACTCATCGAGGAAGGGCGTGAGGTGACCGACCGCCGTGAAGCCGTGCTTCTTCGCGTCGATCACGCCCTGGACGAGCTTCTCGGTCGTGTCGCCGAACACGTGGTAGTAGACACGGGCCCGGTCGCGCACCTTGCCGCCCAGCAGCTGGTACACGGGCGCCTGGAAGTGCTTGCCCGCTATGTCCCACAGGGCAATGTCGATTGCCGAGATCGCGCCCATGATCGCTGCGCCACGGAAGTAGCCCCACCGGTACATGTAGTTCCAGTGGTGTTCGATCCGGAGCGGGTCCTTGCCGACCAGGTACCGCCCCAGCTTGTCGATCGCGGCCGCGGAGGATTCCAGGAACCCCCACGCTCCCGACTCGCCGACGCCCTTGAGGCCGTTGTCGGTCGTGACCTCACAGAACAGGTAGCGGTCGATTAGGAGCGGCTTGACCTGGGCGATCTTCATATGCGGTAGGTACCTCTCCAGAGCGGCGAAAGGCCCTGAATCCTACACCGGCCGGCGTCCGGTCGACCGGTGTGCGCCTGTTCAACGGAAGCGGAGTGCCTCGTCCCGCCGATACCCCCAGAGGGCGATTGCCAGACAAATGACACCGAACGTGCTGAGCCAGCACCAGCTGGCGATTGGGAGGTGGTCATTCCTGGTGACCGATGTGACAACGTCGGCGAAGTGGCGGGTTGGCAGGAAGCGAGAGACCTGACGCAGTGTGTCTGGAAGAGCCTCCGCGGTGGTCCACAGGCCGCCGACGTACGACAGCGGTAGGTAGATCACGTTGGCGATCGGGAGGGCGCCTCGCGGGTCCGCCCAGTAGCCGAGTGCGATGCCAAACAGCGCGAACGGCACGGCCCCCAGCGTTAGGGACAGGGACCACGCCACCCACTGCGTGCCCTCGATGCCGGTGTCGGACACAGCCGATGCTACGAGGACCACGATGAACACGGCTACCGAACCGAAGGCGAAAGCCGAAATCAACTGTGCAGCGATCCGCGGCAGTGCGCTCGCTGGCAGGGTTCGCAGGTAGCGCTCCCAGGGCAACGCCCTTTCGGCCGCGATCCCTACTCCGAATTGGAAGAAGGCAACTCCGAGAACAGCGAATACAGCGAACCCGGTCAGCGTCTCGCTTGCCGTCCCCTGTCCGACGTCGCGGTTCAGGGAGAAGAAGTAGAAGAACAATCCAGGGAATCCAATCGTCGGCACGACGAACGCCGGGATACGCACCAGCTGGAGCAGGCGAACCTTCAGGTATGCGGCCACTACGCCTGTTGAGGTTCCCGCACCAACCACCGGAATGCCTCCTCGAGGGTGATGTCGTGAAGCCGCAAGTCCCGGAAATCACAGGACAGGGCGATCTCGTGGATTGCCCTGTCGGTGTCACGCGCAGTAACGGTGAATCGATCGCCCTCCACGGTAACTAGGCAGCCATCGTGCAGGACTGGAGGATTCGGCGCGAAAAATGAGATGCGCCCGCCGCCCACGAGGCCCTTGATCTCAGCCACGCTCCCGTCGGCCAGTGACCTCCCCTTGTCCATGACGACGACGCGCGTCGCAAGCGCCTCAGCTTCTTCAAGGTAGTGCGTCGTGAGCAGGATCGTGCCGCCTCGATTCACGAAGTCGCCAAAGACCGACCAGGTCCGCCTTCGTGATTCGACGTCAAGTCCGGTCGTCGGCTCGTCCAGGAACAGCACCTGAGGACGTCCTGCAAACGCCAGCGCGTTCGCCAGGCGTCGCAGTTGGCCGCCGCTGAGTCCGCCTATCTGGCGTCGCGAGAGCCCGGACAGAGAGAACGTCTCCAGAAGGTCCGCGACCGGATAGGGGTCGGGGAATTGGGCTCGAACGAAGTCGAGGACTTCTGACACCCGCAGCTGCGTCGGCATGCCGACGTTTTGTGGCGTGACTCCGATCGATCTGCGAGCGCGTGCGTTTCGAGGATCGAGCCCGTACAGCAGGGCTCGCCCACGGTCTGGCCGCCGCAACCCGATGAGGATGCTCAGGGCCGTGGTCTTGCCCGCACCGTTGGGTCCCAGGACAGCCAGGACTTCGCCACGGGACAGTCGCAGGTCGAAACCGTCGAGCGCTTGGGAGCCTCCTAGCCGTTTCGACACGCCCATCAGCTGTGCGACGAGGTCGTCACGCATTGGAGCGCGCCTCCGCGATACCGTTTCTGTGATGACTTATCAGCAAGTTGTATGCGACGTGGGCGGCGACAGCTGATATCACCGTTCCGGTGGCGATCAACACGCCGGCGAACGAGAGACCGGTAATGGTGTGTACCGCGACACCCCTCCAGTGCTGTGAGTCGAAGTGGGCGATTGCGAATCCGACGGTAGCCGCTGCGAGCGATAGGGGCAGAGCGACATAGGCCCGAAGCAAGTGCAGCACGATACCGCGCCATACAAGCTCCTCGAGGATCGAACCGGCGATCGGTAGCCGGATCACACGCTTCGGTGATTCCGCCAACGGATCCAGGGCACGTTGCCACTTGAGGGACCTCAGCGAGAGGAACAGGCCGAGCCCGACTGACGCTCCGACGGGCCCGCCGACCAGCATTTCCATCGGCCCGCCCCACGCCCCTCGAGGGAGCAGGAATGCGACCGCCGCAACGAGCAGCCACGTGAGCAGGCGACGCCGAGCTTCCATGACTACCCGACGACGGCCACGTAGAGGGTCGCCTCCTCGACGCCGTCGATGCCGAGGAGATCGTCGAGAACGCCATCGAGGAAGCCACCGACCGGTGTCACGTGCAGTCCAAGGCAACTTGCCATCAGGAGGAGGTTCTGCATCGAATGTCCGGCCTCCATCAGGACGAATCGATACGCTCGTAGACCGTATTTGCGTCGCGAGCGCTCGAAGGAAGCCGTAGCGATGAAGGTAGCGGTCGCATCGGTCGCGAGGCCGGCGGTCAGAACAGAGCTCCCCACTATCGAACAGACATTGCCGGCCCGGACGACCTCCAGCCTGTGGGCCAGAGAGTCATAGTGGTACAAGCCGGTCGGCACGCGGTCGACCCCGGAGCCCGCGAAATACCAGTCGAGGGGGTACAGGCCACCCGCAGAGGGCACGGCACGTCGCCGATGCTCCGGGTTCTGGCGATCGGTGACTCCGTAGGCAGCATGTAGAAGCGTCGAGATTGTGGCGAGCGTGATTGTTCGACCACCGGGACGCAGCGAACGTCTCGAGTTCAGGGCCGCCGCGAGTGAGACATCGGGTTTGGACGGTTCCGGAAGGTCGACGTGCCTGAAAGCGTTCGGTCCTGACGCTCCACCCGGGAGGACCGATCCGAGCGCGAGGCCGCCCATCGGGAGGCCCAGGCTTCGGGGGTAGTACCTCGACGCCTCGTGGTAGATCTCTGCGGGGTCGTCTATGTCCCTCGCTCGACATCCGATAGGTACCGTGACGCTGTCGAGTTCCCGGATCATGGGAACGGGTGGGGGTCGGGATTGAGGTCGTCGAGGCCGAGCCGGGCGGGGCGAATCCCGCGATCCACGGATGCGGAGTAGAGGCGCTCCCCTCCGAGATGTCGGGTTCGATATGAGACATCGAGCCGGCACATCTCCGGGCACACGACGCGCGCGACGCGGAAGCCTGCGTCCGCTACGTCGGGAGACGTCACGTTCACCGCGTATGCGGAGATAGCGTTCGACCGAAGCATGTGGGCGATGCGGCTGATGGCCTGGGCAGGCGATCCCGCCTGCATGCGGGGCAACGAACGAAGCGCCACCGCGTACTTGGACTGACTCAGGAAGGCAAGCGCTCCGGCATGCTCCTGGATCGTGTAATACCGGACATGATCCTCGAGGCTCCTGACATCCTCCGGCCGACCGAGGGCTCTCCCCTCGCTTCGCTTGAGCTCCGCCGCCCACATTCGCGTGTGGTAGGCCTCAGTCACAGCTTTCAACCATGCTGCCCTGGGATCGATCGAGCACGCGGCTCCGAAGGCGGCGACCCCAGCCGGGTCATCGTCCTGAACCATCGCAAGGACGGTCGGAATGTCGTGGAAGACGCTGAGGTCAAGCGCGACGTGACGAACTCCGGGGGCGGAGAAACACGAACGCTCGATCTCGGCGAGCTGGTGGTCGCTGGAGATGTCGATCCGAGGAGCTGAGTAGCGGGAATACCAGGCAAGCATCGCTGCATCGCGCTCGATCACTTCCAGCAGGGCCTTCAATACGGCGTCTTCGTAACTTGGTGCGCAGGCCAGGCCCGAACTCGTCGAATAAGAGATCCGGGCCTCGGCCGTTCCAAGGTCGTGGTACAGATAGACGAGCTGGCTCGGTACCCAGGTGCACTGACCGCTAGCCAGATCGAGACCGCGCACCCAGGCCAGCCTCGTCCTCTCGGTGAACTCGACAAATGGGAAGTCCGGCCGCATGTACTGCGTTGGATGAAAGAGGGCGAAACCCGCGGGGTGGGCTGCCTGCGGCCCAATTTCCTCAAACGTGGAAACCAGTCGACCGCCGGGCGGCACGTACCTGGCGGAATACCGTTCCAGCACCTCACCGATCGCAGACTTCACGGCGGCGTCGTGCGCAATGCTGGCGCCAGACCCGACGACCCGCGGCCCCCCGGTTACGAGTCGCTCGATCGGGCCCGAGCTCGCGTTGACGACGTGAAGACGTGCCCCGTGTCGCTCTCGCTGGGGTTCTGTCATCTCCCTGACGATGCCGAAGCGGCTCGCCACGAGATCCGCAATGGCCGATCCGGTGTTCATCAAGTCTCGTGCAAAGCCTGGCCGCCTGGGCGGCCGGAGCAAGCCGAGCACCTGGGCACCCTGTAGACCTTCTGCCCGGTGACCGATATGTCGGGACCGACGTGGAGTACCAGGGCCGTTCCGCGACCGGTCACTGTCCGGTCGCACACCCACCACATGGTGGTCAGAGCGCACAAGCCTGCGAGCGTGTACTCGATGCTGGATGAGCTGGGAGGTGGTGTGGCAGGGGCGGCGGCCGTTCCCTCCATCCCGGGCGCGGTCGAATTTGCGTCGCGCCTGCGCATGAGGCACTCGTAACAGCATGTCTCCCAGGGGACGAGCACGGGGCCGACGACCGCGAATTCCCCATCGAAGGGGAGGATCGGTAGCCAGGTTGTCCGGGTTTCCAGGCACTGCAGATTGATCGCGGAGAGGCGTTCGTGATCGGGTAGCGACGGGGCTACGAGTAGGATCGCCACCTGATCGATCAGCGAATGCAGTTGTGCGTCGGAGTCTGCGGTGAGGATCTGGATTCCGGCGTCCAAGAGGAGGTCTCGGACAAGCGACGCCGTCCTGGAAGGCCCGACGATACCGACGTTCGTCGACTCGAGTGCTACGGCGCCGCGGCTGGGGTGCATCGTAGTGCCGATGGCTGCCTGGAGAAACGTCGACGCCTTGATAGATCCGGGCTTGTGCGAGGTCAACGGTCCGTCCAGCAACAGTTCGCGCCTTGACATGAGTTCCATGGTCTCTATCAGCAGCTGGCGGTCACCTGCCGGGAACCGTGCCAGGATCTCGTCGATACCGTGATTCCCATCGAGCATGGGAAGGAGGGCTGCTAGCACCTCTTCCGCCTTCGTGCCATTGATCTCGACGGTCGACCGCCCGTAACTGAACACAGTTGCCCGGTCCAGGTGAGAGATCCGGTACCAGGGCTTCAAGAGAGGCCGGACCGGCGGTACGCCGGCCCGGCTCGAATCTGAGCTCGACGTCATTGAGCACTGATCACTGGATCGTGACGTTGCCGCTCCAGCAACAGCAGCAACAACAGCACCAGCTGCCGTCGCCGCTGCTGACGTCGGGGTCGTCGTTGGGGTTGTTGGACGAGAGGGCGGCCGGGAGTGCCCAGTCGGACGGGGCGATCCCGTGCTCCACGGCGGCAATCGGAGCGTTTCGTGCGTCAACATGGCCGGGCATGGCTTGTACCCTCCGGGGCTCTGGAAAAGTGAAGCCCGACACGATCGGCCGCACTGCAGGAACAGGCATCGCGTGAAGTCCGGTGGGCGCTGACGAGGGGAGCAACGTGGTCAGGGGCTGGGGTGGCCGAATCGGGCGTGGGACGAAGCTATGCCGGGCCATCGGGCGCGGCAATAGGCGATTGCCTATGGGCAGAACGGGAAACGGACTAGGAGGCGGTAAACCTCCCGAGCCGGGTTTCCGCGACAGTCACGCCGAAACCGGCTCGATCAGGCAGATCGAACGCCCCGTTGCGGTAGGTCCACGCGGTCTCCGCGATCCCGGTCTTGCGGGTGAGTTCGGCGAGACCGTGCTGGAATTCCTGCAGGTGAGACGGCTTGCAGGCGGCCGAGAAGTGCAGGGTGGCGGCCTGGAACACAGCTAGACCGTTCCCCATGTGAGGGGTCACGGAGAGCCCGGCCCGGTAGGCGGCCTCCATCTGGCGGAGACCGTCGCTGATCCCGGTGCGGCCGATGTCGGGCTGGTAGATGTCGAGAGCGCGGGGCGGTCCGAACCAGTCGCCGGCCTGGTAGTGCGTGCGGAAGTGCTCGCCGAGGGCAATCGGCGCCCCTGGCTTCTTGACCAGGCGGCGGTGGCCCTTCAGGTCCTCCGGCTGCAGGGGACACTCCAGGAAGTCGACTCCCCGCATCCCAAACGCGTGCTTGGCGTGCTCGGCCCGCTCGTCGTCGAGCATCCACAGGAAGTCGACCATCCAGTGCTTCATGCGCGGGCAGCCGGCGCGCAGGGCGTCCAGTTCTTCCAACGCGGCATCCAGGTCCGCGGTCAGGAAGATCTTGGCGCCTCGCAGCCCGTCGTCGAACCAGCGGTTGATCTCGGTCACTCGTTCCTTGAGGGTGGCCTTGCGAATGCCCGACAGGTAGACGGGGATCCGCTTGCGAGGCTTGTCGGTGAGCAGGGCTGCGACTGGCACGTCGTTGCGGATGCCCAGGGCATCCCACACCGCGATGTCCACGCCTGCCAGGGCATCGAGCCAGTAGCCGGCCGAGTAGCCACGGCCTCGCTGCGAGTCGTACAGGAAGTCCCACAGCTCGACAGGCCGGCCGAACTCGCGCCCCTTTGCGATCGGCAGGACCACGTTCTCCCACAGGAGGCACACGACCTCCGGCGCGATCGGTGTGTTGACCTCGCCCCAGCCTTCGGTGCCGTCGGCCAGCGTGACCTTGACCAAGGCGGTCTCAATGTTGCGGGCGTAGACCGTCTGCCACCCGGGATGGAACTCGAAGCGATCACCATCCCCGGCGGCCTCCTTCCTGTAGTCCTCCCAGTAGCGGGCAGGGAAGACCAGGTGGAACGTCTTCAGGTCACGGATGGAGAAGCTCAGGTCGTATGACATCGACGGGCAGCCGTCTCAGGAGCGGGGAGCAGGCTTCAGCCAGCGCTCGATGTCGGCGGCGTGCTCGGCGTAGTGCAGGTGCGTGTCGTCGGCGAGGGCCCGCTTGTACCGGTAGTCGGCTGCGAACACCTCGGCGGGCGCACCTTCGAGGGCGGCGCGCAGGGCGGCATGCGTCGACTCGAGGTCGCGCAGCGCCTCGGCCACGGAGAGCTTGTCCTTCCGCTTCACCTCGGCAGCGTTGTAGGCGTCGACCCCCTGCCAGGT
>Ga0233425_10005033_pt1 | contig 21431 bp, 13 predicted proteins | sample Watercolumn_Towu_2_FD_181712 | JGI IMG/M metagenome (GOLD analysis project Ga0233425, IMG submission 181712) | Freshwater microbial communities from Lake Towuti, South Sulawesi, Indonesia - Watercolumn_Towuti2014_140_MG | ecosystem: Environmental > Aquatic > Freshwater > Lake | place...
GCAGCACCTCGACCTCCCAGTTCAGCGCCGGCCCCTCCTGGCCGCGAGCCTGCTCGCTCCTGTCGCGCTCCTCTCGCCGCCGTACCAGCCGGCTCCCGAGGCGGTCGCGCCGCTCCGCGAGCTGATGCTCGCCCTCGGCGTCCATGTCCTGTGGGCGCTCTCGAGGCACCCGGTCGAGTCGCGCGTCAGGGGCGTCGAGTGGGGCGGCCTCGTGCTGATGTACGTCGGATCGCTCGCGGTCGCCAGCGGCCAGCTCGCCGGCGAGCAGCCGGAGGTGTTCTCGACCTCTCCGCTGCACGTGTCCTGGCTGATCGTCGTGCTCGGGGCGGTCGTGGTGATGCAGACGTATCGCGTGCAGGCCCCCAAATCCCTGTCCCAGGAGAGCTCGGCGCACGAGCTTCTCTGGACCGCGACGACCACGGCCGCCGCCTCGGCCGCGGTGTACTGGCTCGCGCCGTGCTCGGTCCGGACGAGTCTGACCTGGTCCGTCGGCGGGCTGGCGACCTCCTGGGGCGTGCTCCGCACCGCGGCCCGGATCCGGACGAGGGACCTGTCGTTCACCTGGCGCGATCCGCTGTCGCTCGTGGGCGCCGTCGTGGTCGCCGGCGCGATCCCGTGGCTGCTCGGCGACCCCGGCCCCTGGCCGCTCCCGTCGCTCGCCGCCGCCGCGCTGCTCATCGCGATGGCGAGCCCGCTGCTCCAGCGCCTCTTGCGGCAGGCCCTCGACATCGTGCCCCGCTCGTCCGACGTGCTCCTCGAGCGCGCCGTCGCCAGGGTCGAGCTCGACATGCGCACGGCCGAGGACCTCGGCGAGCTCGGCGCCGCCCTGCTCCCGCTGGCCCAGGCCCTCGCTCGGGGTTCCGTGGGGCTGATCTGCTTCGATCCGGACAGGACCGTGCACCTGCGCGACGGTGACGTCGTCGTCGGACACGACAGCTCGGCGCAGGCCCTGCGAGAGCTCCTCGCGCCGCCCGATGGCCCCAGGTCGATCACCGCGTCGTCGGTGTCTGACCGATCGGTGCGCGCGACGGACCTGCGTCCAGTGGCCGCGTTCATCCAAGAGATCGGAGCCGACCTCGTCGTCCCGCTCCCTGGCGGTCCCGACGGGGCGCTGGCCGGCGCATTGCTCGTCGGGCGGCCGGCGCGCGGACGAGGGGCGTTCCTCCGGGCGCGGCGCGCGGCGCACCTCGAGACGCTGGCCGAGCAGCTCGGACCCCGGCTCCGCGCCGCGGCGCTCCTGGACGCGGCGGCCGCGAGGGTGGGCGCCCTGGAGCGCGACCTCGCCGGGCTCGAGGACCGGATCGAGCGCCTGACATACCAGAACGAACGGGCGAACGCCGAGAACAGCCTCCTCCGATCTGATCAGGCCGGGACGGCACCCCGCGAGATCGTCGGTCGATCGCCGGCCATGAAGGAGCTCCTCGCCACCATCGAGTCCTCGGCCCGGATCGGCACCCACGTGACCATCCTCGGAGAGGCGGGCACCGGCAGGTCGCTCGTCGCCCGCGCGATCCACGAGGCGGGCGACCGGCGCCGCGGCCCTCTCGTCCGCTTCGACTGCGCCGGTCACGATTCCGCGGCCCACGTCCCGGCACTGCTCGGCGAGGAGACCGGGGACGGCGCGAGGCCCGGTCTGATCGAGCTCGCCGACCGGGGGACCCTCGTCCTCGAGGAGGTGGGCGCTCTCTCGCTCGATGCCCAGTCCGAGGTCATCCGGGTCCTCGCGTCGGGCGATGTCTCGCGGCTCCACGGCGCTGCCCTCCGCCGCGTGGACGTCCTCGTCATCGGCACCACGGGCCGGTCCTCCGAGCTCGTCCAGGAGCGCGAGGCGTTCCTGCCCGAGCTGCGGAGCCGGATCGGCGCGATCGAGGTCAGGGTCCCGAGCCTGAAGGACCGGCGCGGGGACATTGCGGAGCTCGCCCGGTTCTTCCTGGAGCGGACCGTCCGCCGTCACGGCCTGGCCGTGGAGCGGCTCGCGCCCGAAGCCGTCGAGCTGTTCGAGCGATACACCTGGCCCGGGAACGTGCGCCAGCTCCGGGCCGTGGTCGAGCACGCCGTCCTGTGCGCCACGGGGCGGCACGTCGGGATCGAGGACCTCCCGCCGCTCGGCGGGCTCGTCACCTTGCCCCGCCCCCCGGACGCCGAGGGCGCGGCGCTCCTCGAGGGGACCTTCGAGGAGATCGAGCGTCGCGCGCTGGCCCACACCCTGCGCCGCGCGGATGGGAACAAGGCCGAGGCGGCACGCCTCCTCGGCGTGAAGCGGACGACCCTCAACTCCCGCCTGCGCAAGCTCGGGCTCGGGTGACTGCCCCGGCTCTCCCTACAGCCTCCGGTCTCCAGCCTCAAGTCTGTTGGGTCAATACCTGATCGACAGGCAGGTCGCGCCGCCCCCACCCTTCTCGAATTCGCCGAGGTCGAGGGGGACGGGGGTGAAGCCCGCTTTCCCGAGCAGCTCCTCGGTCCCGCGATGCCCCTTGGGGATGATCACCGAGCGTCGGAATGCGACGCAGTTCGACGCCGCCTCATCGCCCCGGGGCACTCGCAGGACCCGGACGCCGGGGATGTCGGGGAGCACGGTGTCGGCCGAGGCGAGCACCGTCACCGCGTCGAGCGTCGAGCACGTGGTCTTGAGGTGGACGCGTCCCTCGACGGGCACGAGCAACGGGGTCATGCTGGCAGCGAGCACGTGGCGAGACATCGCCTCGGCCCCCGCCGCGTCGGTCCGCCCGCTCAGCCCGATCAGCACGTATCCGCCCACGCGCAGGATGTCTCCGCCGTCCAGGGTCCCGGCCTCGAGCCAGACCACCTCGCGCCCCTCCTCCTCGAAGTGGTCGGCCACCGTCACGATCTCCTGGCGCCGGGTCATGGCCCCGGGACGGGTCAGGATCACTCTGTCCCCGAGCACGACCGCCGTGTCCTCGATGAACACCGAGTCGGGGAGGTCCAGCGGCGAGAGCTCGATCACCTCGACCCCCATCCGGATCAGCGCCGAGACGTAGCTCCGGTGCTGGAGCCTCGCCCGGGACGGATCGATCGTGACCCCGCCCGGACGGAGACACCCGGCGTACGCTTCATTCGGCGGCCGCACGAGGGCGCGCGTATACCTCTCTCCCATCATCGGTCCGCGTTCTGCACGATTCCGCGCCAACGGTCAAGAGCAGATGGCGCCATCTGCGTCCCTTCGTCTGCCCCTGGAGTCTGTGGCCTGGAGTCCGAGGCCGTCCTCAGTGCAGGACGCGACCCGAGCCGTTGCCCTTGCCGTGGATCCGGTCCCGCCCCCCTTCCAGCACCTTCAGGCGCCGCCTGGCCCTCGCGAGCTGGATGCGCCGGATCAGGCGGTCCGGCCGCCAGTAGCCGGTCGCCAGGAGCGCGCCGACCGCCAGGCCCCCGATGTGCGCCGTCACGCTGACGTTCGACGGGAAGAGGATGGGGAGCAGCGTGGACAGCACGACGAAGAGGATCGCCAGCGTGCGGGCCTTCATCGGGAAGACCCCGAACACGTAGATGGGCAGCCGGGGGAAGAGGATACCGAACGCGGCGACCAGCCCGAGGATGGCGCCGGACGCGCCCACTGTCGCTCGCGGGTCCTCGGCCGGGACGAGGAGCCCCCAGCCGAGCACGACCAGCCCAGCGCCAACGCCGCACGTGATATAGAACCGGACGAAGCGCGCGCTCCCCCAGTGACGCTCCAACGGGCCGGAGAAGAGCCACAACGTCAGGAGGTTCCAGATCACGTGCCCCGGGTCCTGGTAGCTGTGGAGCCAGAAGTACGTGAAGACCTGCCAGACCTCGTAACGCTCGACCACACCCGCCGTCGTGAGACCCAGGTGATCGAGCAGGAACGAGTTGCGGTCGAAGTAGTACCACAGCACGTTCACCACGACGACCATCGCGACGTTGATGGACAGCAGCACGATCACGGCTCGTGAGGGCTTGAGCCCGACCACCATCTGTCGGCCGAAGCTGTCCATCACCGGGCAGGGTATCAGACCACACTACACCCTGCCAGGAGCACACCATCATGATTTGACAGGATCGCCATCCTGTGCACGATAGAGCGTCGCTCGAGGGTAGGTGGATGCTGTACGTGATCCCAGGTCTGGTGATGTTGCAGGCCGGCCCCGCGGCGCAGTCCAGCCCCGGTGAGACCGGTGGGTTCTACCTGTGGGGGCTGCTCGCGGACTTCTCCGATTGGATCGTGACCAGCGTGATGATCCTCCTGGTCATCTTCTCCATCATCTGCTGGATCATCATCATCTATAAATCGATATACCTGCGGCTCGCGCAGTCCGAGTCCGCGCGGTTCCTCGAGGCGTTCTGGCAGTCCAAGCGGCTCGACGCCATCTACCAGAGCGCCGAGACGCTCGGCCGGAGCCCGCTCGCCCAGATCTTCAAGGCCGGCTACGCCGAGCTGAGCAAGCTCAGGACCCAGAAGTCGCAGGACGACAAGGCCATGAACGACAAGCTCGGGGACATCGAGAGCGTCGAGCGGGCGCTGCGCCGCACGACGACCAACGAGGTCACCGCGCTCGAGAGCATGGTGCCGTTCCTCGCCACGACTGGCTCGACCGCGCCGTTCATCGGGCTCTTCGGGACGGTCCTCGGGATCGTGGGGTCCTTCCACGAGATCGGCGAGCGCCAGGGCGCGGGGTTCGAGATCGTGGCCCCGGGGCTCGCCGACGCGCTCTTCGCCACCGCCGTGGGCCTCGTCGCCGCGATCCCGGCCGTCATCGCGTACAACTTCTTCGTCCGGCGAATCCGGGTCCTCACGAGCGAGATGGACGCGTTCAGCAACGACTTCCTCAACATCGTCCAGCGACACTTCCTGAGGTAGGGGGCGGCGATGGGCATCCAGACCGGCGACGGCAGGCAGTCCACGCTGCTCAACGAGATCAACGTCACACCCTTTGTCGATGTGTCCCTGGTCCTGCTCGTCATCTTCATGGTCACGGCGCCCATGATCGGCCGCGGCGTGGAAGTCAACCTGCCCAGGACCCGCGCAGCCGTCATGGAGATCGACCAGTCCAAGCTCCTGCTCGTCATCAACGAGCGGCAGGAGGTGTTCCTCGGCGATCAGCGCGTCCCGAACGATCGGCTCGAGGTGGTGCTCCGGACCAACGAACGGCTCCAGTCGGAGCGCGAAGTCTACTTGCAGGCGGACCGGAACGTGCCGTACGGGTTCGTGGTCCACATCATGGCCATCCTCCGCGAGGCCGGGATCGATCAACTCGGGCTCGTGACTGACCCGCTCGAGACCGGCGAGGAGGTCTCGGCCGTTCCTGTGAGTGAAGGGCCGGCGGGCAGCCAGGGGTCTCCACCACCGCCGGCCGGCCAGGGAGGACCGTGAGCGACGCGAGCGTACAGACCGCGGGCGCCGAGTGGGTCAACGGACGGCGCGTCGAGCCGACGATGCTCGCCGTCGCGGTCGCTGGCTCGTTGCTCGTCCACTCCGCGCTCTTCCTCAGCCTCCTCGCGGCACAGCTCCTCGGGATCGCGCCTGCCTCTCGGGATGTCGAGGTGCCGGACCGTCCGGCGCCGTTCGGCCTGGTGCCGGCTCGCCTCGTCCGGCTGGGCGAGCAGCCCGAGAAAGGCAAGCTGCCCGATCGAATCGTCCCCGCGCTCCCCACGGCACCCGACGACGGCGTGCCGGTCGCCGACAAGCTCGATCCTCCGCCGCCCAAGAACAGGAACGCGACGAAGCGGCCGCTCAACCCGGTCGAGGACGACAAGGTCCGCGACGTGCTCTCGAGGATCCGGGCGTTCGGGGAGATCACCGACAACGTCACCACGACCGGGGACCCGTCGGGGGTGCCGGAAGGCGACGTCGGCGACCCGGCGCTCGCCCAGGCGGGAAGCCTCTGGGCCCGCCAGGTCTGCCAGGTCATCAAGGCCTACGTCGTCTTCCCCACCATCATCCCGCAGGAGCAGCTCAAGCGGCTCAAGTGCAAGGTCGAGCTCAAGGTGGGCCGGGACCGCATCCCGATGGAGGCCAAGATCGCGGAGAAGGGGACGAGCCACAACCGGTTCTTCGACCAGGCTGTGCTCGACAGCTTCGAGGAGATGAGGATCAAGCTGGTCAAGCTGCCGCCTCCGCCCCAGGAGCTGGAAGAAAACCTCTATGGCCCGGGGTTGATCATCAACATCTACGGGCGCGACCTCGATTGAAGCTCGCGCCCGGACGGACGTCGAACGAGCATGAATCCGAACCGCAAGACAAAGGTCGTCATGGTGGTCGCGCCGCTGGTCCTGGTCGCCGTCGCGCTGGTGCTGCCGACGGAGGCCCGCGGCGAGGAGAGCCCCCAGCCTCCGGCGGCTGCCCCCGAGGGAGCCGAGGAGATGCCGGTCGAGGGGCCGATCCCCATCCCCACCGACGCCGAGGCGATCGAGCCGGCCCTGCCGAGCCGGGCGGCCACCGGTTTCTCGACGACCGCGGAGGGCGCCATCGAGATCGACGTGTACGGCGGCGTGCGCGACCTCTACAAGATCGCCGTCCCGGCAGGCCTGGGTCAGCCCGGAGCGGCGCAGCAGGTCCAGGGCATCACGACGCGCGACCTCGAGATCTCGAGCCTCTTCAAGGTCCTCGACCCCCGCTCCTTCCTCGCCGATCCCGAGGACGAGGGCATGGGGTTCGACGTCGATGCCTGGCGCGCCGTCGGGGCGCAGGGCGTGGTCAAGAGCAACGCGAGGGTCGTCGGGAACAAGGTCCAACTCGAGATGCGGCTCTATGAGACCGCGCGAGGCCGGAGCCCCGTGCTGAACAAGACGTACAACGGCGCGGAGACCGAGCTCAGGTCCATGGTCCACCGGTTCGTCAACGAGATGATCGATTACTTCACGGGCGAGCCGGGCGTGTTCGGGTCGCGCATCATCTTTTCCCGGTCGCTGGGGCGGCAGCACAAGGAGATCTTCTCGGTCGAGATGGACGGGAACGACCTCCAGGGCCACACGAACAACGGGGGCATCAACGTCCTGCCCGCGTGGGGGCCGGGCGGCGGCGTGTTCTACACCTCGTTCATCAACGGGTGGGCGCAGCTCTTCCGGGTCGGCCGCCACGAGCCCGTCCTCGGCGAGGCGGGGCTCAACATGGGCGTGGCGTTCGCATCAGGCGGCGGACGGATGGCGGTCGTGCTCAGCCATGACGGGAACTCCGACATCTTCCTTGCGAACGCCGACGGCTCCGGCGCCCGCAACATCACGAACCACCCGGCCATCGATGTCTCGCCGTCATGGTCGCCCGACGGCTCGCAGATCGCGTTCGTGTCGAACCGCCACGGGACGCCGCAGATCTTCGTCATGGACGCCGGCGGGGGCGAGGCCAGGCGCGTGACGTTCGCGGGGTCCTACAACCAGACGCCGTCGTGGTGTCCGCGGGGCGACACGCCGCTGATCGCCTTCACGGGTGCCGACGGGGGCACCTTCGACATCTTCACCGTCAATTCCGGCGGGGGAGGGATCACGCGCCTGACCCAGGCGCAGGGCCGGAACTCGGACCCGGCCTGGAGCCCGGATGGGCGTCTGATCGCGTTCTGGTCGTCACGCGGCGGCATCCACCTCATGACGCCCGAGGGGCTCAACCAGCAGCTCATCCTGCGCGGCCACGCCGAGACGCTCCGCTGGGGGACCGTCGGCATCGGACGGTGACGCGACCGGGCAGATCGGAGAGGCGTCCCATCGTCCACGGAGTCCACCTCGTCCACCCCATCAGGGAAATAGTCGGACCGCCACGCCGTGCATGATCAACCAGGGCGTCTCAGGCGCCCAGCTCGGGCGCACGGTCTCGGCACGGACCTCGACCACGGCTTGAGCCCCGAGCTTGCGTGCTCCCTGCCGCAGGCCGTCGAGGCAGACCGGCCTCCCTTTCTCCTGCCGCCCTCCGACCCAGTGCTCCACCGGGCACGTCGCCGTGATGCGGCCGACCTCGCGGTACGAGCTGTCCGGCTCGCCGTCGAGAAAGACCTTCACCTTCGTCTTCTCAGGGAGCGGGGGAAGCGGCTCGCCCACTCGCTCGATGCGGACCTGCGGCCGCGGCTGCTGCTGCCCGCCGCACCCTCCCCAGATCAGCGCGCACACCATCGCTCCGACCAGCGCGGTGAGCGCTCCCGATGACGCCGTCGAGCGCGGAAGCCGGAGGCTCATCTCAACGCAGCGAGCGCCTCGCCGACTCGCTCGAGCCCCGTCTTCACCTGCTCGAGCGTGCACGCGAAGCTGAACCGGACGAAGCCCGGAGACTGGAACGGCTCTCCCGGAACGACGGCGACTCGCGCCGCCTCGAGCAGGTACCGAGCGAGCGCGACCGAGTCCACGATCGGTTCCCCGCCCGCGGGGCGGCGGCCGAGCGCTCCACGCACGTCCGCCATCGCGTAGAACGTCCCCTCCGGTTGGCGGCACGTGACTCCCTCCATGGCGTTGAGGCCGGCCACGATCACCTCCATTCGTTCCGTCAGACTGACCATCCATTCATCGAAGAAGCTCTGGTCGCCCTGGAGCGCGGCGATCGCGGCTCGCTGCGCGAATGCCGGCGCACATGACGTGACCTGCCCGGCGATCCGCGAGATCGCCGAGATCAGCGGTGCCGGGCCGACGCCCCAGCCGACACGCCAGCCGGTCATGCTGTAGGTCTTCGAGACGCCGTTGATCACGAGGATCCGGTCCGCGACCTCGGGCACCGCCTGGATCATGGACTTCTGGACGAACCCGTTGAAGGTGACCTTTCCGTAGATCTCGTCCGACAGGACCCACAGGTCGCGCTCGAGCACGACCTCGGCGAGAGCCGCGAGGTCGCGCTCTCCGTAGCCCGCGCCCGTGGGGTTGCACGGGGCGTTGAGCACGAGGGCCCGGGTCCGAGGCCCGATGTGAGCCTTCAATGCCTCCGGGGTGAGTCGCCAGCCATTCTCCGCGGTCGTTGGCACCATGACGGGATCGCCGCCGACCATCCGGATCTGCGGAGGGTAGGACAGCCAGCACGGCGTCGGGACGATCACCTCGTCGCCGGGATCGAGCGCGACGTGGTAGAAGTGCGCGATCACCTGCTTCGCACCGCATCCGATGAGGACCTGATCCGGTTGGATCTCCCGGCCCCACGATGCCCCGGTCTGCGTGGCGACGAGCGCGCGGAGCTCGGGGTCTCCCGGCACCGCGGTGTACCGCGTGTGACCCGCGGCCATGGCCTGAGCCGCCGCCTCGATCACGTGCGCGGGTGTCGGAAAATCGGGTTCACCGGCAGCGAACGAGATGACGTCCACTCCCTGCGAGCGGAGCTGCTTCGCCCGGGCGTTGATCTCGAGCGTCGCCGAGGGCTTCATCCATCCGATCCTATCAGCGAGCCGCATGTCCACCTCCTGCCTGTTCACGACACATACCACGAGACTCGCCGGAAGCAACCATGCTTCGCAAGAGAGGGGCGGGAACGTGAATCCCAGTTCACGGGAGACGTCGGGTGGCCGTGAACCGATCTTCTCAATACCAGGGCAGTCCCGCGCTGTCCAACGACGTTCCCTTTGGAAATCGGGCTGATAGACGCGCATGAACCGATGGCACCTGCCTTGCTTCAGCCAAGGTTGGCCTCAGCGCCTGACAACGAGGAGTCGTGACCATGAAAAAGACATTGATCAGCGGAGCCGTTCTCGTCGCGACCGTGCTCATCGCTCAGCAGGCTCAAGCTCAGTGTGGCGTCGGCTTCGGCATCTCGATCTGCGGCGGCGTCTACGTGAACACACCGCCGGTCTATGTCCAGCCCGTGCCGCAAGTGGTCTATGCTCCGCCTCCGCAAGTGGTCTACACTCCGCCCCCGCAGGTCATCTACACGCCGCCTCCGCAGCCAGTGTACGTGCAGTCCGCCCCCGTCTACATCGAGACCCAGCCTGTCCAGGTCGTCCAGACCGTGCAGCTCGAGGAGCCGCGGATCGAACGTCCGTACCGCCGGCACCGTGGGTTCGGCTTCGGCGCTCGCGTGGGCGGTGGGTACGCCGGGCTTTCGGACATCGGGATGTACGGCGGCGGGATCAACCTCAGGTACACCGCGTCTCCGAGCGTCGGCATCGAGCTGACCGTCGACGCCTTCGGCGGCACCGGGTACGCGGGCGCCGAGCGGACCGAGTTCCCCATCACGCTGAACGTCCTGTGGTACCTCAACCCGCGGTCTCGCTTCCAGGTCTACATCCTGGGCGGGCTGGGCATCTCCATCGCGGAAGTCGAGCAGAACGGCTACACGGACGATCCGCTCTACGGGGGTGGTGAGATCGGTCTCGGTCTCGAGCTCCTCCTCGGCAACCACTTCGGGATCACGCTCGATGCGCGGGGCTTCGTCCGGACTCGCATGAACGAGCGCGAGGAAGGCAACCTCGCTCACGACGGCTCGTGCCGCACCGGCGACGACGGCCAGACCGAGTGCACGGACCTCGAGGCCGGAGCCGTGTTCAACCTCGGCGTCAACTTCTACATCTGAAATCGAGCCCCCCCCTTCCTCAGTCCATCACGCACCGTACCGACAAACCCCCGTCAGTCGCCTCCTCCGAAGATCTTGCGGAAGAAGCTCGTGCGCTTCCGCGTCTCGGGCTTGGGCAGCGGTGGCTGCACCAGAGCGAGGGAGTCCTCCTGCGCTGGTGCGCCTTCGCCATCGTGAGGCGCCTCCTGCGCCGGGACAGGGGCCGACACGGCGGTCTGCTCCTCGGTCGTGCCAAACGGTGGGAGCGCTGCCGCGTTCCCCGATGACGTTCCGGATCTCGCCCAGACCGGAGTCCTTTCTTCCTCGGACGCCGGGCCATCGCCCAGCCAGTCGTCGAAGGAGCCGTCTCGTGCGGCGGCCTGGCTCAACTGCCCGTCCTCGAGCTCGTGCATCTCTTGCTCGAGGTTGGCCAGGAAGCTCGCGCTCCCCGCGGGGCCGCCGGCGGTCTGCGGCTCCTCGCTCGACCCGTCCGACCTGTGCTGCAACACGTCGATCGACATGGACGAGATCTCGTCATCGAGGGGCATCTCGCCTCGCAGCAAGGCGCTGAGCGCTTGATCCGCCTCGCTGGGACGCACCGGGTAGTTGACGTGTTCGGCTTCGTCGCGGTCAGCCCAGTCCGGAGCTGCAACGATGTCGCCGGCGAGCTGTGCCCTCTCATCACCCTCGAGAGCGATCTCCTCGGCGATGTCTTCGGCCGAGACCACCTCGGCCAGAGGCTCTCTCTCGACCTCCTCAGGTGCGCCTTCGAGACCGAGGAACATCCGGTCGCTGGCCGACGATTCCTCCGGGAGGTCCATCCCCTCGTCCGGAATGGGCTCGACCTCGGCGATATCCGCTGGTGAGACCTCGTGGTAGCCGTTCTCGGGAACGATGGCGTCGGGCTCGAGATCGAGCGTCACGACGAGGGGACGTTCCACCGAGAACGACCGGACCTCGACCGAATACTCCTCGGGCATGTCCACGATGCCGTGCGGAACCATGTCGTCAGCGAGGGTCGCGGACCGAACGGTGATCATCCTCTCGTTTTCGAAGAGGTCATCGAGCATCCCCGTGAGCTCGTCCGGATCGATGACAGGTCCCTCGGCTCTCTCTTTCTCGAAAGTGGCCGCGGGCCGGAGCCCGGTGTCCATCTCGTCCTCGAGCCCCGGTGCAGGCGGAGTCTCGAGCTCATCGGGGCCGGGGCCGGCGATCGCGTCTTGCGCCGCGACAATGGTCTCTTCCGACGCGTTGTATGGCAGGTCCGGCTCACCCTCGATCTCGATGCTGGCCGAGATGGGCTCCCAGTCTGCCTGGGGCTCTTCCCCCGGGGTCGCGGACGACCACTGGTCGTCCGGGGGCACCGCTCCGGTGTCGATCGCCTCCTCCCACGGGACCCTCTCACTGGGCTCTTCAGGCGGGAGTGCCTCGACGTCGGGCTCCGGCAAGTATCCGCGCGACGCGGCTCTCGTCGCCGCGGGCTCGAGCTCGTACGGCTCCACGAGCACTTCCGCCATGGGGACTGCCTGGACGAGCGGGACGTTCCCGGTAGCCCAGTTCTCGGCAGGTTCGACCTCGGGTGGCATCATGGGCGCGATCGGTGTCTCGTGCCCCGCCTCGCTCGCGGTCGCGGTTTCTCCCTCGAGTATCCGTTGGAGCAACCCGGACTCCAGGATGTGGCGAAGCGATCCCCGGCCCAGCGGAGCCGATGCCTCGAGCGCCTCGAGCTCGGAGTCCACGTCCACGGTCGCCCCGGCGAGCGATGCCAGCGTGCTGTCCAGCAGAGCGTCCAGGTCGCGGGGCGGGTGGAGGAGGCTCTCGAGCATCGTTGTGGAGACCTGCACGTTCCGACCTCGCTGTTCATCCATCCCGGGGCTCCGTCAACGAGCTCGTCACCTCGTCGAAGAACCGCGAGAGAGCGTCGTCGAGACCGCCCGGGTTCGGCCCACCAGTCCGTGCGAGGTCCGGTCGTCCCCCTCCTCCTCGCGCGCCGACGCACGGTGCGACTTTCCGGATGAGCTCGACGGCATCGAGCCGCGGGTTCAGGTCCTTGGTCACGACGAGGACGAGCGCAGCCTTGCCCTGGTATTCGGCCGCCAGGAGCGCGGCTCCCGATCCGAGACGGTCTCGCACCGCGTCGGACGCGTCCATCATGGCCTTGGGCTCTCCGACCGGTAACCTCCGGGCCACGACCTTCACCCCCGAGATCGTCCTGGCGCCGTCCAGCACGTCGTGGCCGTTGCCGGTGGCGAGCTTGCGCCTGAGCTCATCGATCTCCTTGGCGAGCTGCCGGCGCTCCTGGTCGAGCCGTTCCACCCTGTCCCTCACGAGATCGCGGTCCGCCTCACGGACGACGAGCCCGATCCCGTCGAGGCTCGCCTCGAGCCGCCTGATATAGTCCGTGACGCCGGTGCCGGTGACGGCATAGATCCGTCGCACCCCGGCGCCCACGCTCTCCTGCCTGATGACCTTGATCAGCCCGATGTCGCCGGAGCGGCTCGCATGGGTCCCGCCACAGAGCTCCATGCTGTCAGCGGAGATCCGCACCATCCGGACCTTCTCGCCGTACTTCTCCTCGAACAGGCTCATCGCGCCGCGCTCGCGGGCCTTGGCCAGCGTCGTGATCTCGGTCTCGATCGCCACGTTGGCGAGCACTTTGTCGTTGGCGAGGTCTTCGATCTCGAGCAACTCGTCGGCGGTGAGCTGCTCTCCGTGGCTGAAGTCGAACCGGAGCACCTCGGGAGCGACCACCGATCCACGCTGCGTCGCGTGAGTGCCCACGACCTTGCGCAGGGCCCAGTGGAGCAGGTGGGTCGCGCTGTGGTTCCGGCGGATCGCCGCGCGGCGCTGGTGATCGACCTCGATCCAGACCGCGTCCCCGACCCCGATCGCGCCGTGTGTCACGTTCACGAGGTGGACCGCCATGTCGAGAGGACGGCTGGTGTCGAGGACCCGTGCCTCGAACCCGTCGCCCTTGATCCAGCCGCGATCGCCGACCTGGCCTCCGGCCTCGCCGTAGCACGGGGTCACATACGTCACCACCTCGGCGAACTGGCCCGCCTCGATGCGCGCGCTCCGCGACCTCCCGCGGACCGCGACCGACTCATCGCTCCCGTCACGCTCGACCTCGACGTCCACCGCGAGGATCGCCGCGATCTCGCTGTGCGCTCGTTCGCGTTCGTACCCGACGAACTCGATCGTCCCGACGTCGTCGCGGACCTCGTACAAGACCGGATCGATCTCGGTGCTGAACGCCGCGTCGCCGCGCGACGCTTCCTTGTGTCGAGCCTCGGCCGCGAGCCAGCCCTCCTCATCGATCCTGAACCCCTGTTCCGATCCGATGACCTCGATGAGGTCCTTTGGGAAGCCGTCCTGCTGGTAGAGGTCGTAGGCGACGTGACCGGGCAGGAGGCGCTCGCCATGCACGTCGATCCATTGCTCGTTCGCCCGGAGCTTGGCCAGACCGCGGCTGAGCGTCTTGCGGAAGAGCGTCTCCTCCTGGAGCGCGACGCGCTCGATGAGCTCGCGCCGCTCGACCAGCTCCGGGTATTGCTCCCCCATCATGTCGACCACGCGTGACGCGACGCGGTGGAGGAACGGCTCCTCGATGCCGAGGCGATGGCCGTACCGCACGGCGCGCCGCATCACTCGCCGGAGCACGTACTGGCGCTCCTTCCGGTCGGGCATGATGCCCTCGGCGACCACGAAGGCCGTCATGCGGGCGTGATCGGCGATGACACGCAGGCTGATGTCGTCGCTCGCGGAGGCGCCGTACGAGACGCCTGCGATCTCGGCGGCCAGCTCGATGAGCGGCCGGAACAGGTCGGTGTCGTAGTTCGACCCCACGCCCTGAAGGACGCTCACGATACGTTCCAGACCCGCGCCGGTATCGATGCTGGGCGAGGGCAGGGGGCGCCTCGTGCCGCCGGGCTCGTCGACCTGGAACTGCATGAACACCAGGTTCCACAGCTCGAAGAACCGCTCGCCGTTCTCCGGATCGGCCGGTCCGAAGGCATCGCCGCGGTCGTAGAGGACCTCGGAGCACGGGCCGCAGGGGCCGGTGTCGCCCATGGCCCAGAAGTTGTCCTTGTCACCGAGCCTGAAGATCCGATCGCGAGGCACGCCGACCTCGTCGCGCCAGATGGTGAACGCCTCATCGTCGGACTCGTGGACCGAGCACCAGAGCCGGTCGCGCTCCAGGGCGAAGCCGTCGGTGATCAGGTCCCAGGCGAAGCGGCAGGCTTCCTTCTTGAAGTAATCGCCGAACGAGAAGTTGCCGAGCATCTCGAAGAAGGTGTGGTGCCGGCTCGTGACCCCGACGTTCTCGAGGTCGTTGTGCTTCCCGCTGATCCTGATGCACTTCTGCGAGGACGCGGCTCGCGAGTAGGGCTTGGTCTCCTTGCCCGTGAAAACGTCCTTGAACTGGACCATCCCGGCGTTTGTGAACATGAGGGACGGGTCGTTCGGGGGCACGAGCGGGTAGCTCGAGCACACCCGGTGACCACGCTCGGCGAAGAACTCCAGGAACCGCCGCCTCACCTCGCTACTGGTCCAGCTCATCACCAATCGCCCCAGTCTTCTTCCTCCTCCTCCGGCTGCTCGTCGCCCTCGCGGGAGTTGTCGTACCAGCTCCCGGACCGCGCGGACCCGTCACGGGTGCCGCCGTCATCGCTCGATCGCGCACCCCCGCCGGGCCGCCACCCGAAGCGGTACGAGAGCTGCGGCATCAGCCTGAAGAAGATGTCGGTCGCCTTGTCCATGGTGCGGATCCCGCGCCCCGATGGCGTGTCGATGCGCGTCGTGGGGTCGTAGCCCCAGCCCTGTCCCACGCCTTGATGCTCGGAGATGAAGCCGAGCATCTCGAACCCCAGCCGCCATCGAAGGCCCGCCACGATCTGTCCGGACAACCCGATCAGGATCTGGAACCCGTGTGTCGTCGGGAGCTGCCCGCTCGCGTTGTACGCGGCCGTGGCGTGGGGGCCGATGCTGAGCACCGCCAGGTAGTCCGCGCCCATGTCGATGCCGACGTACCTGGTCGCGATCGGGATGTACGCGTTGAGGCCGATGTAGATGTGGTCGTACACGAACGGCGGGACGATGTCGTTCCCCACGTCTCCGAGGAAGAAGGAGAACCTCCCGAATCCGACCCGGGGCCACAGAGTGAGGCCACGATCGGCGTTGCCGAGCACGATGCGGTAGTTCACGCCGACGGTGAAGGCATACTCCTCGGACTCGACCTCTTCGTTCCGTCGCCGGTTGAGGACGCGCAGGAACAGGTGGTGGTGGAAGCTCCCGTCGATGCCGATCCCGGCCGCCCAGTTGTCTGTGAAGATGCCCCCCGGGTAGAAGGACAGCCTGGCCCCGATCTCGGGGAAGACCGACGACTCGAAGCGAGCTTCGCTGCGACCGCTGTTATCGATCGTCTGATCGATGGGCACGGAGAAGGTCCGCGACGCGCCGTTGATCTCGAGCCCGAACTCGAGCCACCCATCGGGCGAGGACTGGCCGGGCTCGCGCTCTCGAGCCGGCTCGCGTTCTCGCTCCCGAGCCGGCGAGCGTTCCCGCTCACGACCACGGCCGCGACGCGCGACGTCCTCCGCGTCCGCCGCCTGTCGCACCTCGCGATCGCCCTCCCGCTCGAAGCCCGGCGGACGCTCCGCCTCGATGTTCGAGTAGTCGTCTTCCTCGGGCTCCTCTTCGTCTTCCGGTGGTTCTTCTTCCCCGTAATCCGACTCGCCTTCATCTTCCGGCGGGGGCGGCCGGCTCCCGCCCCCGCTGGCCCCGCGAGCTTCGCGGACGAGCTCGAGTATCCTCCGCCCGAGGGCCGAGCCGGCGCCGCCCGCGTGCGCCGCGCTGCTCATGGATCGGCCTTCCCGCCCGATCTGGCTGCCGTCGGCGCCGTCGCGGACGATGACGCTCAGGCTGAACTGGCGGCCGACGCGGTTGACGCCCCCGCTGACGACCGCCTTGACGCCGAGCTCGGCGGCGACCCTGGCGACCGCGTCCGCCGACGAGCCGCGTGCGCCGAGCTTCTGCGCCGCCTGCTGCCACTCGCGGACATCGACCACCTCGCATTCCTCGCGGAGCGCACGGACCACGCCGTTGCGTGCTGCCGGACCCTGTGGGCCCGAGAAGCCGAGCACGGCGACCCGGTCCTGCGCGCTCGCGACCGGCGACGCGGTGAGGGCCGCCGCGACGAGCACTCCGACTATGAGGTGGAGCCGCGCCTTCATGGGCTCATAGCAGTGTACGTTCTCGGCCTGTCGGATTCAATTATCCCGGGACTTCGGAGGGAGGGAGACGATGGGGCTACAGCCAGGAGGAGATGCCGTACGAGGACTGGATGTCGAGCACGGTCAGGAGGAACGACTCGGTCCGTTCGAGCTGCCGGTGCCACTCCTCGATGGCCGCCTGGCGAGCCGGGCCCGCGGGGACGACGCACTCGTCCGTGCCTTCCTCGCACGCGTCGATCGCGTCCTGGAGCACGTTGGCGCGCCCCACGATCTGGAACGACATATCGACGGTCGGGGTAGAATCGGTTGCGAGGGCGGCGGTTGCCTCTCCACGTCCGACCCTGAATGCGACGAAGCTCTGGTTGAACCGCTCGCTGAAGTACCTGACGAAGTCCTCGCCCTCGACGGTGCAGTCCGTCTCGTCGATGCACGTCTCGAGCTCGTCACCCTCGAGGTCCGCGCACAGGTCGTCGCATTCCCGGATGTCGAAGCTCTCGCCTGTCCCCTCGATGAAGAGGTAGAGCTGCTGCTCGTAGACCGGGTCGTAGAAGATGGGGAACTCGGCGAGCGACAGGATGACGGCCCACGTCTGGAGCAGCTCGTTGCTGCCACCGTTGATCGCGGGCAGCCTGCCATAAACGTCGTCGTACGGGTTGCCGCGGGACTCCTCGGAGTTGGTGAAGGACGAGCCGCGCCACAGGTCCTGGTACACGATGGTGTCGTGCTCGCACTCGGTGCCCGGGGCGAACGGGTTCTCCTCGCCCTCGAGGCACACCCGCGGGCCGTAGAGGCGCGCGTCGTCGAGGATCAGGCCGCCGAAGAGCTGGTTCATCTCGCCCTCGAACATCGAGTAGAAGTTGATCCAGAACCGCTCATCGTACAGCAGTGTGGAGCCCCAGTCGCGGCGCGACAGCGCGATCAGCGCCAGGTACTTGTCCTGGTAGGCGCCGATGCGCTCGAGCCTCGTGATCCCGAAGTGGTATCCGGTCTGGTAGGCGGACCACATGTAGCGGCCCATCCCCGGCTCGATGTCCAGGTCGCCCTGACCGAGGTCGGGGCTGACGAGCTCGTACGTGTTGGTCTCGGAATCGAACTGGTACGAGCCGACGTCGGGTTGCGCGATCACCTCGGCCAGGAAGTTCATGCCCGTCGCCGCGCCGGCGATGTGGTCGTCGATCGAGTCGACCCAGCGGCCGTCCGCGTGCTCCCAGAGGTTCTCGTAGATGTAGCGGTAGTAGAAGTGCGACATGACCTTGGCGATGGATGCGTAGGTGCTGAAGTTGGTGTAGATCGCGCTCGTGTCGAAGAAGCGGCGGTACCTCCGGAAGTTCACGAAGGGGTAGGACCGCTCCCAGCGATCGCGGAAGTGGTGCATGACCTCGACGAAGCTCTCGCCCTCGTCGAAGGTCGTACACCACGAGATGTCCTGGGTGCGGTCGTCGGAGCAGAAGCGGTACTCGACCGGGAAGATGGCGATGTTGGGCGCGCCGACGTGCGCCCGGTATGCCTGCCACGAGTCGTCGTACCCGAGGCAGATGCCCGGGAGGTCCTCGCGGTGCTCGGTCTGGCCGGCTCTCGGGTTCTCGGCGCACCGCTGTCCCACGACCTGACCCTCGGGTAGCGCATTCGAGATGCACCAGTGTTGCGGAGTGCACCGCATCGACGTGGGGCAATCCTCGTCAAAAGCGCACGCGTCGTCGCGCTGGGTCTCCGGATCGACCCAGATCACGGCGTACGGGCAGTCCTCGTCGTGGAAGCGCTCGGGCCTGCCGGTCCGCGTGTCGCGGTCGATGCGGCACGGCTCGCCGCCCAGGAAGTACTGCTCGTATCCGCGGTTGGCGCGGTCGGGCCGGTTCATCCAGGGGCGCTCGCGGGTCACGCCGTCCAGCCGGCTCTCGACCGGGGGCTCGGTGTACACCTCGAGCTGGTTCCCGTAGACGAAGTGTGTGAAGCCGCGGTCGTACCTGCCGAGCGGTGCGAGGTCGTTGGAGATCCTGGGCATGTACTCCATCACGGAGGCGTTGTGCCACCGGGCCACGCCGGCTGCTTCGCGGCGCTCGCGTGCGCTCTGCAGGTCGGAGTTGAAGCGGCCGAGCTCCTCGTATGACAGCAGGTTGTCCTCGTCCACGTCGTAGTCGTCGGCCAGCGGCAGCGGGTCTGCGTCCTCGATGTGATAGTACTGGTCGTGGTAGTTCTGGTAATCGAGGCTGCCCGCGAAGTTGTGCCTCATGCCCACCGAGTGTCCCATCTCGTGGATCATCATCCCACGGAAGTAGGCCCGGCCCGTGGCGATCGCGCGCTGCTGGTCGGTGAGCCCCTCGTAGTCGTTGAGCCAGTTCACGAAGGAGTTGTCGACGAACGAGGTGACGTCCTGGTCCGCCGAGAAACAGAAGTTGTGGTCCCTCATGCGGTTGAACAGCGCTTCATGCTCCGCCGCGACGCGGTGGACTCCTACCCGGAAGGGTGATGCCTCGGCGAGCATCTCGTCACTGGGGCTGGCCATCGCGTCGTCGGGCACGAATCCCATGGAGAGCATGCCCTCGGTGCCCGAGAGCAGCGAGCGTTCGAGCGTCGTGCCCTGAAGGTCGTACCGCCGGTCCGAGAAGATCTTCGTACGGCCCTCCATGCCGCGCATGTCCCAGGCCCGCTCGATCGATTCGTCGAGGCGAGGGAGCCCGGTGCCTGGCCCCAGGGCGCCCGGGATCACGTCCTCCGACGTGGAGAACGACGGCGGCACGGCCGGCATGACGGGCGGGATGGCGTATTGCGTGTTCTCCATCATTCGCCGCACGTCCTCGCCGACCATGACGCTCAGCTCGTCCACCTCGTCGTCCTCTCCATCGACCAGATCGAAGTACCAGCCCGTGATGGTCATGGCGCCCTCGACCGAGACCATGGACCCGTTTGCGTTGGCCTGGATGAGCTCGCCGGTCAACGGGTCCATGAGGGGCTGCGACACGCCGCCCCACATCACGCCGGCCTGGTCGTTGTGAGCGAGGAAGTTGAACCGCAGGTCGCCCATCTGGTCGCAGAGCGGGGCCGGGTGCGCCACGAGGTCGGCCACACACGCCTCTTGATCGGACGCGTCGCGGCACGCCCGCTCGGCCGCCAGGGTTCGGGCCGTCGGGTCGTCGCACGTGTTGTTGCGGAGCACGAGGACGCACTCGTCGCCGACGAAGTGCCAGCCCTTCTGACTCTCGAGGGCCGGATCTTCGAAGCTGCCGAGGGTCAGGCCGGGGTCCGCGGGGAGGTTGTCCTCCGCGTCCACGATGTGGCAGCGGAAGTCGTTCATCGAATCATCGGGCGCGAGGAACGGGTTGTAGCCCCTCGTGCAGCGGTGTTGCTCGCCGTCGTTGGAGGTGTTGCACGCGGAGTACGGGTACTCGTCGCCGTGCTCCTCGATGCACTGGGCGTCCGACGAGCATTCTCCGGGGAAGTACCGCTCGGGGAGCGCCTCGTTCCTGGCCACGCGCACCGTCTCCATGAGCGTCCCGTTCCACTCGCCGATGAGGTCGAAGGAGGGCTGGATGAGCCAGGCGGGGAACCCGTCGGTGAGGGTGTAGACCACGGGCTGGACCTCGCGCTCGGGCAACGGGATGGGCTGCTGCCGTCCCTCGCCGTCGGTCTGGAACGACCGGCGCCAGATGTTGTGACGGCCGGCCCAGTAGTTGAGCGCGTCGGTCTGTCCGTAGAAGTTGGTCAGGCCGTTCTCGTCGTCCGGCAGGTCGCCCCAGGTGTACGTGGGCTGCTCGACGCGCCAGGTCCCGAACATCTCCCACGAGCTCTCGGGCATGTGGAGCGGCTCGTACTGGCTCTCGTCCGGCACCCTGAGGAAGGAGTGGCGCACGCTGACGAGGACTGACGACATGGGGATCTCGTCGGAGCCCTGGAGCATCCACGGCCAGGCCCATGAGTACAGGAACGGATAGACGCCGGGGTTCCAGATCTCCTGCGTGACGAAGGTGAAGTGGTAGAGCTGCTCAGGACCGTAACGGTCCCAGTACTCCCACTCCCACGAGTCCCGTCCAGGCTCATCGGTGGGCGTGAAGTCGAACCGGGTCTCCCACTCGTCGGGCCACGGGGCGCCTTCCTGGCCGAAGGACGGCGCGGCCTCGCGCGTGACGATACCGAGCGGATCGAACACGTCGAGGTCGTTGAAGTTGTATGCGCCGACCATGACGTTGCCGGACCAGTCGACCCGCATGTACTCGCGCTCGTACCACGGGCGGTCCTGGGTGTTCTCCTCGATGACGTTCAACGTCTCGCCCGTCTCCGGGTTGTACCGGCGGACGATGTCGAAGTGCGACTCGATGGGCCAGGCGGCCATGGGCTCGAACAGGTCCACGTCGCGATCGCCGTTGGGCTGACGGTCGGCTTCTGCCACGACCGGGTAGCTCCGGTAGGCGTACAGCCAGTCCTCGTCCACGACGAACCGGATGCGGGCGATGGTGCCGATGACACTGTTGGTCTGATCGAACGAGACCGAGCCACGGTAGGCCCAGGCATAGGTGGACTCGTAGTCGTTATCGATGATGGTGTGGGTGTAGTACCACTCACCCTCGAAGAGCGACTTGTCCACGACGTTGGTCTGGACGTAGTCGCGGTCGTCGCGCGGCTCCTGGCACCCAGCGGTGAGGAGGATGGCCGCGAACGACACGCACGTGAATGTCTTCGCTATGGTCGTCATTTTCTTGCTCATCCTTCCTAGTACCCCATCCAGGTGTCGAGGCCGTACTCGCGCTGGATCTGGAGGACATACCTGACGTAGCCCTCGA
>Ga0233425_10005034_pt1 | contig 21428 bp, 21 predicted proteins | sample Watercolumn_Towu_2_FD_181712 | JGI IMG/M metagenome (GOLD analysis project Ga0233425, IMG submission 181712) | Freshwater microbial communities from Lake Towuti, South Sulawesi, Indonesia - Watercolumn_Towuti2014_140_MG | ecosystem: Environmental > Aquatic > Freshwater > Lake | place...
ATGAATTCCTCGACCTCTTTTCTCGGGCTCGGCAGTGTCCCTGTAAGCACAAAGGTCAATCCGTCGAATGGAAGCGCTGAAGCAGAACCAGGACCGGCATAATCAGGGTTGGAGAGCTTCAGCCCGAGCCGCTTCATGGATTCAATGATTGCGATGTTCCTGTCGTCACCGAAGAATGCTGCCACTGATGCAGATATCTTCTCTCCCATCTGCCTTATCTCAAGGATCCTTTCCGGCTTGACCCTGTAAAGCTCCTCTATCGTCCGGAAGTTCTTTGCAATCAGTTTTGCAGCATACTCTCCCACATGCTGTATGCCTATCGCAAACAGAAATCTTGCAAGCGGCGCCTGCTTGGATGCTTCTATTGCATCGATAAGGTTCTCTGAGGATTTGTCGCCAAATCTCGGGAGATCGAGAAGGTCTGATTTATTCAGCCTGTAAATGTCCTCAAAATGGCGTATCAGACCATTTTCATGCAGCAGCTCTACATTCTTTGCGCCAAGCCCCTCTATGTCCATTCCGGAACGCGATGCAAAATGGATTATCCTCTCCTGGACCTGTGCAGTGCAGTGCAGGGAGACACACCTGACTGCAACCTCTCCCTCTTCCCTCACAACCAGGGAGCCGCAGGCAGGACATATTTCAGGAACAGGGAAGACCTTCTCCTGCCCTGTTCGCTTATCCTTTATCACCATCACCACATGCGGGATGACATCGCCTGCACGCTCAACTACAACCGTATCACCGACCCTTATGTCCTTGCGTCTTACCTCATCCCAGTTATGAAGGGTTGATCTTGAGACAGTCACCCCCCCGATTCTGATTGGCTCAAATACTGCAAACGGTGTGATGACCCCTGTCCTGCCCACGCTTCCATGTATTTCCCTGATGACCGTGGTCCCCTGGTGGGCCTGAAATTTATATGCTATTGCCCAGCGCGGTTCGCGCGTCTTTATGCCGAGCTGCTTCTGGACCTGCATATCATTGACCTTTATTACTGCCCCGTCAGTCTCGAACCGGAACTCTGACCTTTTGCCTTCAATAACAGTTATCGCTCGGATCACCTCTTCAATGCCGCATGCCTCTGTTAGAAGAGCAGGAACCGGCAGCCTTGCAGAAGCGAGCCATTCGATGAATTCCTTCTGGTCGACAAACTGCCTTCCCTTTACTGCCCCTGCGCCATAGCATGCAAGATGTAGCTTCCGGGATGCAGTGACTGAGGGGTCGAGCTGCCGTACTGAACCGGCCGCAGCATTTCTCGGATTGGCAAACAGCGGCTCTTCCGCAGACAGTCTGTGTCTGTTCAGCGCCTCAAAATCTGATATGTTCATATACACTTCGCCGCGTATATCTATCTCATCAGGAAGGTCATGCCCCTCTATTTTGAGAGGAACAGATCTGATTGTGCGTATGTTCTGTGTAACATCCTCCCCTTCTATGCCGTCGCCCCTTGTCGAGGCCCTGACAAGCAGGCCCTTGTGATATGTAAGTTCCATTGCAAGGCCGTCGTATTTGGGTTCAACAGTATAGACAATATCATCCTCAGTATTGAGCAGCCTCCTGATGCGCCTGTCGAACTCCCTCATCTCATCATGCGAGAAGGCATTGTCAAGGGAGAGCATCGGCTCGGCATGCCTCACCTTACCGAACTTCTCAGAAGCAGGCGGACCGACCCTCTGGGTTGGAGAATCCTGCAGCAGATAACCATATCTTTCCTCGAGGTCCTTCAGCCTTCTGTATTTTTCGTCATATTCAGAATCTGATATAACAGGTGAATCGAGGACATAATAGCGGTAACTGTGGTCATTCAGTTCGCGAACAAGCGACTCGATCTCTCTTTTTATCCCGGCAGGCATTCGCTCAGCAGTCACAAGACATCACCTCCAAGAGCAGGGAAAAGGCCTCCCAAACCGCCTTCTCTTTTATTCCCGAACGGGTCCCTTTAAGCATCAGCCTGCGTGCAACCGTGTGACTGCCAGTGCTCACTGCAATAAATACCAGGCCTGCCGGCTTCTCCTCAAGGACATCCGGACCGAGATTCCCGGTAGTTGCGACTGCCACATCAGCGCCTGTAAGGGTCCTCACCCTCTTTGCCATCTCAGATGCAACCTCTTCGCTCACTACTCCGTACTTCCTAATAAATCTGGCCGGGATGCCGAGAAGGTCCCTCTTCATCTCTGCAGAATAGGCAACAACAGAAGCCCTGAAATAGCTGCTTGCTCCGGGAACAGCCGTTATGTAATGGCTTATCAGGCCGCCTGTGCATGACTCGGCAGCAGACAGGGTCATATTCCCTGACCTGAATATCCTCTGAATCTCCCTGATCTTTTTTATGTCCATTTCAGTCCTGAAGCAGCACTATTTTGGTGTCCAGACTCTTCCCTTGTCAATTATATGCCTGACCTCCCATCCCCGTTTCTGGAGTTCCATGGCTATCCATTTCCTGTGGCACTTCCATGGCAGATGTTCTGAACATATGATGACAGCTGTACCACTCCCGGCGATCTTTACGAGCATATCAATACCTTCGGCAAAACTGTCAGTGATGATATATGCAGTATATCCTCCCTTCCTCAGCCCGCCAAGCTCTTTCCCGAGAAAATGGTATGCAATGCCGTTCTCCTGAAGGAGGCCCGACAGTTCATGCCTGTTAAAATGTACAAGCTTGCTTTTCGGGTAGCTGCGCACATCTATGACAGTCTTTAGTCCATATGCAGACATGATCTCAATGAAATCCTCTTCGCTTCTGAGACCTGTCCCTAAAGTATAAACAAGGGGTCTATCCATAAGCTCCTGAGCGCTGTTTATAAGCCGCTAATTTGTAAACAATTTGATTTATTTATACCCCATTATGCTTGACAAAGATATCCCTTAACAAGGAAAATAAACCCACATGAAAAGATTCAGGCATAGCTTCTCAGTACTGGCTTTTCTTCTTCTCCTAAGTTTAACAGCTGCAGCATCAGAAGAAAAGATTACTCTCGATCCCCAGCAGCTGGACAGAGATCAGAAACTCTCTCTTCAGACCGCTCCGCTTATCGCGCCTTATCAGTCGAACCAGACAGCCTCACGCGCAGTTGAGAGGAATGTAAGCCTCTTTGCAAACAGGATAAAGGAGCGCTTTGCAGTCTATCTGAGCAGGTCAGGCAAATACCTTGATATGATGAAGGGGATCCTCAGGAAGAAGGATGTGCCTGAGGATATAGTGTTCCTGTCGCTCATCGAGAGCGGGTTCAATCCGAATGCTTATTCTATTGCACATGCAGCCGGCCCTTGGCAGTTCATTGCTTCAACAGCACGCAGATACGGTCTTGAGATCAACTGGTGGAAAGACGAAAGAAGGGACCCTGTAAAGTCAACTGCCGCTGCTGCTGACTACCTCAAGGACCTTTACGGGATGTTCGGCTCATGGAACCTTGCCATGGCTGCATACAATGCCGGAGAAGGCAGGATAATGAAGGCAATGAAGAGGAGCAACGCTGATGACTACTGGGACCTCCTCGGCACAACGCATATAAGGACAGAGACAAAAGAGTATGTACCGCGTTTCATAGCAGCAAGCATGATAGCATCAAATCCGAAGGAGTTCGGGTTCGACGAGATCGAGTACCATCAGCCGATGAGCTATGACGAGGTCGAGATCAGCTCTCCAATAGACCTTGCCGTTGCTGCAGAATGTGCAGGAACGACGATAGAGGAGATAAAGAGGCTGAACCCCGAATTAAGGAGATGGTGCACGCCTCCTGATGCAGAGAGGTATACACTCAGGATTCCGGAAGGCACAGGCGATCAGTTCATAGAAAAGCTTGAATCCATACCTGAAGACGAGAGATTCACGATAGGTCATTATAAGGTTGCAAAGGGCGATACATTCAAGAGCATCTCGAAGAAGACCGGCATACCTGCCGATATCATAATGTCACTTAATTCGATGGGAAAGATAATGCCCCTTAAGCCGGGCAGTTCGATCTACATCCCTCCGCAGGAGCTGTTCAGCCTTGACAATGTAGACAGGGCCCTGATGAAAAAGGCATCCATCAAAAAGAAGATAAGAACTTCAGCCGGACGCAAAGGCAAGACCATCTCTGCCTCGTCATCACGCAAGATCAAGGCAAAGAAATCAAAAAGGGCCTGATCCCCTATCCCTCTTTTTTAGCTCCCAGCTTTGACTTTACCTCTTCTGCATATGGAGAGTCCGGAAACTTCTCGGAAAGCTCTCTGTATTTCGCAATAGCCTCGTCCTTCTTGCCCTCCTGTTCAAGCATACGCCCGATGCTTACAAGGGCATAGTCCTTCAGGAGGTCGCCCTGGGCTCCGGCGATCTTGTCAAGCGCCTTTCTTGCCTCTTCCTTGCTGCCCTTTCTGAGCTGGACAGCTGCAATCTTCTGGTATGCAAGCGGCATAAGCGCCTCTTCGCGGCTGTAGCGCTTTGTGAAGTCATCGAGGGTCTTGAGGGCATCATCAAGCTTGTTCAGTTCTGCCTCTGCATCTGCAATGAAGAGCAGAAGACGCGGCGACTTTTTAAGGGAATATGCCTGCCTGAAAAGTTCAAGCGCCTTGCCTGCCCTGTCCTGGCCTGATCCTGCATCCTTCTGATAAAGACTGTAGTATGCCTTGTAGGCGTCATACTCAAGCTTCTGGGCCTTGTCGGAAGAGTTGAACCTGTAGAGTGCCATACCGCCTATCACCACAGCAGCACTGAGGGCAACAAGTCCATAAGAGACGAGCGTCTTCTGTCTCTTCTCGAACCCTTTCTTTATATCATCCAGCCTCTCGCTTATATCAACTTCAGTCCCTGACTCTTTCCTGTCAGTTCTCCTTTTTATCGCCTTGGGCATTGCTCCTCCTTATCGCTTTTTCAACAAGCATTCTTGAATTTTCGAAAACCGAATCTATCCTGCTCTCCTCGATCCCTGCGCCAAGAAGGATCCTGACAGCATGTTCCTTTGTTATCAGGTCTGAAGGGCTGTGCGCATCTGTATTGATGCAGAGAGGCACCCCGAACCGCACAGCCTCTCTGGCAATATATCCGTTCGTAAATGCGTGGCTGCGCCTTGCCGTGATCTCAAGAAGCACATTCTTTTCCTTTGCCAGAAGCATATCCTCGATGCTGATCATGCCCGGATGTGAAAGGATGTCAGCACCTGCCTCTATCGCAGCCCTGTTTGTGCCATTTATTACAGGCTCGGCAATTGTCTCGCCATGCACCACAACTATCTTTGCACCGAGCTGCCGTGCCTCTGTGACGAGCTCGGCAATAAGTGCAGGCGGGGCATGCGTAATCTCCGCACCAGGCAGGACATCTATTCCGACATGCGGCTGAAGTTTTTCGACCGCCCTTACAAGACGGGGGATTATAAGATCGATATTGGATGCGTCCATGTGGTCTGTCAGTGCAATTGCAGAATATCCTGCTGCCTCTGCCCTGCGCACAAGTTCAAAAGGAATAAGCTCTCCATCGCTGAAGATGGTGTGGGTATGAAGATCGATCATCATAAAAAGATACAGCAATATCAGGATAAATGTAAAGACATGATGGCCATCACAGACCAGGTTAAAGAATGCTTGCCGTTTTCCGATATATAAGGTATAAGGGAATCAAGCAGCATGATCTTTCTGACTATAAGGGGGGAAGGAAGATGAACTGTCCGATATGCGGCTGCATAATGATCACTGACGGCAACATGATGGTCGAGAGCGTAGATACAAGGGACGGCACGGAAACCACACTCTGCTGCGCCTACAGATGCAGAGATGCGGAATGCGAATCATTCACAGAGGGATACATATGGACATTCAATGGTGAGAGCTTCATTATGCACCAGATGGAGAGAGAGCTCGAAGCAGCATAAGGCTGCCAAATCTTGTCCCCTGGGAATGATATAGCCTCTCATTACCTCCTTTTTTGTCGGAGGGGAAATAATGGCCAATGCATTTTCTGCAGGTTATAAATCAATAATGGGAGCCCTTCTGCATTCTACAAACTTCTTCAGGCAGCGTTCTTGACTATACGATATGGCTGAATCAATACTTCTGCCGGAATACCCAACCCTTTGTGCAGTTTGCGTATCATTTCCATCGTCATTGCCCGCTTTCGGTTGAGGACCTCGGATACTCGCGCACGACTTCCGATATATTTTTCAAGATCCCGCCTCGTAAGCCCCCTGCTTTCCATATAATAAATAATGGCATCAACAGGGTTGGGAAGAGGCACGACATGATGCTTTTCTTCATAGACGCCCACCAGAACCGTCAGCACCTCAAGACGATCGCCATCAGCGGTGCCAAGTTTGGCATCAAAAAGGCGTTCGATCTCTTTCAAAGCTGCCGCATAGTCTTTCTTTGTTTTTATTGGTTTGATCTCCATTATTACCTCCGTTTAAACACCTTCAGCATCAATAGCATCGTAATCCTTATGCGTACCGATAAACCGGATAAACACTATGCCAAAATCATATTGCACCGCAACAACAAGCCGGTACTTATTCCCTTTGATGTTAAAAACAACCCTGTTGTGGCCCAGGAAACTGGCATTTCTATATACCGCCTTGATATCTGCAGGACTTCTCCAGATCGAATGTTTGACGTCATGATACCAAGTCTGTAATGGCTGCTCTGCATCTGAATGTTTCTCCCAAAACTCCCGGATTGTTTTTCGTGATATGACGCGCACGATTTATTATACTACGCTCCCACATCGGGAGCAAGCACAAAACATGGATCGGCTGAACACCTTTCGAGCTGAAACTGGCATTTTGTTCTTGACTCTCGCTTGGGCAGCAAGGTATAAAGTAATGGCAATTTATGGGGACAAGGGAATATCAAATAAACACCATCTTTTAATCTGCCCATATTCCGGCACAGCAGCAACCGGGGCATGTATGCTGGGCAGAAAACTCGGAGTTGGCAGGTTAACTGCCGCATTAGGAGAAAAACACCAAAGGAGAACCCAATGAAACTCGAACAATGTAACACATGCGGTAAGCAGACCATATTTAAAAGGCATTTGGGCTTTGGCACTTTCTTTGCCGTATTGCTCACTGCTGGTTTTTGGTTGTTGGCTATTCCCTTCTATCCAATTCGTTGTACTCAATATGGTACACAATGGAAACCTAAACCGGGTCAATTTGGCTGGCGATAAATAAAATCTAATCGGGTAGCAGATTTCCACACGCTTGCCCGTGGGTGAATGCATGCCCGGAGATATTTTGTTATAAAATTATGAATGATGGAAAACAGACTATCGGTGTATATCGTATATCAGACAGAATACCATGAGGTGTGGATACCAATATCGTATCCCAATAGGGTCAGGCTTGACTATTGCTTAAAGTTGAATACGCCTAAATAACATGCGTGAGGTCAAATATGGGAAGAATTTGCAGGTTGACTTTGATTATTACATTCCTATTGATTATGCAATCAGTCTTATATGCTATTACTTACCAAATTCCGCCAACTGGCTTGCCCGCAGGACTACCAGCTCAAATCAATGGGAAATATCGCATTATAGAACATGATCGCAAAGGCAAAACTTGGATTGCCTATGATGTGAGGTCATGGAAAAAATTTACTGATTCTACTTATTCTGAAGAAAGTATTATGATGTATCCGCCAATACATTACTACTTGTTCTTAGAAGGCAATAAATGGGACTATGAAGCAGTTAATAAACCAATTGAAACGACTTTCAGAAATGAACTTGTCACTGTAATAGAGAAGGGAAAAGCGTTGAAAATGCCGCTATCTGATGGCAAGCCACTAACTCGGAACGAGGCACAAAAGATAGTTATGAAAGCATTTAATCCTTATAATAAGCAACTTTGGTCATTCGCAAGCGCAGACTATAGAGGTGGCGTATTGGTATGTGCTTTTTCAAAGCACTTGCCAAATGGCATAGGTATTTGGTGGGCCAAAGGTAATAAAGTCTTTAATGTAAATGGAATAGCCAGAGGCAAAACAAAAAAATTCGAACTCACTTTCGACAAAAACATCGATGTACCAGAAGCATTCGATACATGTAATACTCTACGCTGATGTAAAACAAGCCTATTGGACAGACAGTTGAGTGGACATCCTATAGTGCCTCCTGTCAAGACAAGTAATATTGCTTTTGTAATCAATAACATCACACCCCCTCATCGGGTCAGGCTTGACTATTGATATTTGAATGGCTTTTGTCCAAACCAGCGGTTCGACACTGACTTGGCAAAAAGCGCCTGGTGTGGGACAAAATGGGCTAACTGAATTGTATTGCTGCCTGCGCTAATAAAGGCTGGTGCTAAAAGAAGCAGTTCAGCCCTTGTCTATTCTGATCCCCTTATAAGTTCCCATCAGCTCTGCCTTGAGCGCGCCGAACTTGCCCTCTCCGCTGCATCTTATAACAAGATGCCTTGAGCCTTTCGGGGCCTTTTCGTAGGAAGTCAGGATGCTCTGGAGACTGAATCCGTGTTTGCGGATAATATCTGCAACTTCGCGCACAGAGCCGGCCTTGTCCTCAACCAAAACTGCAATCCTGTGTCCGCCATGCCTTACGCCTGTTATATCAACAAGCGCCCTGAATATGTCCCTGTCAGATATGATGCCAATAACCCTGCCGTCCTTAACAACAGGAAGCGACCCTATATTGTTATCAAGCATTTTGAGCGCTGCATCTTCAACTGGGTCATTCGGGGCTATTGCCAGGACCTTTGTCCTCATAAGCTCCTTCACCTTCGTGGTAGCAAGCAGATAGTGAAGTTCGTATACATCGAGAGCCGTTGCCTTTGAGGGGCTGAACTCCTTTATGTCGCGATCAGATATGATGCCCTTCAGCCTGTTGTCCTTAACTACAGGCAGATGTTTTATCTTCTTCTCCTTCATAAGTTTCACTGCATCCGAGACATAACTGTCAGGAGAGATGGTGAAGACCTTTATTGTCATCCAGTCAGAAACGAACATGATAGATACCTCCGATAGATAAAGGGTTCAAGGGTCTGTGGGTTCAGGGTATCTGATTATAGGTCATCTCTCGACACCTGGAACCCTTGAGCCCCTAACCCCTGTTTTCATACTCCAAGATATGCTGCCTTAACATGTGCATCTGCAAGGAGCGCCTGGCCGGTGCCCTCAAGAACGATCTTTCCAGTTTCGAGCACATATGCCCTGTCAGCCTTTGCAAGCGTCTGGTTCACATTCTGCTCGACTATCAGGATAGTTGTGCCTTCCTCCCTTATCCTGCCTATTACATTGAATATCTCCCTGACAAGAATTGGGGCAAGGCCAAGCGACGGCTCATCGAACATCATGAGTTTCGGCTTCGACATAAGTCCCCTGCCGATCGCCACCATCTGCTGCTCTCCTCCGCTCAGGGTGCCTGCAATCTGCCTTCTTCTCTCACTGAGCCTGGGGAAAAGCGAGAAGACCATCTCCTTTGAGCGCTCCCTCTCCTTCTTTGCCTCGCCCTTAAGGGATCCCATATCAAGGTTCTCTTCAACTGTCATCTCAACAAACAGTCGCCTTGCCTCAGGCACATGCACAATGCCTCTGTCTATAAGCCTGTATGGCTCCATGCCGTGCAGAGGCACAGAATCGAATATTATCTCACCCTTTGATAGAGGAACAAGACGCGAAATTGTCTTGAGAATTGTGGATTTGCCGGCGCCGTTAGCTCCGATGAGCGCAACTATCTCACCCTGCTGAATGTTGAAGGAAACATCCCATATGACCTGGACATCGCCGTAAAATACATCTATGCCCCTGACCTCAAGCACCCTGCACCTCTCCGAGATACGCCTCGACAACGAGTGGGTTACTCCTGATCTGGTCAGGGCTGCCTTCAGCTATCTTCTGGCCGTAGTTGAGGACGACTATATGGTCCGAGATGGACATGATGACCTTCATATGATGCTCAATGATCATTATGGTTATGCCTTTTGCCTTTATGTTCCTGATTATATCTATTGACTGATCGAGCTCTGCAGGATTGAGGCCTGCAAAAGACTCATCAAGCAGAAGCATTTCCGGCTGGGTTGCAAGGGCCCGGGCTATTTCGAGCCTCTTCCTCTTGCCAAGAGGGAGCCCCTTCGATATAACATCACGGTCCTCGTACAAGCCTGTAAACCTGAGGGTATCGAACGCAAGCTGTTCAGCCTCTGTCCTGTTCTTCACCCTGAGAAAGGCCGAGGCAATGACATTGTCCAGCACGGACATCCTCTGAAGCGGCTTCACAACCTGGAATGTCCTGGCCATGCCCATTCTGCATATCTGATGAGGTTTGAGTCCTGAAATGACATTCCCGTTAAATCTGACCTCACCGCGCGACGGTGCATAGAATCCGTTGACAACATTGAAGAGGGTAGTCTTTCCTGCGCCATTAGGCCCGATAAGCCCGAGGATCGTGCCCTTCTGAACATCAAAGGTCACATCAGTCAGTGCAGCGAGACCGCCAAAGAACCTCGATACTCCCTTCACCTCTATGACAGCCATCAGGCAGACCTCCTTACGCCAAAGAGCCTCTTCAGCTTGGGAAGGTCTCCTACGATCCCGTTCGGAAGATAGATGATGATGACTATAAGCAGTATCCCGAAGAATGTATGGTGTGCAGCTCCGAGCTTGGGAATGGATCTTATCATCTCTGCGAGGAAGACCATTATGATCGCACCGACGAACGGCCCCCAGTATGTCGCAACGCCTCCGACCATAACTACCATTATCGTTACTACCGATATGTCATGCAGGGCAAACACGATCTTGGGGTCGATATAGCCCATGTAGTTCGTGTAAAAGGCGCCGGCAAGCCCTGTTATCACTGCGCTCAGGGTAAGTGCAACGGTCTTGTAGAAGGTGGTGTTTATTCCGAGGGATTCTGCAGCATCCTGGTCCTCCCGAATCGCGACGAAGTAGTAGCCGAGCTTCGACTCGACGATCATCTTTATCGCGATGAAGGCAAGCATGGCAAGCAGGAGGATGATATAGAAGTACCAGGTCTTCTCTACCCATGTCCGTTCCTGTAGCATTATCCCGAGGTCTCCCTCTGTTATGCCGGTGAGGTTCTCTGCAGAAACCCTCAGAATGACTCCCATTGCAAGCGTTCCGAGGGCAAAGAACGGTCCGCGCAGCCTCAGGCATATGAATCCTATCACAAGGGCAAAGACGGCCGTTGCAACAATGCTCAGGGGAATACCCCACCAGGCAGATATATGGAGCTTGTTATAGAGTATGCCGGAGGTGTAAGCACCCACTCCGAAGAAGGCTGCATGGCCGAATGAGACCTGCCCGCAGTAGCCGCCCAGAAGGTTCCAGGCCATGCCTATGACAGACCACATTACGACCAGTATAAGTATATGCATCCAGTAGGAACTTAGGCCAAGGAGCGGCAGCACTGCAAGGATAGCGGCAAGCAGATATGGAGATGCTTTCTTCATCTGCTGAGCCTCCTGCGCTTGAGTACAGATACGATCCCGCCGGGTATGAATATGAGCGCGGCCACAAATATCGCAAATCTGCCTACCGGGGCCCAGCCCATGCCTATATAGGTAGAGGTAAGCGACTCGAATATGCCGAGAATCAACCCTCCTACAATGGCCCCTATTGTGGAACCGAGACCTCCGAGTATTGTTATGACAAAGGCGATGAGCGTAAACTGGCCGCCGAGATCGGGATAGAGATAGTAGATCGGTATGAAGAGACATCCGGCAGCACCAACAATTGCAGAGCCGAGGCCGAAGGTGAAGACCCGCATCCTCTCGACATTGACTCCCATCATGAGCGCTGCGTCTTTGTCCTGGGCAGTGGCCCGGATCGACTTGCCCATATCGGTCTTTGTCAGAAAGAACCAGAGTCCGAGCGTAATAAGCAGCGCAAATACAAACGATACAGACCATGGCATCGACAGCGAAAGTTCGATAGGTGAAGCTTTCCAGTAGTCCGACAAATACCAGGCCTTGGTCGCATACTCAACAGGGGTTGTCTTATAGTCTGATGAGAATATCATTGTCGCAATGTTCGAAAGCACCATGCCTATGCCGACGGTCAGGATAACCTGGTTCTCCGGTATTATGGCATCTACCTTCAGCACAGGATTGACAAGGTATTTCTGGAGCAACACACCCAGAATGAAGAGCAGCGGAGCAGCAATAAGTATTGAAAGATATGGGTCGATATGGAATGACGAGAAGAGGACATAAGCCACATACATTCCGACCATCATCAGCTCTCCATGCGCAAGATTGATGATCTTCATGACCCCCATTATCAGTGTCATGCCGATGCCGATAAGGGCATACAGCCCCCCGAGCAGGAGGCCTGATATCAGGGTCTGAAGAAGAACTTCAAGCTGGGCTGATGTCACGAGATCTCCTAATTGATTCCTCCAGCCTGAGCTGTGCCGCGCCTGTCTCTCCAGGTCGGTATCGGATAAAGGTATTTTTTGCTTGCATACTTCTCCGGCCAGATCGTCTCATGCTCGCCCTTGATCACCTGCAGCACGAGCGTATCCGTGAAGTTCTGGTTCTGATACCCTTCCTTGTCCTCGAACTGCACAGGACCGAAGGCAGTCGTCAGCTTGGTCGCCTTGAGTGCAGCGCGAATCCCGTCAGGTGTCCAGTCCTTGGCCCGCTCCATGGCATCCTTCGTAACGAACAGGGCAGAATATGCGGACGCGCCGTGATAGGAAGGATAATCACCATACTTCTTCTTGTACTTCTCTGCATACTCCTTTGCCCCTGCGTACTTCAGCTGGGGCGACCAGAGCGTTGCGGTGATCACATATTCTGCTGCATCCTTGGCATTGTCAATGAACTCAGGAATTGCGAACCCGGCTGCGCCGCCCGCGAAAAGCTTTGCATCAATCCTGAGTTCCTTGATCTGCTTCATAAGGAGCGAGGCATCCATGACATATGAGACCATATAGATCACCTCAGGCTGGGCAGCCTTCACCTTCGAAAGGAGCGGCTTAAAGTCAACCGATCCTGCTTCATACTTCTCCTTCAGCAGGACCTTTATCCCGGCCCTTGCAGCGTCTTTCTCCATGGCATCAGCACCTGATGTCCCGAATGCAGAGCTCTCAAACAGTATGGCCATTGTCTTTGGCTTTACTACCTTCTGGATAAAATCTATTACGCCGTCGCTGTAATGTGCATTTACCGGGTTCTGGCGGAAGACATATTTGTAGTTCTTCTGGGTTATATCGTCATCTGCGCTTGCAACCACAAGGTACGGTGTCTTGCGCTCTTCGGCAACTGCTGCTACTGCCTTTGCGCAGGCAGAGGTATATTCTCCTACAATGATAGGCTGCTTCTTCGTGTCTATAAGCTTTTCGACTATTGCACGGGCTGTCTCGGGCTTTGCGCCTGAATCTTCAAAAGTGAGGTTCAGCTTCTTCTTTTTTATGCCTCCCTTGGCATTGATCTCTTCTGCAGCTATCTCGTAGGACTTCTTCATCATCTCGCCGAACTTTGCCTGCTTGCCGGTAAGTGGAAGGGGGATTACAAGATCGAATGTGTCAGCAGCAAAAACATAGGGGACAAAAAGACTGAAGATGAAAAGTGTGAGTGCGGCCAAAGAAAGGCGTTTCATGATACCTCCTCAAAGGTTTATGTATTCCTGCAGATCTCGGCACTGCTTATGGAACTATAATTTTATTTTATAACCTTTGACTGATTAAAAGCAAGTTCACCTTATCACGAATTATCAGAGCAGGCTATCTGACAAATGACTTTATGAACTCCCTATTCAGCTTCGCTATGAACTTTGCCTTTATGCCTTTCGGACATACTGCCTGGCATTCGTAATGGTTGCTGCAGTTGCCGAATCCCTGATCGAGCATGGCATCCGTCATCACGCATACCCTTCTTGCAGCCTCGACCCTTCCCTGGGGCAGCGCAGCGAGATGCGAAACCTTTGCTGATGTGAATAGCATTGCCGAACCGTTGGGGCATGCAGCAACGCAGGCGCCGCATCCAATGCATTCAGAGGCATCCATGGCAGTGTCAGCATCATTCTTGGGCAGAAGCACTGCATTGGCATCAGGCACCCCGCCCGTATGAACGGATATATAGCCTCCGGACTGGATCACCCTGTCAAGCGCTGACCGGTCAACCATCAGGTCCTTTATGACAGGAAATGCCTTTGCCCTGAAGGGCTCGATATATATGGAGTCCTTGTCCCTGAAATGCCTCATATGCAGCTGGCATACCGTGGTCTTTTCCTGTGGACCGTGGGGCACTCCGTTTATTACCTGGGAACAGGTCCCGCATATGCCCTCCCTGCAGTCATGATCAAAAGCGATAGGCTCCCTGCCTTCCCTTACAAGCCTTTCATTGACATGATCGAGCATTTCAAGAAAAGACATATCAGGACTAATGCCCTCTGCAGCATGCTCCTCAAGCCGGCCATCTTCTTCAGGGCCTTTCTGCCTCCAGACATAAAGAGTAAGGTCCATTACTTGTAGCTCCTTGCAGCAAGCTTCAGGTTCTCGAATGTCAAAGGTTCCTTGTGAAGCTCGGGTCTCTTGCCCATGCCTTTGAACTCCCAGGCAGCAACATGGCAGAAATTATCGTCGTCCCTCTCTGCCTCTCCGTCAGGCATCTGGTGCTCGACCCTGAAATGGCCTCCGCATGACTCCTCCCTCATAAGAGCGTCAAGCGCCATAAGCTCTCCGAATTCAAGGAAGTCTGCCACACGACCGGCCTTTTCGAGTTCCTGGTTCAGGTCATTTCCGCTGCCCGGCACAATGACATTCTCCCAGAACTCCGCCCTCAGTTCAGGTATGCGCCTGAGCGCAAGTTCAAGCCCCTGCCTGCTGCGTGCCATGCCGACATGCTCCCACATAATCCTGCCAAGCTCACGGTGAAACTCATTCACTGTCTTCCTGCCTTTTATCCCGAGCAGTCTCCTCACATTTTCCCTTATGCCTTCTTCTGCCCTGCCGAACTCCGGATGGCCGGCAGATACAAGCCCCGGGGTGGTCCTTGCGAGATAGTCTGCAATTGTGTAGGAGATGACAAAATAACCGTCTGCAAGTCCCTGCATGAGGGCGCTTGCTCCGAGCCTGTTTGCTCCGTGGTCAGAGAAGTTGGCCTCGCCGAGCACAAAAAGACCGGGTATGCTGCTCTGCAGGTTATAGTCCACCCAGAGGCCTCCCATTGAGTAATGCGGAGCAGGATATATGCGCATCGGCTGTTCATATGCATTCTCTGCGGTGATCTTTTCATACATCTCAAAGAGGTTCCCGTACCGTTCCTGTATCTTCTCCCTGCCGAGCCGTTTGATGGAATCTGCAAAGTCAAGATAGACGCCTCTGCCGCCCGGGCCTGCGCCGAGCCCTTCATCACAGACCTCCTTGGCAGCCCTGGATGCTATGTCTCTCGGCGCAAGGTTCCCGAAGGCCGGATATTTGCGCTCAAGGCAATAGTCCCTCTCCTCATCAGGTATTTCATGCGGACGCCTCTGATCGCCTTTTTTCCTGGGGACCCATACCCTGCCGTCATTCCTAAGAGATTCGGACATAAGAGTAAGCTTGGACTGGTGATTGCCTGAAACCGGGATACAGGTAGGGTGTATCTGCGTAAAACATGGGTTGGCAAAGAAGGCGCCTCTCTTATATGCGCGGTAGGTCGCGGTGACATTCGATCCCATTGCATTGGTAGAGAGATAAAAGACATTTGCATATCCGCCGGTGCAGAGGCATACTGCATCACCTGCATGGCTCCGCACCTCTCCGGTCACCAGGTCCCTGACAGTTATCCCCTTTGCCTCTCCGTTTATCACGACAAGGTCGAGCATCTCTGTCCTCGGATAGAGCTTTACACTTCCTCCTTGTATCTGCCTCGAAAGGGCCCCGTATGCTCCGAGCAGAAGCTGCTGGCCTGTCTGGCCCCTCGCATAGAAAGTTCGCGATACCTGAGCTCCACCGAAAGAGCGGTTATCGAGATATCCGGCATAGTCCCGTGCGAACGGAACACCCTGGGCAACGCACTGGTCAATGATATTGTTGCTAAGCATGGCAAGACGGTAGACATTTGACTCCCTCGCCCTGAAGTCTCCGCCCTTTATGGTGTCATAAAAGAGGCGGTAGATGCTGTCGCCGTCATTCGGATAGTTCTTTGCAGCATTTATGCCTCCCTGCGCAGCAATGCTGTGTCCCCTGCGCGGGCTGTCCTGAAAGCAGAAGGCCTCCACATTGTATCCGAGTTCGCCGAGTGTGGCTGCTGCAGAGGCCCCGGCAAGCCCTGTGCCGACAACAAGTATCCTGTATCTACGCTTGTTGGCAGGGTTAACGAGCTTGAGCTCGTGCCTGCGCCTGTCCCATTTCTCTGCCAAAGGCCCTGCCGGCGATTTCCCGTCGAGTATCACTCTTCTCCTACCTCCCTGCCATGCCGGTAATTATGCCGGCAGGGATGGCTGCATAACCGAGGAAAAGGATGGCTGCAGCAACTACACCCAGTTTAATGATAACGGGCAGGGTCTTCCCGCTGTTAAGGCCCAGTGTCTGGACCATGCTCTGGAGACCGTGCGACAGATGCAGGCCTACTGCTGCCAGTGAGAAGATATATATTCCGAAGACCGGAAAGAGGCGGAAGTTCATTGCAAGCATTGCATGGACATCAGGCCTGCCAGATGGATCGATATTGCGCGCGGATGAGTATTCAGGATAGATGAGCTGAAGAGTGAAGTGGATCAGATGATAGACCAGATAGCATCCTATGACAAGTCCTGTCCATATCATGCTCCTTCCTGCAAATGTCACGCTATGACTGCTGCTGACTGCGTATCTGTTCCGGCCGGATGCACGGTTTTCGAGGGTCAGATGCAGCCCTAAATAGATATGCAGACAGAGGGCAGAGAGCATGACAGCCCTGACTATCCAGAGCAGGGGGCCGAGTCCCTGCAGCATATCCGCATATGCATTGATAACATCAGGCCCGCTGAAAAGCGACAGGTTCCCAAGGAGATGTACAGTCGTGAAGATCACCATGAGAAGCCCTGAAACGGCCATTATCAGTTTTCTGCCTACCATGCTGCTGAACAGCCTCATGCCTCGGTTGTCCTCATCAATCCATAAAATATTTTTATGTATTATACGACTACCTGTGGGATAATGAAAATAAATTATTTATCCGGAGGCGCCTTATGACCCAGCAGACAAGTCCAAGCTACAGCATAACTCTCAGGCTCGAGATCGAGAACCGCATTGGCATGTTCGCACAGATCGCGACCCTGCTCAGCCAGGCAGGGGGCGACCTCGGGTCAGTAGATATAGTGCGGGTAGAAAAAGGCAAGATAGTGCGCGATGTGACTGTAAATGCAAGAAATGCCGGGCATGAGAAAGAGATAATACATGCAATAAAAAAACTGCCAGGCATAAAGGTGCTGAGGGTCATGGACATGACCTTCTCTGCGCATCAGGGAGGCAAAATAGAGATACATAACAAGATACCTGTCAGGGACAGGACAGACCTGTCAAAGGTATACACTCCCGGGGTTGCCCGCATATGCATGGACATTCATGAACACAGGGAGCACACATACAGATATACGATAAAGGGCAATTCTGTCGCGGTTGTAACAGACGGCACTGCAGTCCTGGGCCTCGGGAATATAGGGCCTGAGGCTGCAATGCCGGTCATGGAGGGCAAGGCAATGCTCTTCAAGGAGTTCGGTGGCATCGATGCCTTTCCAATAGCACTGAACACTACTGACACTGAAGAGATAATAGCGACCGTAAAAAATATTGCGGTACCCTTCGGAGGCATCAATCTGGAGGACATCTCAGGGCCGCGATGCTTTGAGATCGAAGAGCGGCTCCAGAAGATGCTCGACATACCCGTCTTCCATGATGACCAGCACGGCACTGCAGTGGTGGTGCTTGCCGCACTCATAAATACAGGAAGGCTGCTCAGGAAAGATGTGAGAAAATTGCGCATTGTAATTGCAGGAGCAGGCGCAGCAGGGATTGCAAACGCCAACATGCTCCTCTCGTTCGGCATCAGGGACATAATTGTTTGCGACAAGACAGGCGCCCTCTACAGCGGCAGGAAAAAGCATATGAACCCTTACAAGCAGACCGCTGCAAGACGCACGAACCCGCGCAGGGTAAAAGGGACAATACAGGATGCCCTTGAAGGCGCCAATGTCTTTATCGGGCTTTCAGGTCCAAATGTGATATCCGCTGATGACATCAGGAGAATGGCAAAGGACCCGATCGTATTTGCACTCGCAAATCCTGAGCCTGAGGTCTCACCTGAGGAGGCGCTTCCGCTGGTCAAGATCATTGCTACAGGAAGATCAGACTATCCCAACCAGATAAACAATGTGCTCGGATTTCCAGGCATATTCAGAGGGCTGCTCGATGTGCGCGCCACCGGAGTAAACGAGGCTGTCAAGCATGCTGCTGCAGAGGCAATAGCACGCATCATAGCTGACGAGGAGCTGCACGAGGACTATATAATACCGAGCATATTCGACAGGAAGGTAGCGTCATCCGTGGCGCATGCTGTCGCAGAGGCGGCCAGAAAGACGGGCCTTGCCAGGCCGCATTAGATCTTTCTCACCAGTCCTATTATCCTGCCGAGGATGCTTACATCCTTTGCCGGAAGAACGATCTGCTTCATGGTCTTGTTCTCAGGCAGAAGCCTCACTGTTTCCTTATCCCTGTAGAATCTCTTGAGAGTGACCTCATCATCGATAAGCACTGCTGCAATGCTGCCGTTATTGGGCTCTTTCTCGGGCTTCACTATGACAATGTCCCTGTCGAGGATCCCTGCATCGATCATGCTCTCCCCGATAACACGGAGTGCAAAGACATCTCTGCTCCTGAATACAGTGCTGTCAACAGTTATGAAATCATCTGCCTCATGGACAGCAAGCAGGGGGCGTCCGGCCCTGATGCGGCCGAGCAGAGGGACCTTTCTGCCGGAATATGCCTCAAGCCCGACTATCCTCAGATTTCTGCTCTTTGAGTCCTGTTTTGCAACATATCCTTTCCTGATCAGGGCATTGATATGCAGCTGGGCCGAGAGAGGGCTTCTGAAGCCAAAGTGTGCAGCAACCTCTCTGACAGTTGGAGGAACTCCTTCCTGTTCCAGATGCTTCCTGAGAAATCCATATACTGCCTTCTGTCTTTCTGTCAGTGCTTCGGGCATTCTAAACTATACATCTGTATATACAGCCTGTCAAATGCGGCACTATGACTGAAATGTAACAGGCATTGCTTTTTCGATAACAGCACAGCTGTGCTGCTTATCAGAAATAACCAAACATATAGGCATTCGGCATTATTTTCTGATACATTATTCCTATGGCAAACTGTATCAGATCAGGAATAAAGACAGCCGGGCTTATTATCATCGGCAGCGAGATCCTCTCAGGCAAGGTGCAGGACCAGAACTCTTATTATCTCTCAACCGAACTCAGAGAACTCGGGGTGAGCCTTATGAAGATCTCAGTGGTCCCTGACGACCTGGATATGATCGGAAGGGAGGCCAGGCTTTTTTCTGAGGCCTTTGACTATGTGTTCACTTCAGGCGGTGTGGGCCCTACCCATGACGATATTACCATGGCAGGAATAGCAGGAGGTTTCGGAGTTGGCCTCGTCAGGCATCCGGCGCTTGAAGCAAGATTCAGGGATCGCTATGGAGAGGCGGTCAACGAGGCAATCCTGAAGATGGCCGATATCCCCGCCGGATCAGAGGTAATAGAGTTCAGCAACAATAACTTCCCGCTCGTAATGTTCAGGAACATCTATATATTCCCTGGTATCCCGCAGTATCTGAAAAAGAAGTTCGAACTCATAAAGGAGAATTTCAGGACATCTGTCTTCTTTTTGAAGAAGGTTTACCTGAAGGCGAATGAGCCGGATATCGCAGAGGTGCTTAACTCTGTTGCAGAGACACACAATTGTGTTTCATTCGGTTCATATCCGATAATGGACAATCCGGAATACCAGATCATCCTGACTGCAGAAACAAAACAGGAACAGGACCTGATAAAGGCGATGGAAGAACTTCTGGACAGGCTGCCGCCGGAAACAGTGGTCAGGGTCGTATAGGTTCTGGCGCAGGACTACCTGATATCATATCCATACATCGTATATACAAAATGACCGAGTATAGTGTATGAATCCATGCCCCACTCATCAGGCAGCGGCCAATAGGGTTCCCCCTCCTTAAGCGCCCTGATAGCTGCATCGTCAAGGGTCTTGTACCCTGATGTTCTTACAAGCTCGATCGAGCCGAGCCGTCCGTCTTTTTTGATCGTAAATCTCAGCTTCAGATCACCGTAAAGCTTGCGCTGACGCGCCTCTGGAGGATACTGCCATATGCTCTCGATCTTTTCCTTGAGCTTCCGCATATATCCGGCATAGCGGTATTCTTTCGTATCAAAAGTGATGGCATCGTCCTTTTTGCGGCTGCCCTCACCTTTGACTGCGGTCTCGCCGATTACGCCAGGATCAAAAAGCCTCTCCCTGCCTGAAGGCTCCTGTCTGCCTCTTGCCTTACCGCTGCCGAGATAACCGGGTTTCGATGACAGTTCAGTGTCCCCGCCTTCTCCTCCGCCAGTGCTCTTGCCGGGCTTGGGGGAAACTCCTTCAGGCAGAGGCCTTCCGTCATCCTTTCCTGCTCCCGGGACCACAGGCTTGTCCGGGGTAGGGACAACTCGCTGAGGCATTGCAGGCCTGTAAGGTCTTGGAGGGGCTGGCCTTGTTGGAACTGGGACCCTTATGACAGGCGGAGGCGGGGGAGGAGGTTCAGGCTTCTTCGCCTGTTCGGGTGTGACAAGCTGGGTAATAAACTCCCTTGTCTTCCGGATCTCTGGAGCAGGAAGAAAATAGAGAGCAGTAACCGCAACCAGATGGGCCGCTATTGATATGAAGAAAAATCTTCCGAATCTCAATTCAGGACTTCTTTCTTACAGACTGTAACATAGCATAATTCCTTCCGGCAGGTTAAATAATGACGCGGGTTTCTCAGAAGCCCGGGGGGAAAGGGCAGTGTATCCTGGCCCTCCTGGCCAGAGACTTGCCGGAAAGATAGTATGCGGCGATCTTGAAAAAGTAGTCGCTCACAGTCCCGGATACTGTGCTGTCCGCATTCTCGGCCCATTTTATGGTCCTTCTTGTATTATTTATGGCGATTATGATATATATCTGGCCGGGTGTCATGCTGGCAAGGTCTTCGTCGCTCGGGTGCGGAAGCCCTTTTGTCGTGCCGAACTGGGTATGCGAATGGAAATCTCCAATGATCTGGAGCCGGTCAAACTTCTGGAGGATAGGAGCTATCTTCCTGTGGCTTCTGTCTAAAGAGACTACGCCTTTCGGTTTTCTGTCGGCTGTCTGATAGCTGAAAGCATGCTCAACTATAAAGCGGTCCTCAAGCTGATAGCCGAGCAGAAAACCGAGGCACTCTTTTTTATATACTTCTGCTGAACTCAGCAGCAGATCGATGAAG
>Ga0233425_10005035_pt1 | contig 21424 bp, 20 predicted proteins | sample Watercolumn_Towu_2_FD_181712 | JGI IMG/M metagenome (GOLD analysis project Ga0233425, IMG submission 181712) | Freshwater microbial communities from Lake Towuti, South Sulawesi, Indonesia - Watercolumn_Towuti2014_140_MG | ecosystem: Environmental > Aquatic > Freshwater > Lake | place...
CGCCAGTTGACCTTTTGAATTCTTCGTCTTTTAGCTTCTGAACTGTCTCGTATCTCATATGCCTATTATGGCATAACTATCACTTATGCAAGAGGTCTATTGACAAGTTGGTTGCGAAGTGAGAATACGTTCATGGTAAATCCCCCTTCTTGGAGTTATTACTACCGATGGCTTGCTTTTCAATAAGGGGCTTGACTTGTTCTAGCCATCGATCTATAGCTACTCGGCGAAATCGCCAGTGCCTTCCCACTTTTTGGCAAGGGATTCTACCTTCTTGGGCTAGTTTATATAGCGACGAAAGAGAAATGCGTAAAAATCTTGCAGCCTCTCCAATCGTCATGATTTCGGGTGCTTTTTCGGCCATGGTAACCTCTACTGAACGAAAAATGCTACTATTTAATATAGCAGATATTATCAGCTATTGTCAATTTTATTTATTTTCCGATAACTTCCTAACAGCTGAAACCCTTGCGTTATACGAACATCTGTGCTATATTAAGCATGCTGGTCATTCAGCCAAAACTAAATATCCGCCTTCGTTAGCCAGACTCGCCACATTCGTTCGCAGCATTCTCTGCCGGACGATGTGGCGTTTTGCGTTTCCTGGACAGAACGCGGGACTTTGTAATACCCATTCCACAGAAGGAGAAGAACCATGCTCAACCAGGTCAATTTCGAAGGTTATCTCACCCGTTTCTGGGAATACCGGGATCTGTGCTATATGCGCCTGGCCAACCACCGCCCCGGAGAGGATGGCAAAACTTTTTCGGATTACGTGACGGTCCTTATCGACCCGTCCCTGGACTTCGATCTACGCCATATCCAGATCGGCCGGCTCCTGCGCGTCTCTGGCCGCATCGTCGGGCGTGACATTGTCGAACCGCTCAAGATGGTGGTTGCCAAATCTCATGGCGATGTCGAGCTGCCCGGCAAGTTGAGCACCCTGGTCATTCGCCGGCCCGCGGTCCAAGTCCTGGCCACCAGCGTCAAGTTAATTTCGGACGCCAGGAGTTCCAGGGCGAAGACTGACCGGAAGGGCGAGCCAGCCAGGAAGAAATCCGAACTGCCGGCAGTGCCCATTGAGGCCGGCGTCGACCTGGCCGAACTGACCACCGACTGCTAACCAACCCCCGGCCTCCGGGCCGTTCCTCCAAAGCCCCCGCATTCGGCGGGAACCCTGCACGCGCGAAAGCAATTGGTGCCCATCTACGGGCTGCTTCTCGCGTGCATTTTTTGTACCTTGAAAAACCGGCAACCTTGCGAAAGCAGGGCTGCTCCATACCTGTTACAGAACTCCTGATTTCGGGGAAACTCCTCCGTCCCCCGAATTGAAAAACCGGCAGGCAACCTGTCTGCCGGCATGCACTCATCCCTGTTCTTTTGTCAATCACGCTCGTCTTGAGCGTTGATCAACGTTCGCCCCATCCGGGAAACATCCGTCAGAGGCATTTCCACCCAAGGAGAAGGAGGATGAAAGAACTAGACCTGCTCACAGAACAAAGCAAGCGTCAGCGTTCGGCTGACAGCGCCATGGCACACCGCCAGTGGTCGATCCTGGATACGCGCGCTGGTTGGAAGGTTAGCACTCAAACGGACACCTACTCCATTGTCCCGCTTCCAGACGGCCGGCTGGCCTGCTCGTGCCTGGACTCCCGGCGTTACGGCGCGCTCGGCATTTCCTGCAAGCATGTCTGCGGCCTGCAGATCTACCTGGAAGAAGGCGGCGCGCGGCGACCACAGAATTCCATACAAGAAGGAGACACAAGCATGAACACAGACTTTCTCAAAGAAACCGGGTGGGTCAAGCTCTTCCACCCCTCCAGCGCGCAGGTCACCATTCCCCTGCGGCTGGACAAGCCCATTTTGGTCACCGAAGCGCAGGCGCTGATGGAATCGGTCACCAGCCTCCTTCAGGCCGGCTTTTCCGTGGATGTCCCCGGCCTGGAAGACGGTGAACGCGTCGAGGAGATCGGCTTCGTCGTGCGGCGGTCGAAAGCCAACGCCGACGGCAGCGAGACTCCCGTGGTGGACCTCTACCCGGCGCGCGGCAACTTCCGGCTGGTGGCCAGGTACCTGAATGCCGAAGCCGATATCCAGGCGTTCGAAGCTGCCTGCGGGGTGAAGCTCTCTGAGTTGCCCCTGTACGAGGGCGACAATTCCATCGAAAGGGGAAAGAACCCGAAGATGGACAGGTACGTGGTTTCTCTCAAGCGTCCGGTCAGGGTGAGCTGGAAACTGAATCACCGATACGAAGGTGAGAACGATAAGAAAAACAGCAAGCGCATCTTCGTGCGCTGGGCAGATCAGCCTGCTATCTCCGAAACCAACCCGGCGCCTTCGCCGTCTGTATGGCTGTCTCTGGATGACGCAAGGACGGTCCTCTGCCCGCTGGGGTCGAAGAGCCACCCCGAATACAAGGGCATGCCCCTGGACCAGGTGGCCAGGACGGAAGATGGCCGCAAGGTGCTCGAATACCTCGCCGGCGATACGTACCAGCCGAACGGCGACAGGAACGGTCAGAAGGCCAGAGCGGCTGCTGCAATCCTCCTGGCATCGCTTCAGCCCGCCTGATCCGGGAGGTTGCCATGCCAGAGATCAAGAGCCACCGTCAGATCTGGGGTGAAGAATTCCCCGTTGGATGCGAGTGGGATGCGGGTGCGACCCCGCCGCTCTGGCCTACCTATCCAGCCGGCCGCTGGACCCTGCGCCGGGAGGAGAACCGCTTCCTCGTCTTCTTCCACCGCTTCCGGGATGGGAAGGACACCCCTCTCGGGGATTTTCCTCCCACCGAACAGGGCGAACTGGATGCCAAAGCCTGTGCGCTCAGCGCCCGGGACCAATTACTTTTTTCCTGACAGAAAAGGAGCATTGCCATGACACACCAGAACGTTCAGATTATCGGCCGCCTCGGCGCCGATCCGGAGATGCGCTTCGCACCTGCCGGCCAGCCGGTCACGAATTTCTCCCTGGCCACCAACCGCAAGTACAACACCGGCGACGGCCAGGAGGTCAAAGAAGTGACCTGGTTCAAGGTTTCCGCCTGGGGCAGGCTGGCCGAAGCGTGCAACAGCTACCTGAAGAAAGGCAACCAGGTCTACGTGGAAGGACGCCTGATCATCGATCCGGCGACCGGCGGTCCCCGCATCTGGAACCGCCAGGACGGCAGCCCGGCTGCCTCCTTCGAGATCCACGCTGACCTGATCCGCTTCCTGGGCGGTAAGAACGGCGAAGGGAACGCAACGCCAGCAGAAACCACTGCCTCCGAACCCGGAGAAATACCCTTCTAGATCAGTTTCCCCATCGCTCTCTCCAACCGGGTGTCGCTCGAGTTGAGCGGCACTCCAGGATGCCGGTGTTATTACCGGAATCCTGGAGTGCCCCTCAATGAGAAAGAATTGTAGAAGACGAAAGTTAATTACGTTGGTAACAGGTCGCGTAACTCTTGCAGAGAAAGTGTTCTACTTCCCCGGTGAATCATCCGATGGCAATTCGCACAGAGTAACCCGATATCTTCAACCTGAGAGCGGCTTCCGGGTTTTAGTGATGCAACAGGTTGAAGATGATGGGCTTCAATAAATTCTTTTCCAATCTCACCGTAATTTTCCACAAAACTAAACCCGCATACTTCACACCTGAGTAATGGATCTTTGATCAATCCCCTCTGTTTTGCTTTTGTCACCAGTGTTTGATTTCGTTCCCGGGCCAGATGTAATTTCCTTTTTGCTCTCCCTTCAGGAAATGACTCGATCTCATCAATATCCACCGGATCTGAATCTGGCTTTTCTGGAGAAACACCGGTCCACGTGATTCCCGCAATAACCCAGAGTGACTCCGCCTCACCCCAGTACAGGCGATAGGTCTCCGTTTGCGAAATATCTCTGGCGAAATTTCCACTCCAGATCAATTTCTGTCCGTAGCTTTGAGTATTCAGAGTTGAACAGTCAGATCCGAGCATAGTCGCGAATTTTCTCCATCGTTCCGCCCGAAAATCGACAAAACGATCTGGAAAGACCGCGGTTAAGATCACACTGGCAAGGAGTCCTGCGCCAGCCCGATCGGATCCGGTCGGCGACCTGTATCCAAGTTCTACAGCCTGCTGGACAAAGGCATCTATCCGTTGCATTGCGCCTTCATGGCTGTCAGGAAAATTTTCAATTAGAGCCTGAATACAATCCCTGGCGCCGGACCCGTTGCGAACGAAACGGGTAAATCGAATCAGGTTAAATTGTCCTCCCAGTGCCCAGCAGGAAATCGCGATCTTTTCAAAGTCATCGATGCTGAAATCAGGCCGTAACAGTATCTGGTGAAGTGATGAATACTGGATCAGCCTGTTATGAACTTCATCTGCGCCAATGCTTAATGCTGCCTGATCGACTGGCATATTCCAGCGGTCGGCAAGGGACGATAACCAGTTTTTCAGGGATGTGTCGATGTTCCTGTCCATTTCAGTCTCCAGCTCCGGTTTGGCAGTCTAGCGCCAGAGAAGCTCCCATTTCATCCGATACTCGCGTAATCTTTCCTCGTACACGCTGTAGCTCAGATTTCGTTTCGGATTATCCCGGGAATGCATTCTCCCTTTTTTCCCGGGAGAAGCAAGCCAGGTATCAAAATCATCTTTCAACCATCGGTCAAGTACTGGAGTTGGAAGAATGAAATAATCCATATCCCTTGTTTCAACTGTCAGGTTGACCAGAACGGTACAATCCCCTTCGTTTTGAAGATGACGAAAAATGCTTCCTTCCTTCTTCACTGACCATTGCCAGTCTGTGTACTCTTCTGTTTTAGTCTTCACTCGGATGCGTACAGTTTTCTCCGGACTCGTCGCAAGAATATCGAACCCCGGAGCATTTCGGGGGGCTAATGCTGCGATTACTCCTCGCTTGAGGAGTTCGGCCATTACAAAGTACTCGCCTGCATTCCCAATCAATGTTCCTTCACCGGATTTGATTCTGCCTGCCATATAGACGTCGCCTCCTGTCAATAATTGATACCCGAGAACGCCATCTGTAATTCGCCAGACCGGTTGTAGCCAGTAGTCTTGTCTTGAAGATATGTTACCAGTCTTCGGCTTTCTTCACCATCCGGCGCATGTCTGGCCACCCGGGCACAGATCTCCTCCCAGGACAGGCGCCTGAACTGACGACTACCGGTCAGTCTCACATGGGGAACAAAGCGCGCCTCAATATCTGTTTCTCGCGCGGATGGAACAATGTTGACCAAATAGAAATCCAGCCCCATCTGTGCCGCCATCCAGCTACCCAGTAGCCAGAAGCGGAAAAGTTCATACTTTTTAGCCCGGATCGCCACAGTGTCGAAATCTGATTTGATCACCTGTTTGACCCAGTCCCTGCCACCCGTGAGATATTTTTTAAGGTTATCTGGATTGCCCGGGATGGTGTTATTGGTTGCTGTTAGCTTCGCTTCAAGGAAGAAAAGGGCCCGACTCGTAACCGCGATCAGGTCTGGTTCAGAGCTGCGCTGCAGGTGTTCGCCGAATTCTCGTCTGGCTGTGTTCAACATTGTCCATGAGCCATTCTCTTTTTGAGAATATGACCAGTAGATCAACTCGGTTTGCTCCTCGTCCCGGCCGGTAAGCCAGGAGAGGAGTCCGGTCAGCTGGTCTGCAGTTTGCAGATATCGGAAGACATTCCAGGTCAGGGCGTCTTCGCTATTGTCACGCGCCATGCGACACTCGCGCTTAACTGTATTAATCTTCCGAAGGAGATCCAGATCAGCCTGACTTCCCCAGAGCGAATTGTCGACTGGATCAGGATACTCAAAAGTCGTGGGAGAAATGATGATCCTGTGGATAGGGCACTGGAATCTCTCTTCACGGCGAAAGTGATGCGTCTGTCTCTCGACATAACGCTCACAACCCGTGACCGGGCATTCCACGCTGTCACCGGTTACAACTATCTTCGGCTTGAGTTCTTTTTTACCCAGCATGATGGACCCCGCTCATAGAAATGATGCTTACTGCCTGTCGATCCTGACGAAAAGATACCGGAATGTTCCGAAACTTTTCATGGTCGGCCTGGAGTAATCCATCCAGTGCAAAGGATGGGTGCCTGTGAGAACCAGTGGAGACTCCCTGTTGCGCTTTGTTCCTGCCGAAGCGGCTGCTCCCCATTCTAAACGCCCGGGTAAAGAACGTCCCTGGAATAAACGAAAATCAGCGTCCACCGTCTGCTTTTCCCCTGGATTTATCCAGTAAGCGCTGTCGTTTGTCAGCAGGACGGCATATCCGACCGAATTGTCTTTGAGAACCAGTACCTGTTCCAGACGTTGCATATCTTTTACAAAATCATACCGACCAGTATCCTGAGCACTTTGATCCTTCAGGGAAAATATCTCATTGCCTATCTGAACGGACAGAGCACGTGTCTTGTATTTCAATTCGATGGCATGGAGCATATTCCCGTGTTGCACCCAGATATCGATGTGCATCTGGGCGTCGACTGAAGCTACTGGAACTTCCAGCCGTACCTGCGCGTCGGGCATGCTTCGATGGATTTCCCAGGCAAGGGCATGCTGGAAGTCAGCTTCAGATTGGAACACAGGCCGGATAATGGCCAGAGCGCCAAGTATTCCGGGAATATCGATCATCTTCTGCTTCCATCCCACTTGTACAAATCTTGATTGATACTGCCGGACAGTTCCCCTGCAAAGTAGCGGCAATCCTCTGTAACGCCACACAGGCTGCACTGCGGATTATCCTTCAAACAGATACCTCGCTCAATACCAAAATCCTCTGATTTCACCTGTCCATAGGTAACGAAGACTATATCGATATATCGCATGGGGTGACCGGTTGCCTGCGAGAATTGATGTCCCTGAATTACAGCCCGGAGTAGCAATTCTTCGGTTTCGTCTTCGCTATCGATCAATCCCAGTCGAAAAAAGATACGGCGGATAACCCTGTCAGGTTTCAAGACAGGCATGCCGATATCCGTGAGGAAATGATAGACGGTAGTCTTCCCGAGATAACGGAATCGGGAGCGCAATTCCTGCCGGAGACGCATAAGGTTATCGAAAGATGCCTTCGGGGTAAAAGAGTCAATGAAAGTTTGAAATGATCCGTATTGATTGACGATGCTCCTGAATGTCTGCGCGTTTTCTATACTGGCATAAACCTTGCCGGAATGACGGATCATCTGCGGGTCGTCAAGGATTTTTCTTGCCACTCCATCGTCGTATCCTGACACGGTGGAGTAATCGGAGAAGTATTTCTGGATAACACTTATTCTCTGATTGACTGTCTCCGCCCGGAAACCTGAATAGAAGGGAACATAGATCAACACCCGGAAATAGTCATCATCGGAAAATATTTTTGTCTCGATATATTTAAATCTGGCCAGGTTAGCGCGGACATTTTCTTCGGGGGCATTTTGAGCAGCTGCCTGTACAAGAGCAGACTCTACTTTTTCGAAGACTGTTCTGTAATCCGTCAGCATCTACTGCCTCTCCTGGAAGGACGATCTCAGAAAGTATAGCACAGGCACTCTTTATTCTTTCCAGACCAACAGGCTGGGTCTGTTTTCCTTTTCATTATTTTTTCTTTATCCACGTGGTCAGTCTGGTTTTTTGATTCACCCCTGGTGTCTTCCAGGTGATCAGAATCCGTCAGACCAGCTGCCGGCTGGTTCGATCCATAAGTAGCAATTTCACCTTTAGGAGGACCTATGCATATCAAACAGGAGGAGGTGCAAGATGGCGCTCGCCACACCGAAACAGATCAGGGAAGTTGACCTGCGGGCCTTGCTCCAGCAGGCCAGGGTCTCAATCTCCGGTTATTTCTATTCCGTGGATCTGGGACCGGAAACCCGCCCCCGGTATCACCGCGTTGGAAAAGACCGCCGCTGCACCTGTGGGAATGGGGCGGACTGCCCCGCGGTCCGGGCCGTGGCGGACTACCTGCGGGGTGGGGGCGAACGCGCACCCGATGTGCCGGCTGGCTTCTTCCCGGTCGTCCCGCAGGCCTGCCCGGTCTGCGGCGCGGAGACTTACTACGTCCCCGACCTGACAAGCCGCCGGCGAGGTGCCGGCTGGGCCTGCGTCAAAGGCCGCCAGGCGCACTACTGGCTCGCTCATGTGGAAAGTCTGCGCAGGGTGCTGTCAGGTAACCCCTGGGTCTTCCCGCCAGTGGTTGCGGAAGATGGCCGGGTTCTCTATCCGGGTCTGAAACGCGACGAGATTATCACCGAGTCGCGGCCCTGGCCGGATGGGTATAACCTAGACCAGTAACAGAAAGCTCGATCACCCCCCGCGGGGACGGATATCCGCTCCCACCGGGGAGACGTGTCGTCCGTCCCGATCATTTCACAGAAAAGGATGGACGCAATGGAAACCCTTCTTACCAACCCTTCCACTTACAAACTCACAAAACTGAAAACCCTGCCCCTTCGAGACCAGCCCGCTTACCGGGTCACCTCGAATGCCGCCGGCTGCAGCCTGGCCGAACTCCTCGCTGCAGTGGTCGGCGGGGCGCAGCAGATCGAAGTCGCCGAAGGCATCCTCGCCCGCTTTGGCGGGGATGTCCAGCGTCTCTACAGGGCGCACGTCGCAGAGCTTGCCTCTGTGCGTGGCGTTGGCCAGCAGACCGCGGTGCGGATCAAGGCAGCCCTGGCGCTCGGCCTGCGCCTGACCGAACCGGTCGGAGAACGGCCAGCGGTCAACTCGCCCGCCGATGCCGCCGCCCTCGTGCAGCATGAGATGTCGCTCCTGGAGCAGGAATATCTGCGTGTCATGCTGCTCGACACACGCAACCGCTTCCTCGAGATCGTTGAGGTGTATCATGGCTCGGTTAACTCCTCTCAGGTACACGTGGGCGAGCTGTTCAAGCCGGCTCTCCAGCGACTGGCTCCCGCCATGATCGTCCTGCACAATCACCCCAGTTCGGATCCCACGCCATCGCCGGACGATGTCGCGGTGACACGCGCCATCGTGGCAGCCGGCAGGCTCCTGGATATCGACGTTCTGGATCATATCGTCATTGGCGGCAGCCGCTTCGTCTCGCTCAAAGAACGCGGCCTCGGGTTCTCGTGAGGTTATGCCATGGCCAGCTATGATTTCGAGTACGCCATTGAATCCCTTCGCCAGGCAGTTGATTTCGCCGAGCTAGAGCGCGATTTCGTTCCGTTGCGAAAATCGGTAAACGAAGTCGAGCTGTCCGGTCATGACCTGGGGGCTATGGACGACAGGCTGAATCTACCTGCCGGTCGCGATGTACTGATCGCAATCCTTCAGCAGATTGCCGCCGGGTCGGTTTCCCCGGATGAAGCACTTCTGCACCTCCGCCGCTGGCTGAACAGCGGCCAGATGTCAGAAGTGGAAGCCGAACTTACCCCGCAGATTCAATTTGCATAGGCCAGGGGGCGGAGCAATCCGCCCCCTTCCTCCTCATTAGCAAGGAACAGTATAAGCAGGCGGTCGAGATGATGGACCCCCGGCGTGTGCTGCTCTTATGGAATACAGGGTATGTGTCCGGGAGTCGGCGCATCAGGTGATTGCATGGATCGAGGAACAACACGAAGCTGATATCCCTGATGATCTTTGGCCTCTCGCGATCCTCATGGCTGAGTAATCCCTGTCCGTCCCCTGACTGTGAGAAGACAAATCGGGCTACCCGTATATATATATACGGGTAGCCCGATTTATATTTAAAGGGCCACTGCAAATCTTCCCTGTCCCGACCGGAATAGAAGGTTTTCCGGGGCAGGGAACGCACCTCAGACAGGACGACCGGTCAATGTTTCTGGATCAGCTCATTCCTGAGATTATTTTCTCGACCTGTTCCCGATCGCTTTCCTTCTCCCGTTCGGTCAGCCTGTCGTAAGGGGTTTCCATCTGCCGCTTCCAGCGCTGGACCAGTTCAGACGGGATGGTGCAGGATCCATCAGGGTTCATCCTGCATACGCTGAAGAGATATCTCATCCAGTGCGCCCAGATCTCATGTTGCAGGCTGGCAAGCTTTTCGGATTCGGACCCGGTCAGTTTCATTGTGGTATCTGTTTCGGTTTTTTCAGGACAGGAACAGGATCACTGCCACAAAGATGTAAAGGGCGATAAATAGCCAGGGGAGCACCATCTCAACTATGGTAACTTCCGGTCGCTTGAGTTTTGTTGCATAGATCCATTCTGAGTGAAATGGTCTGGATGGCAGCAATGGCTCGTAGCCATCATTAATTACTGCGAACTTGGCTTTATTTAACTTCCTGTATGAGAGAAGCGTAAGGAACCACAGTACGCATATCCCCAGAACGGCAATGAGTGGTGGAATGATCAGCAACTTTTCGGTGATCCCTACTTCAATGTCGTAGATGAGGGCGAAAACTGTGAGTACCAGTGTATTCACCGACAGAAAGAATGCGTTGATCTGGTTTCGCCGATCTGTTACCTTGTCAGCAGTCTCAACGAGAATTTTGTATTGCTCAAGGATGTGCTTCTGATATTCATTGGATGGATATTTTTCCGGGTCCAGGTTATTCCATAATTCTTCCACAACTGGTTGTTGCTTTGCCATCACACTACCTCCTTCTCTATATCCGTAGTATATACGCGATTTACTAAATCCGGCTAAATATGCCAGATCAGAAGCAATTATGTTCCCTTCAGTCGGTTAAAGCAGTTATCCATGTATTTTAAGCCGGGTGCTGGGATTATTTCAAAACTGATATTTCACTTCCTCCTGTAAATAAAATCATAATAGCAGAGTACGAGATTAGAAGATATGGTGTGATAAGCTATAGCGGCACACAATGTAAATGTCCGGCCATTTCGTTCAGGTTCAGAATAATGGATTTCGACTGAACCGGATCTCTCCAGGCCCTGCCAGCACACGATACCCGGACCGTGCTTATCTCCTGGAGTTTTCATTCACCTGCCTGATAATAATGTCGACCGGTTCCGGAGCGCACTGAATTATAATTAATCCGCTAATCCATCGAGCGGAGGGAAAATGGATGCAACAATAAAACGTATAATCGAAGAAGTGGTTCGTGAAATGAACCTGGAGATGGGCTTCATGCTCCGGGTCGTGGAGCTGGAAGAGTCGAAAGCCCACCTTTCCAGACGACATGGTATTTTTGATGATCTGAACGAGATTTCCAGAAATGCTGCCAGGCGGGAACTCAGGGAAAAAGAGAAGGCCGGCAATGAGAATTAAGAAACTGGAGCTTTCAAATTTCCGCCCTTATTTCGGGTCGGTCAGGGTGGATTTTAGTACTAACGAGAAGTCGCCGGTCTGTCTGATTCACGGTTTAAACGGCTACGGAAAAACATCACTTCTACTCGCATTGAACTGGTGCCTCTACGGGCATGAGAAGATGAAAGATGCCTATGAGTATTTCAACATCAATGCCCGCTCAGAACGAAATGCTACCATGGCGGTACAGATCGTGTTTGAGAATAAAGGACACGAGTTGACCGTCCTTCGTCGGATCGCGTGCAGTAAACCGGTCAATTCCGTGCGGGATCTGGGAGCGATGGAGCTGGCCTTCTATGAAGACGGAAAGAAACGACAGACCATGGATCCACAGGTGATTCAGGAACTGATCAACGAGCTTCTGCCTCCCGAAGCAAGCCAGTTCTCGTTTTTCGACGGGGAAAAGATCGAGATGTATTCCTCTGATGGTGCCAGCGAGGCGACCCAGACGGCGATTGCATCGGTGCTGGGCCTGACGTTGCTGAACCGGGCTCAGGAAGATCTGGATAAATATGCGATTGAAGTGAACAAGACCAGGCGTCGCCTGCTTGAGCATGAAGAAAAGGGGAGAGATCTGGCTGCTGAGATTCAGATGCTGGAAAATAACATCCAGGAAGCGCTGCGCCAGAAAAACGCAATTGAGGAGAAATGCAGCGAGTTGCAGCTTCAGGAGAACAAACTGCAGGATCAACTGGTGATGCAGGAGTCCGCGCAGAGCCTGATGGCGGATATCGGGAAGCTGCAGGAGAAGATTGATCTGGCAGAAAAAAACCGGGCAGAGCTCGCGGAGGAGATTAAGGAGTCAACAAAGACGCTCTATCTGGAGATCCTGAAGCCGATTTTGAGCGATCAGCTCGTGGAAGCGCGGCGCAACCGCGATGTACTGATGAATCTTCATGTAAGTTCGGTCCGGGATGAGGCACTGGCAGAACTTTTCCGGAAAATCGAGAAAGAAGGGAGTTGCATCTGCGGCAGGCCGGCGGACGGACAGCACCTCGAGGCTCTTCGCAGGGTCTTAAATCCGGCCGATCTTGAACCTGGCAGTGAGCTGGCCGGAAATGGTCTGGATGACGCCAGGCTGATCGTCAGTCAGCTTGAGGCCGCACTGGCGCTGTGCCATGAAAACGGGTCCTATGCCGAGTTTGCAGCGCGCCTGGCTGACCTTGAAAATGACATCGATGAGTGGGCTACCAGCCTGTCGGCAAAAAAGAGCCAGCTGGGGATTTCCGATCAGGAAGCGATTGTCAGTCTGACCGAAGAACTGGATCGGGTGCAGAAAGAAAAGGCGCAGGCTGAGCGCGAGGCGGGAAGTCTGGAAAAGACCATCTCCGATTTTCAGGCAGATCGGAAGAAGCTGGAGAACCGGATCAAACAGCTTTCCGGCCAGATACAGGGTCTGGATCTGCTGACCGCACAGGTGGACATTCTGAACCGCGGGTCTCAGGCGTTCGGGGAAATCGTCAGACGATCCGCGGTTGCCAAGCAGAATGAAATCCAGGATGCCAGCACGGCATTTTTCCAGAAGATCACCAACAAAGCCTTTGCCTACGAACGGATGATCATCAATCCGGATTTCTCCTTCGGTGTGGAAACAAATACCGGGGCCAGACCTCCCATGCAGCTGATTTCCGCCGGTGAGAAACAGGTGACTGCCCTGTCGTTCATTCTGGGGTTGAATGAATACACCCGCCGCCAGGCGCCGATCTTCATGGATACGCCGATGGGCAGACTGGATGAGACCCACAGAAGAAATGTGGCCAGAGTACTTGCGGAAATGGCAAACCGGGGCAGGCAGATCATCCTGCTGGTAACCGATACCGACATTGCTTTTGGCGTGGATGAAATCCTGAAGCCGGTCATCGGAGCGAATTTCGACATCGTTCACGACCAGACCAGCCTGACATCCCGGCTGGTAAGGAGGCAGTCATGAGCGGAGCGGAGAGAACCTGGGGAGGGGCCAGCAAGGTTTACACCACCAGGTACGAAACATATAAACGGATCACCGATTCAGAAAACCCGCACAAGTTTTCAAGGTTGATCGACGCGTTCCACGCAGCTGCGGCGGTCGGGATTCGCCTGCGGGCTGTGCCGGATACCGGAGGAACGGAGAAACGGGAAGAGCTGGTGAACGTCTATTCGATCGACCCGGACGGTGTCCTCTGGGCGGTGATGTCCGCAATTCACCCGGAGGCTTCCGGGGCCGAGCGGTTTGAAAAATTGATGATCTATGCAGATCAGGGGATCGAACGGCTGGAGGAAGGCTTCACAATATACGGGAACCTGCAGATGGCGCTCGATGCCCTGCTGGGGTAAACCAGAATGGCAAGATTGAAGGACCTGGAATTCCGTGCCTTCTACCGTTCCGGGGAGGACGATCTCCAGGGGGATTTCTACCGGCCGGCTCTCGCGGCATGTACGCACTGTGATCTGTTCACGGGGACTATTACCGCCGCTTCTATTTCCGATCTGGCGGCGGGGCTCAGGGAGTTCCTGACGCATCCGGGCGTTATCCGGCTGGCTGTGACAGCCCGGGCAATCCGGGAAACCGCGCACGACCGTGAAGTCGCGGAATTGATCTGCGGCATGATCGATCAGGCTGCAGGGCAGGACCCGGAATCCGTCAGTACGCTGGCTGCCCTGCTGGAAAGCGGCAAGCTGGAATTGCGGATTGCAGTTCCCATCGGAACGGATGGGGGTCCTGTTGCCGGAGAGAAATTTGGATTGTTCGGCGACAGCCTGGAGGACCGGATCGCTTTTACCGGCACGGCGGATGATACGGCAGACCCATCCCGTGGTCATTCGGAGAGCCTTGCGGTCTACCGCAGGCAGGTCGAGGCGGAAACAGAGCGGATCCGCTACCTCCGGAAACGCTTCCAGAGTTACTGGGAAAATACATCCGGGACTGTCCGGACGCTCCCCCTGCCGGATGCGGTACGGGCACGGCTCGCTGACCTTGCACCGGAAGATCTTAAGGCTTTTCTACGCCAGGCCGGTGACAGGCAGTTCAGTGACCTGAGGGATTACCAGGTCCGTGCGGTTCATGCATGGATGGACGCCGGGTACAGGGGGATCTGGTCCATGGCCACAGGTACGGGGAAAACGCCGATAGCAATCCGGGCGATTGCCGCCCGTATCCGCGAAAAAGGCTGCGTGGTCATTCTTGTGCCCACCCAGGACCTTGTTGTTCAATGGAAAAAATCCATAGAACGCATGAAAGTCCCGGCCAGCGTGGTCTGCTGTTTTTCGGAAGACCCGGGATGGCGGAAAGCCGCAGCCCGGGCTGTGCTGCAGAGACATCTGCGTGCAGAGGAACGCCGACCGGCATACCTGATCGCCACGGCTTCAACCGGGATATCGGAGGATTTCAAGAACGTATTAAAGACCATACCGGCAGAGGAACTTCTGATTGTGGGGGATGAAGTCCACCGCCTCGGGTCACGTGCCTGGAGCCGGATTTTCCAGGTTGTGGCCGGTCTGGGCAGGCTGGGTCTGAGTGCGACGCCAGCGCGTCAGTGGGATCAGGCCGGCACCCGGCAGATTTTTGATTATTTCGGCGGGATTGTATTTGAATATGGATTGCAGGACGCTCTGCGCGACCGCTGGCTTTGCCCTTACCGGTATGAGATCAAGCTCGTCGGGATGGAAGCAGGGGAACGGGCAGTATACCGGGAACTGAGCAGAAAGATCAGCACGCTTGCAGCTCAGCTGGCACACACCTACGGCCTTGCGGAAATCAATCTTCAGGAAATCCTCCGTCGTGCCAGGGAAGACGGGAACATGCAGCTGGAATTGCTGCTGTATGCCCGGGCAGACGTGGTCAAGGGAGCGGCCGGAAAGAGGGCTATCCTGGAGCAGCTGGCCGCGAATCCGTCGGTAAATTCCTGCATGGTGTACTGCGATGACGAGCAGCAGGTGGGGGAGGCTCTGTCGGTGCTGTCCGTTCAGAACCGCAGGGCGGTGGGCTTTACCTCGGCGCGTCTGGACGGGGAGGACCGGGCAGCAATTCTTCGCGATTTTTCAACGGGCCTGTACGAGTTCATCGTCGCAATCCGCTGCCTTGATGAGGGTATCGATATCCCGGATGTCAGGAACGCACTGATTATGGCATCCAGCAAAACGGAACGGGAATGGATCCAGAGACGCGGGCGCCTGTTGCGGAATGCACCAGGGAAGGACCATGCGGTCATCTATGATTGCATTGTGATTCCCTCCCGGGTGGATGACGACGAGAAGATACTCGATCCGATCTCAGAGATAGAAATCGCCATCCTGCAGGGTGAACTTGCCCGGGCAAGGGAGTTCGCCCGCCCGGCGATGAATTCTGCAGACGCCATATTGAAAATCGAATCAATACGGACTGAGGCTCAAAGGTCCATTGTCCGGCATCCGGCTTCCGATCAGGAGCCTCGCTGATGGAAGGCGGACAGGAGGAGATTATGACAGATACAGACCATAAAGAGTGGCACACGATCCAGATCGATGATGAATTGTTCAGGCTGCTTCAGAGAGAGGCGCGGCCCCTGCTGGATTCCCCCAACGATGTTCTGCGCAGACTGTTGCTGTCCTACCTGATGGTGAAAACGCCGAAAACAAGGATGAGCCAGTACTTTTCTACAGGAGACAGTGCAGAATACCCCGCTCCGATCCGGAGTACAAACACCCGGCCGGCGCCGGAGATCAGTTCGGACGAGTTCGTCCGGCATATTCTCGATGAACGGTTCGAAGGCGGGTTCCAGCGGCTTGGCAGGTACAAATACATGTTTGAATCGAAAACGGATCTGGTGTATTTCCAGAACTTTAACAGCCCCCATTTATCCCCTTGGTATCGCCTGAAAAAGAAAGAACGGGATTTTCTTGTGGCAAGCAGGAAGGCTGCATGGGTGTGTCTGACCTATCCGCCCGGCAGGGTGGCTTTCCTGTTTCCGATCAGGGCCATCGAAGAAAGGGTCAGGGCAGCCGGATATCCGTATGACGACCTTGAAATCACCATTACTCATAAGAGAAATCGCTGGCCGCAGCTGGACTGGGATATCCGGCAATACCGGTACGACCTGAGCTGAACGACCTTTTCTGTCCATTGCTCCCGGAACATTCAGAGGTGCCTGGAGAATCATGGATTAATCCGGCAGAAGCTTTTCCATGATCTGGGCTAGACCGGGGTGAACCGGCGATTCTCTTTCGGGTTGTATCCGGGAGAAGACCGGTCTCCACTCTCGAACAGGCAATATTCTGACTCGCGTCCAGCAGATCTCGCATTCGCCGGGATGCTTGCGGGGAGAATCTTGTAGCATGTATGCAGATCAGTGAACATGGCAAAAAAGGTGTCCCCCGGGGAGCTTCATTTCCTGATGGTAGGAAAAAGCCTGGCGTTCTGAACAGCGATCCCCGGACAGGTGCACGATTGAGGATGTTGCACCTTGCAGACGCATAACAACCTGACCGGCCGGGAGGGAGCTACGGTCTGATGGATGTATAATTTATCCGGCCCGGTCTCCAGGCTTGCATGGGGTTGTTGATTTAGGGACAGGTCTGGTTGCCGTTACCATTTCGCAGATACCGGAGACGAGCAATGACTGACAGAAAAAGTCCAAAAATTTCTTTTGGTTACGTTGTCGTCCGATGGGAAGTGATCCCCGGGTAGTCAGAGGGGGAATTCCCGGAGACTGCATTTACCGTGCTGGATGCCGGGTCGAAAAGCACCCCGGGCGGCTTTAAGTATTATGGAAAAAAGATGACGAAGGACCTGAAGCAGAAGACCGGGGATGCAGTCATCGAAGCACACTGGCATCAGCGGCACGATATCGACGCGGTGTAGTGCCAGATCTGCTGTCGGAAAAGGCCATGGAAAAATCCGAAGAATACCCCCTCAGTCCCGAGCAGGAGCGGATCGTGCAGGCGCCGGCGGATTACCCGCAGCTGGTGATCGCCCCGCCCGGCGCCGGGAAGACGCATGTCGTGGTGGGGCGCATCCTTAATCTGATCCAGAAAGAAGGGCTGACTCCCGGTGAACTTCTGGTGCTCTGCTATACCCGCACGGCAGCCGCAGAGGTGTCGAAACGAATCCGCCGGCTGGTGAAGGATAGCCGGGCAAATGACGACCTGCGTTTTTTGACTATCCGGACCTTCGATTCCTTCGCCTCGCGGCTGCTGTTCGCCGTGAATCCGGAGGTAGACCTGTCGCCCTTCGATTACGATACCCGGATAAAAACGGCGATCGCCGCTCTGACTGACAGAGAGAACGCCGCATCCCGGATCATCCAGGGCTTCCGGCATCTGATCGTCGATGAGATCCAGGACGTCGTCGGTGTGAGGGCGGAGCTGGTGAAACTGCTGTTGCAGCGCATCTCCGGAAGTTTCACCCTGCTCGGTGATCCGGCCCAGGCGATCTTCAACTGGTCGACGGAAAACGGGGACACCGGCCGGCGTGAAGAAAGCGTCCTGGAATGGGTCAGACACCAGGAGTGGATCGGCGGCGTGGAACGCGAGCTGAGCGAGAACCATCGTGCTACCAGCGCACTGGCGAAAAAGACGACTGCCATCCGGAAGGATGTGCTCGACGAAGGGGATGATGATCCGGAAGCGCTGGCAAGGCTGCGGGCATTCATTACCGGGCTGGATAAGGCCGGGTCGGGGAAAGAGCCCCGCCTGCCGGAAACGGCTCCGGATAATACCCTGTGCGTCCTGTGCCGGAACAATGGCGAGGTCCTGCAGATGGCCTCCCTTTTTCAGAGAAAGGGAATTCCCTTCTACCTGAAGCCGCGTCCGGAAGACCGGGGGCTGCCGCCATGGCTGGGCCGGGTCTTCGGCACGTTCACCGCTGCCACCATCTCCTGCAGGGAGTTCGAGTCCCGCTGGAAGGATCTGGTCGGAAGCAGTATTCCGGTCGAACCCGAACGTGCCTGGGACTGGCTGAAGAGAGTTGAAGAAGGAGACCGGGATCATCTGGATCTGAAGATCCTGCGCACGCAGCTCGGGCGGGGCAAGACCCTTCCGGAGGACCAGGATGCTTACCTCCAGGCCAGCCCCTCCGGGATCCACATTTCCACAATCCATTCGGTCAAGGGGCGGGAATTCGATCATGTGATCGTGCTGCATCCGGACTCCGGGCAGAACGGAGGCAGCACGAAAGAAGAGGCGCGCATCCTGTACGTGGCCGCCACCCGGGCAAAGAAGGAACTCTCCAGCATCGGCCGGGAGGGTCTGCCCCGGATGTGGAAACAGGATGCCGGGAACGGCCAGAGCCGCTGGCTGGCCAGGACCGGGGAGTATTATTTCATGGAGATCGGATTGCATGGCGATGTAGAGACCGGATCTGCCGCGAACCGGTATCTGTTCCCCGGGGAGCAAGATGCCGGGCAGGCCCAGAACTTCCTCTGGGAGTCTCTTCACGGCGGAGATCACGTGGATATTAAGAAAGTCATTGTGCCGGGCGGGCGATTTGATTATGCTTTTTTCAATATAATGACCCGGAAAGGAACAGCTGAGACTGGCCGAATCCTCGGTCAGATGTCGATGGGGTTTAAAAACAGCCTGAAATGGGTGATCCGCGGAATCAGCCACAGGAACAATGCGCCCTATCCTGACCACATGGAGAATCTTCAGGTCGCCGCCATCGTGACCGAAATACTTCCTCCTTTCAATAAAAACATAGTCGAACCCTACGCCAGCTCGAGATTCTGTCTGGGGATCCGGTTGCGCGGTATGGGGTATATCTACAGAGGCAGCCATGGCTGAGCATCGTGAAATCCGGCGGTATCTTCTCGAAGAGCTGAAGAAGGATCTGGTCGGACCCGGGAGACCGGATGAGGAGCTGACCGACCCACCGACCATCCATTACATGGTCGGCATCCTGTATCCGGGCAAGACGCTGATCGATCGCGAGCAGGACGAAGATGCCGGCCAGGCATCTGTCGAGGAGGATGACGAGCAGGACCCGGGAACGCTGATTGCCGCTTCGACCAACCCGTCGTCGATCGGTCTTACGTTCGTCGTGCGCACCGGAGAGTCGATCAGTATCCGGAGCAGGGCAGCCCGTTATCTGCATGAGAAAGATACCACCTCCGAATCGGGCATCTGGAAACGCCAGGGTCTGGAATTCGGGCCGCTGGTCTACAAGGCAACCGGTCCGGATGTGAATACGGCAGCCGGGCCAGCCGGGCTGGACCTGCAGATCCGGGCACGAATCCGGGGTGAGTTCGCCGTCGTGACGGTTTCCCTGTTGAACAGCCAGATTCAGCCGGACGCATCCGGGAATCCAGCTGAACTCTGCTTCTTCCAGCCGGAAATCGAGGTCCGGGGCAAGGACGGCAACCCGGTCTTCCCCGCACGACATGTCCTGCGCACCGGCCTGCAGGAACCCGATCGGGATCTGAACGAACTGCTCTATCGCCATGCGCCCGAATATGCGGTCGGTCATGGCTGTGCCGTGGAGTGGGATGCGCTTCCGGAGCAGGATGCCACCTGCATCCGTTCTGTGATCATGCCGGAGTATGAGCTGCTGCAGATTTCCCCGGAGATCAGGGAAAGTTTCCGCGCCACGGAGATGATGTTTCTGGCCAGGGCGGACACGGATGAACTGCGGGATGGACTTCGGGAACTGTCCACTGCGTACCAGGACTGGATCGACCTTCTGGAAAAGGAAGTCCCAGAACTACCCGAACGTCTGCATCCGGTGGCGAAAAAGAATCTCCAGGCCTGCCGTCTGGCCTGCGAGCGCATCGATAAGGGTATTACGCTACTTTCGTCCGATGCGAACGTCCGGGAGGCGTTCCAGCTTGCCAACCGGGCCATGCTGATCCAGCGCTCGCGCACCGTCTGGATGAAACAGCCGGCGGATTCTCGCCCGGCTTTGCCCGCAGAGAGCCCGGAGCATCGCTGGCGCCCCTTTCAGCTGGCCTTCATGCTCGTCTGCCTGGCTTCCATTGTGGATCCCTCCGACCCTGACAGGGAGATCGTCGATCTGCTCTGGTTCCCGACCGGCGGCGGGAAGACGGAAGCCTATCTGGGCCTGACCGCCTTTACCATTTTCCTGCGCCGTCTGCGTTCCGGCGGAACAGCTGACGGGGTCACCGTGCTGATGCGCTATACCCTGCGTCTGCTGACCATTCAGCAGTTCCAGCGGGCGGCGACCCTGATCCTGGCCTGCGAATCCATCCGGCGCGGGATGACCTCCCGTCTGGGGGATCAACCGGTCGGCATCGGTCTGTGGGTGGGGGGCGGTGCAACGCCGAATCACCTCCGGGAAGCACGGAGCGCTCTCGATCAGCTGCTCGGGGGAGAACGCGTACAGGAGGGCAATCCATACCAGATCCTGAGCTGTCCCTGGTGCGGGCAGAAGCTGTCCCCCCGGGACTACCGGGTTGCCGCCAGCATGACCATCCAGTGTCCGAACGATGCCTGTGAATACCGGGCCGGCATGCCACTCTTCCTGATCGATGACGATATCTATTCTCAGCACCCTTCCCTGCTGATCGGGACGGTGGACAAATTTGCCCGCCTCCCCTGGAGCGGGGATGTCTCGGAGTTGTTCGGGAATGGAGCGAAGAAACGCCTGCCTCCCGAACTGATCATCCAGGATGAACTGCACCTGATCTCCGGACCGCTGGGTACACTGGCGGGACTGTATGAGACCGCGATCGATATCCTCTGTCAGCGGGAAGGCAGGCCTCCCAAGGTGATCGCCTCCACCGCGACCATCCGGCGGGCAGGCGAGCAGTGCCGCAGTCTGTTCAATCGCGGTCTGGCGCAGTTTCCCCCGCCGGGCCTGGATGCACGCGATTCCTTCTTCGCCCGGGAGATCCCGGAAACAGAGAAGCCCGGCCGGCTGTATCTGGGTGTCTATGCCCCGGGTCGCTCGATGAAGACAGCCCTGCTGCGCATGTATGCCAGCCTGCTGCAGAAGATCTTCGAACATACCGGCGAACCGCAGCTGCGCGATCCCTACTGGACGCTGGTCGGGTACTTCAACAGCATGCGTGAGCTGGGAGGCGCGGTCCGTCTGGTGGAGGACGACGTCCGGGAAAGGATTAAAGGGCTGGCGAATCGTAACCGGGTCCGCCCGCGACCGCTGGATAATATCGGTGAGCTGAACAGCCGGGTGGGCTCGGATGAGATCCCGCAGCGGCTGGAGGCAATGTCCCTGCCGGTGGAGAACCCGGGTGCGCTGGATGTGCTGCTGGCGACCAACATGATCTCCGTCGGGGTCGACATCGACCGCCTGGG
>Ga0233425_10005036_pt1 | contig 21424 bp, 13 predicted proteins | sample Watercolumn_Towu_2_FD_181712 | JGI IMG/M metagenome (GOLD analysis project Ga0233425, IMG submission 181712) | Freshwater microbial communities from Lake Towuti, South Sulawesi, Indonesia - Watercolumn_Towuti2014_140_MG | ecosystem: Environmental > Aquatic > Freshwater > Lake | place...
CGGGGAGTGACCCGTCACGACGGCAGTATCTTCGCCATAGGCGACGCAAGTCGGGGAGTGACCCGTCACGACGGCAGTATCTTCGCCATAGGCGACGCAAGTCGGGGAGTGACCCGTCACGACGGCAGTATCTTCGCCATAGGCGACGCAAGTCGGGGAGTGACCCGTCACGACGGCATCTCTGTCGCCGCTGGCGTTCGAGGCGTTCGACCAACGCAGCGCGCGCGGGCGGCAGGCGGCCCAGCACCCGACGCGCCCGCCGTCGGCCACCGCACAGGTGTGGTCCGCACCCGGGGCCACGTCCACCACGTCCGACAGGTTGACGAGCGTGGCGGTGTTGCGGTTGTTCTTGTCCCCCAGACCCAGCTGTCCGTTGCTGTTGGCGCCCCAGCAGTAGAGCTTGGCCCCGCCCGTGATGGCACAGGTGTGGTGCCAGGCCGCGGCCAGCTTGACTACGCCCGACACGCCCTGCACCTGCACGGGTACGATGCTCTTCACGTCCGCGCCGTTGCCCAGCTTGCCCTGCCCGCCGTCTCCCCAGCACCAGACCGTGGCATCCGCCGCGATGGCGCAGGCATGGTAGTAGCCCGCGGCCGCCCTGCGCGTGAGATCGGCTTTCGGTTGGCAGCCGGAGACGTAGCAGACCAGGTCGGCCGCCGCGTCGGGAGACGAGACTCACGCGGTCACGCACACACAAAAGAACAGAGCAAGGAATCCTCCCTTCATGACAGCCCCCGCTACTTGCGCAAGCCCAAGGATACTCGGCCGGAGAGACGCTGTTGAGGACCGTGTCGCCCGTCCGCCTTGTGCATCCTGCGGGCCCGCGGTAGGCTGGTCCGGTTGGTCGGGTGGAGGCATACATGCGGATAACGCGGCTGGTCGCAGCGCTGCTGGTGGCAGCATACGGAAGCGGGTGCGGAGGGAAGCAGGGGGGTGCGGGCGACGTGGCAGCGGACCTGCCTCCTCCGGGCCTCGACGCCAGCACTCCGCCGGCTGACGCGGTGGTCGACCAGACCTCTCGCGGGCTCGACGCCCGGACTCCCCCGCCCGACGGGGACGAGATCGTGGGGGACGAGGGGGGTGTCACGGATACCGGAACCGACCCGGCTCTTCCGGACCTCGATGCGCGCACGCCCCCGCCCGACGGGGACGAGATCGTGGGGGACGAGGGTGGCGTACCGGACGTAGCAGCGCCGCGCACACCGGGTGCATTGAAGACCGCGGCGGAGGCAGGGGATGCCGAGGGGCTCGAAGCGCTGATGGCCGCGTACGACGGGCCGCTGTGCGACGCGGTGGAGTGCGTGGTGGTGGTGAAGATCACCGACCACGATGCGGTGGCCATCCGCGGGGACTGGAATGCCTGGGCAGAGGAGGCGATGCACGCGTCGCCGCTTCCGGACTGGTTCTGGGCCACGGTGCCGGTGGCCGTGCTCGACGGGTGCGCGGGGTACAAGCTCTACGCGGACGGCGACTGGTTCCGGGACCCGATGCACCGGTGGATCCGCTTCTCGGACGTCGCGGTGAACTCCGCGTTGTGCCCGCCGGGAGAGAGCCGGATTGCCCTGGTGGAAGGGGTGTACAGCCCGCAGCTGGACAACCAGCGGTCGGTGTACGTGTACGTCCCGGCCCCGGCGTTCGAGGACCCGGCCGCGACCTTCCCGGTCCTCTACATGCAGGACGGGTTCAACGTGTTCACCAACCCCATGGCGCCCTTCGGGCACTGGGCCGCGGACGCGACCACGGACGCCCTGGTCGCGGCCGGTGCGGTGGAGCCGCCGATCATCGTGGGCATCGACACGCAGGACCGGATGAACGAGTACCTCTACACCGACATCACCATCGACATCGGGAACGGTCCGAAGACCATCACGCCGCTGCTTCCCGAGTATGCGGAGTTCGTGGTGGACACGGTCAAGCCGATGGTGGACGCGCAGTTTCCGACCCGGCCCGGCCGTGAGGACACGGGCATTGCCGGCTCGTCGCTGGGAGGCATCTCTTCGCTCTGGATCGCGTGGTTCCACGCGGACACGTTCGGCCGCGTTGCGAGCTTCTCCGGGTCGTACTGGGTGGGCCAGGACGACTCGGGGACCGAGGGGCATCCCACCATGGAGAGCCTGCTTGCGGCCGCGGCGCCGACCCCGGACCAGCTGGCGCTCAAGGTCTACATGGACTCCGGGACGGACGAAGGGATGGGGGACACGGGGCTTGCGTACACGGGCGACTCCCGCTGCTACACCGACTGGACGCGCAACGTTCTCATCGCGCTGGGGTGGGACAACCGTGCAGAGTGGGACGACGACGGAAGCCTTGCCACGCCGCCCGCGGACTTCCCGCCGGAAAGCGACCCGGACCTGGTGCCCACGCTGTACTGGCACGACACGCCGCCCGCAGAGTATGACGGATGGGACGACTGGCTCGAGCCGTCCCACAACCTGCTCCACCTGGTCGGAGACGGGCATGCGCACAACGAGGCGGCCTGGGCTGCCCGCTTCCCCGCGATGCTGCGCTTCCTCTACCCGTGAAGGGGGCATAGCCCCCAGTATGGCGGCAGGCCCTGCCTACGGGGGAAGCGACCAACGGGCCTGCCACGCCGTAGCCCAACGGGGATTCGACTGCCCGCGTCCATCCGGTTGGCGAAGGCGGGAGCGAAGGGGGCATAGCCCCCGGTATGCGTGCAGGCTCAGCCTGCTTGACAGGGTCCGGGGGCACGTACTACGGTGCAGCGCATGAGGGCGACCATGGCGTCCGTCTGCCGGCCCGGGACCGCGAGGAGTAGCGCGATGAGACGACATTACTGGCTCGAGCCCCTGCTGCTCGCGGCCGCACTGGCCGTCGGTTTCTCGGTATACGCGGCGGACGGGCAGGGCCCCGGGCTCTACACGACCAAGGAGCTGAAGAACGCGCGCAAGCTCTGGCGCAAGGGCCAGCTCGACAAGGCGTACAAGGCGTTCGACAAGGCCGCCAGGGAGGAGAGGGGGGTCGAACGGCTCTACCAGATCCGGTTCCTCCAGGCCCGCGTGGCCTACGACGCGGCCAGGTGGAGCGACGCTGCCCGTGTGTTTGAAGAGGTGGGCGAGGCGCTGCCCGCGCTCGAGGACTGGTCGTTCTACTACGCGGGCAAGGCCCGGCTGGAAGGGGGAGAGAACGCCGCGGCAGCGGTGGCGCTGGCCCGCGTGTCGCGTGACTCTGCGCTTGCGGACGATGCCCGGAAGCTCGAATGCCAGTCGTACGAGAAGGCCGGAGAGAACGCCTGTCTGGTGGATTGCGTGGACGCCTACGTGCAGGCGCACGGCGAAGACCCCGGGCTGCTGCTGTCCGCGGCTCGAGCCCTGCTGGACCTCGAGCGGACGGACGAGGCGGTGGCCGGATTGCGCAGGCTGCTGGTGGCGTTCCCTGCCAGCAGCCAGGCCGACGATGCGTCGGGCCTGCTCAGGAAGCTCGAGAAGCGCGGGATGAAAGCCGCGTCCGTGCTCACCGCGGGAGAGTCGCTGGAAGCCGCGGGGCGGCTGCTGGACGCGTTCCGGCAGACCCGGGCGCTGGAGGTGGCAAAGGGGGTTGCGGCCCGGGAGAAGGAGGGGTCGGACGCGTGGTGCCGGGCCAGCGAGGTCGCGGCCCGGGCCGAGTCGGGTCGAAGAGAGGAGACCCGCAGCCTGCCCTACTTCCAGCGCGTGCTGGACCGCTGCCCGGGGCTGGTCACCGCGGGGTTCCTGTACAACGGGCTCGACAGCGCGCGAAAGGCGGGCAAGAAGGACATGGCCCGGGCGTGGACCGAGAAGCTGCTGGCCGACTACCCGGAGTCCACTCTGTGCGACGACGCGCTGGTCCTCATGGCCCGGGGCCACGCACAGCGCGGGGAGCGGGAGGAGCTGGCCGAAATCGTGGACCGGACGCTGGCCGCGTACCCGAAGGGAGACATGGCTTCCGAAGCCGCGTGGCTCTCGGTGTTCGACAGCTACCGGGCCGGGGAGCACCAGATCGCGTTCGACAAGGCCTCCAAGTACCTCGCGGCGCTTCCCGAGCGGGAGGACTACCGCACCGACGGCCGGCTGCTCTACTGGATGGGCCGCTGCCTGCAGAAGCTGGGCAGGGACAAGGACGCGGCAGGGTACTACGTGCAGGTGCTGGAGCGCTACCCGCTGGTCTGGTACGCGCTGCTCTCCTACCTGCGGCTCGAGCAGGGCAAGCGGGGGACAGGGGCCAAGGCGCTGGCCGCTGCCCGCACGAAGTCGCTGGCAATCCTTCCCACGCAAGGGGCCGTGCTGGCAGGTGCCGCAGGTTGGAAAGGGGTGGGGACCGCACTGATGCTGCTCGAAATGGGTCTGAAGGACGAGGCCCGCAAGGAGCTGCAGGCCGTCGCCAGCCAGGGAAGCCAGGGCAAGGACCGGGCAGCGCTTCTCGTGACGGCATTGCTCATGGACCGGGCAGGGCTCTACTCGCCGTCGCACCACACCCTGCGGCGGAAGGTGCCGGAGTTCGCCTATGCCTATCCGCTGGCGAGAGACACCCGATGGTGGGACATCGCGTACCCCGACGCGTTTTCCGGACCGGCCCGCAAGGCAGCGGCCGCGGAGAAGCTCCCCTGGCCGCTGGTGCAGGGGATCATCCGCGAGGAGAGCGGGTTCCATCCCGGAATCGAGTCCTACGCCCATGCGCTGGGGCTGATGCAGTTGCTCGAGAAGACCGCGGAGCACATGGCGGGCCGCAAGGTCACTGCTGCGGAGCTGAAGGACCCCGAGATCAACGTCCCCCTTGGAGCCAGGTACCTCCGGTTCCTCTGGGACCGGTTCGGCCACCCGGTGCTGGTGGTCGCGGGGTACAACTCGGGGCCGGGCGGCGTGGCCAAAAGCCTGAAGGCAGCCGGCGGGACGCGGCAGGTGGACGAGCTCGTGGAGAGCATTCCGTACGACCAGACCCGGCGGTACACCAAGCGGGTCCTGGGCGCCGCATGGACGTACCAGTTCCTCTACGGGGCCAAAGGCATGAAGATCGTCCCGTTCCCGCTCGAGCTTCCGGTGCCCGAGAAGAACAAGGATGCGAAGGGATCCGCCGCACCGCGGCGAGAGGAGTAGCAGCGACGGGGATTTGCGCGAATTCCTCTTGACTCCTGCATTTCCCGGGCTGATGATAAGTCAACCGCCGGGGGCGTCATGGCCCGGCCGAGAGGCCTCTAGATGAAACTGACACAATCGAGCGAGATGGGGATCCACGCGGTATGGTTCCTCGCGATGGAAGGGGGCGTCACCCCCATGCTGTCGACGGATCTGGCGCACCGCATCAACGTTTCGGAGACCTACCTCATCAAGGTTCTGAAGCGGCTTGTCGGGGCCAAGATCCTGGACTCCCGCAAGGGGAAGAAGGGCGGCTACCGTCTGCGCCGCCTGCCGGCCACTGTCACGCTTGCGGATGTGGTGCGCGCCTGCGAGATGGACGATGACATCTACGTGTGCCAGCACGACGACCGCAGCTGCAAGAACCAGATCACGACCTGCCCTGTTGCGGTGACGATGGCCAAGGCGGAGCAGGCGATGTTCGACGAGCTGTCGCGCACGTCCATTGCGGACCTCGTGGACTTCTGCATGGTCAGGGGCAACCCCGTCCCGCAGATGCCGGAGCAATAGAGGATAGGGAGTCATGGAACTCCAGCCTGCAGTCCCGCAGGCAGCTCTCGGAATCTTACAGGCCAGGCGGCAAGAGGACTACATCGTGCTGGTGGGGGCGTCCAACGACCCCGGGAAGTACGGGAACATCATCTTGAAGGACCTCGTGGCCAAAGGGTACTCCGTGGTGCCGGTCAACCCCCGAGATCCGCTGGTGGAAGGGATCCGGGCCTACCCGTCCGTGGAGCGGGTGCCGGGGAGGGTGGCCATCGTGAACCTCGTGGTCCGGCCGGAAGCGAGTCGCAAGACGCTGGAGGCGCTGGTCGGGCGGCAGGTCGACGTGGTGTGGTTCCAGCCGGGCTCCTCTGACGCGGACGTGGTCGCGTATGCGCGCGAACATTTCAGGTCAGTGGTGGTGGACGCGTGCATCATGGTGGTGAGCAACCGTTTCCGCTAGCGACCGTCGCTCCTGATTTCACGCACTGTTCGCTTTTTTGCCACGAATTGGAAGCGGTCATAAACTCGGGAATGGTCCGTGGAGTGTGGACCGTGGAGTACCCTTCGATGCGAGGGAAACGATGAAAAGGGCAGTCATCCTCTTTACGGCTTCGTTGCTGATGCTGTCGAGCTTCGCCGCGCTGGCTCAGACGGGCCGCAACAAGCTATCCACGATCACGGTGACGGAAGAGGCCGCTGCAACCCTGGTGCGAATCACCGGGAGCCAGACGCCCACCTTCAACGTATTCCGGCTGTCGGACCCGCCGCGGCTCTTCATCGACATCGCGTCCGCGGACATGTCTGCGGTGGACGGCACCCGGGAGGTTTTCAACGGGGTGCTGGCGCAGGTGGGGACGCTGTCCTTCACCAAGGACAACGGGCAGTTTGCCCGCGTCATCATCACGTTCGAGAAGGAGGCGGCCTACGACGTGTCGGCCCGCGGCAACGACATCCTCGTGGTGGTGGATGGCGAGGGCCGCGTGGCCAAGGGCGAGAAGAACGAGGACATCGCCCGCATTGAGCAGGCGGTGGAGCGGGAGAAGGAGCTGCTGGAGGAGTTGAAGAAAGCCCGCGAGCAGGAGCAGGTGCTCGTGGACACGGCCCGTCGCAACCGCGTGGAGGAAGAGGGGCTGCGTCAGCGCATCGAGGACGCCCGTGCCGAGGCGGAGCGGCTGCGTGCCGAGGCAGAGGTCGCCCGCGCTCAGGCGCTGGAAGAGACCGGGCTGGTGGAGAAGGCACGGCTCAAGGCCCAGGAAGAGAAGGCCGCGATCGAGAAGCTGGCACGGGCCGAGGCGGAGAAGGTCGCGGCGCTCAAGGAGGAGCAGAAGCGGATCCTCGAGGCACGGACGGCCGCGGACACGGCTGCGAAGGCCGGCGACGCGAAGAAGGTGGCGCTGGACAAGGCCGCAAAGCTGGCCGAGCAGGCCGCGGCCGCGGCCTCTCTGGAGCGGCAGAAGGCCGAGGAGTTGGCCAGGGCAGCGCAGGAAGCCACGCGCAAGGAAGAGGAGAAGCTGGCGCTGGTGAAGCAGCAGGCACGGCTCGCGGAGGAGAAGAAGGCCGCGTTCGAGAAGGCACGGGGGGAGGAGGAGAAGAAGGCGGAAATCGCACGGGCTGCCCGCGAGAAGGAGGAGGACCTGCTGGCCCAGACGCGGCAGGCGCGGGAGCAGGAGCAGGTGCTGGCCGGGAAGCTGGAAGAGGAGAACCGGACCATCGCCCGCTTGAACGAGCAGCTTCGCAAGGACGCGGAGTCGAACAAGGCGCAGGTCGAGATGGCCGCGGCCCGGGAGAGGAAGGAGCAGCTGGAGAGCCAGCAGAAGGACCTGGCCGACCGGCTGGCCCGGCTGGAAGCGGAGCAGAAGGCGAACCTGGAAGCCAAGCTCAAGGCCCAGGAGCAGGCGGAGCAGGCGCGCCTGGATGCGCTGCGTGACGCTGCCCGCAAGGAGGAAGCTCTGGCGCAGGCGGCCCGCGAGGAGCGCACCAAGCAGGAGGAGCTCGAGCAGGCCGTTGCCGAGCGCGTCGCGGCGCTCAACGCGAAGCTCGAAGCGGCCCGCGTCGCGGTAGCCAAGGAGGAGGAGCGGAAGGCCGCACTGGCAGACGCCAACAGGCAGGAGGAGCTGCGCCTGGAGGCAGCCTCGCAAGCCGCGGACAAGGAGCTGGAAAGCGCCAAGGCAGCGCGGGCTGCGGAGCTGTCGGCATCCGCGCTCAAGGCCGCGAAGGAGTCCGCTCAGAACCTCGAGGCGGAGCGCAAGGCGCTGGAAGCCCTGGTGGAGAAGCGCCGCACCGAGGAGGTGCGCCTGACCAAGACGGCCGAGGACCGGGAGAAGGCCGAGGCGCAGACCGCTGAGCTGAACCGCCGCTGGGAGCAGCAGAGGGCGGTCGTGGAGCAGCTCGTGGCGGAGCGGGAAGCAGTCTCCGCCCAGGTGGAAGCCACGGAGCGCTCGCTCAAGGAGCAGCAGCAGGAGGTGACCAGGCTCCAGGGACAGCACGAGCTGGAGCGCGAGAGCCTCGAGCGCCTCGTCGCGGAGCGGAAGCAGGAGGAGCAGAAGCTGGCACGCCTCCGCCAGGAGGTCAGCGCGCTGGAGAAGGGGAAGACCGCGGCAGAAGGCAAGCAGGTGTCCGCGCTCAGAAGCGAGCTCAAGCAGCGGGAGCAGGACCTGCAGGAGCGGGAGAAGCGGCTGGCCCGGGTGGAGAAGCAGCTGGCCGGGCTCGAGAAGGAGTACGCACAGGTGGACTCCAAGGCCCGTGAGAACGAGCAGAAGGCGCAGAGCCTGGAGAAGAAGCTGGCGGCCCGCACGCAGGACGTGGAATGGATCAAGGGCAAGTACGAGAACCTGAAGGGCCGCGTGGGCGAGCTCAAGGGCGAGGCCGGCGACCGGGAGGGCGAGGCTCGGCGGCTCGCGCAGGAGCTGGCGCAGCGCGAAGCCCGCATCCAGGAGCTGACGGACGACTACGAGAGGAAGCTGGCGGAGAAGGAGAAGCAGCTCTCGGCCACGAGCCAGGAAGGCAAGGCGGTGGGCAAGCTGAAGGCGGACCTGTCCGCAGCCAACGAGAAGCAGAAGCGCCTCGAGACGGAGCGGGACGCGCTCCAGGCCAAGGTGTCGAGCCTCGCTGCCCGGGCCGCAACCGCGGACGAGCACGGCAAGCAGCTCGGCGAGCAGCTCGCACAGGCCAAGAAGCGGGCCGCTGAGCTGGAGTCGAACCGAGCCACCGTCGCCCGGGACCTGGAAGAGGTGACTGCCCGCAACAAGAAGCTGGAAGCGCAGGCTCTGCAAGCCGACAAGGACCTGGGCACGGCCTCGGCGACCGAGCAGGCCAGGGCGGACGCGGAGAAGCGCTCCCAGGAGGCGCACTCCCGCCTGGAACAGAACCGCGTCGAAGCAGCCGCGCTGCAGTCGGTGCTGGCCGGGTTGCAGAACGACATCGCGGAACAGAAGGTCGAGAAGGGCGCGCTGGAAGCCGAGCTGAAGGCGGTCCAGGGCAAGGCCCGGGAGCTGGCTGACGAGCTGTCTGCCAGCGAGAAGGAGAAGCGCTTGCTGGCGCGCCAGATCGAGCAGGGCCAGGAAGCGGTGCGCGAGTGGCAGAAGAAGCACGAGAAGGCGGTGGTGGAAGCCCAGGCGGAGAAGGGACAGAGGCAGGAGCTTGCCCGCCAGCTCGAGGCCCTGCGCAAGGAGCGTGACCGCCAGGAGGACGGGCTCGCGGACTACCGCTCCACGGTGGAGCAGTCGCAGAAGGATGCGGCGGCCGCACGTGCCCGGGCCGACGGCGTGGAGAAGCAGCTCAAGCAGCGCGAAGCCGAGCTGGCTTCGGTGAAGAAGGACGCCACCCAGTGGAAGGGCAAGGCCGAGACGCTCAAGGCAGATCTGGACGACGTGCAGGTCGAGCTGGACCGCACGCGCGCAGACCAGAAGAAGACCGCCAGGGAGGTGACCCGCCTCGAAGCCGAGCTGGCAAAGGCCAGGGAGGAAGCGGGCCGGGTGGCGCGCCTGGAAGGCGAGCTCAAGCAGGTCCGGGAGCAGGCGGAGAAGGCGAAGAGCCTCGCCGGCGACCTCGCGCAGGCCCGGACGGAGCTGAAGCAGGCCCGCTCGGAAGCCGTGCGCAAGGATGCGGACACGCAGTCCGTGGAGAAGGCCACCGCGCTGGCGGCCCGGGTCAAGGAGCTGGAAGCGCAGGCAGCGGAAGCCCGAAAGTCGGACGAGACCATTGGGTCCCTCAAGGCGGAGCTTGCCAAGGCCCGCAAGGAGCAGGTGAACCAGGCGCAGCTCCGCAAGAAGGAGCAGCAGCTCGACGCATACCGGGAGCAGGCCGAGCAGCTCGAGGCCCGGCTCAAGGACCTGGACCGCGCGAACGCCCAGGTCGCCGCGCTCCAGGCACAGCTCGAACAGGCGCAGGCAGAGCAGGCCAGGGGCGAGGCGCTGAAGGAAGAGGTCGCGGTTCTCAAGGAGCACGCGGGCGAGCAGGAACGGAAGATGGAAGGCCTGGCGCTGGAGAAGGCCGAGAAGGAGAAGGAGGTGCTCCAGCTCAAGGCGCAGCTCGAGCAGTCCAAGACCGTGGAAACCGTCAAGGCGCAGCCCGTGGCCGGGCCCGCGGCCAGGCCGCAGCTCACCAACGTAGGCTTCGACGAGCGCTCGGGCATCGCGTTCGTGTCGCTGGCAGTCAGCGGGACTCCGAAGTACACGGTCACCCAGACCAGCGCCACGGAGTACCAGCTGGTGCTGCAGGACACCGTGCTCCCGCCGGTGCTGGAGCGGACCCTGGACACGACCGAGTTCGACGGGCCCGTGGCAGCAATCAGCTCGTACCGCTCGGGGACGTCCGACGATGCGGTGGTCGCGGTCACGCTGAGCTCTCCGTGCAGGCCCAAGGTGACGCAGCGGGACGGCGAGCTGGTATGGTCGTTTACCGGCGCGGAAACCGGCGCGGTGGCGGACGCCACGCCGCCCGCGAGACCGAAGGCGAAGCAGAGCTACGGCGCCTACCCCACCGGCGTGGGTGCGTCCGGAGGCCAGGACGCGGGCGGCGACGTCGGCGGGTCCTCCCCGTCGCTGTCCGTGGACGCAGGGGGCTCCCCCTCGCCGTTTGCAGTGCTCAACCCCAAGCCCGGGAAGAAGAAGAAGAAGTACACGGGCACTCGCATCAACCTCTCCATCAAGGATGCGGAGATCCAGCACGTGCTGGCGTTCATCGCCCGGGTCGGAGGCGTGAACATCGTGACCAGTGAAGGCGTCACCGGCAAGGTCAGCTTCTACCTCGAGGACGTGCCGTGGGACCTGGCCCTGGACATGATCCTCCGGACCAGCGGCCTCGACTACATCCGGGAAGAGGGAATCTACCGGGTCGCGCCGGTGGAGGAGATCCAGAAAGAGTACGAGATGGAGCTCGAGAAGAAGAAGAAGCTCACCGAGTTGAAGCAGCTCCAGGTCAAGCTCATCCCCGTGAACTACGCGGATGCGGACGACCTCGTCAAGCAGATCCAGGGCAAGATCCTGAGCCCCAAGGGCTCGGTGTCCGTGGACACGCGCACCAACACGCTCATCCTGAAGGACATCGAGGAGCACGTGGTGGCCATCGAGGACCTGGTCAAGAGGCTCGACGCGCAGACCCCGCAGGTGCTCATCGAGTCCCGGATCGTGGAAGCCAGCCGTGACTTCACGAAGGAAGTGGGCATCCAGTGGGGCGGCATGGGCTACATGGGTCCGGGCCTCGGGAACCAGACCGGGCTCATCTTCCCCGCGTCGGTGGGCGTGGGCGGAGGTGCGTGGGACCAGGGCTCGACGACCACCGGCCTGATGAACTCGGAAGCCCCCTACTACGCGGTCAACCTGCCTGCTCCCGCGGGCCAGGGCACAGGCGGGGCCATCGGCCTCTCCCTCGGAAGCATCGGCGGTGCGGCCAACCTCAACATCCGCCTTTCGGCCGCGGAAGAGGAGGGCTCGGTGAAGATCATCTCCGCGCCCAAGATCACGACCGTGGACAACAACAAGGCGCTCATCCAGCAGGGCATCTCTTTCCCGGTCAGCGTCGTGTCCGCCCAGGGCGTCAACACGCAGTTCTTCGATGCGAACTTGAAGATGGAGGTGGTCCCGCACGTGACTCAGGACGGGAACATCCGGCTCAAGATCGACCTGACCAAGAACGAGCCCGACTTCTCGCAGACGGGCGCGAACGGCAACCCGACGATCCGGAAGAAGGAAGCGCACACGGAGCTGCTGCTCAAGGACGGCGACACCACGGTCATCGGCGGCATCTACACGCGCAACCTGTCCATGGGGACCAAGAAGGTGCCGTTCCTCGCGGACCTGCCGCTCATCGGGCCGCTGTTCCGCAACCACTCCGAGGCGGACAAGCGCTCTGAGCTGCTCATCTTCGTCACCCCGCGCATCGTCAACCGGCAGGCCGCGACCATCCGGACGCAGGCCGAATAGCCTCCTTCCATGTCCAGACTGACACTGACCGTCGCGGGGGAATCGCACTCCGCGGGGCTTACGGTGGTGCTGGCAGGTCTTCCCCGGGGGCTCCCGTTCCGCAGCCGGATGGCCTCGGACTGGCTTGCCGTGCGCCGGGAGCTCAAAGGCAGAGGCCCGCGGATGCGGACCGAGACCGAGGAGTTCACGGTGACCGCGGGCCTGTGGCGCGGTCGGACCAACGGCGGGCCGCTGGCGCTCTTCATCCCGAACCGGGATGCTTCCGGTGCTTCCCGGACGCCGGAGGGACGCGTGACTCCGCTCCAGTTTCCCCGTCCGGGCCACGTGGACCTGGCGGCCGCGCTGAAGTGGAAGCTCACCGACGCGACCAGTGCCGCGGACATGGCCAGCGGCCGGCTGACCGCGGCCTACACGCTGGCCGGCTCGGTAGCGGCCATGCTGCTGGAAGAGCTGGGCGTGCGGACCCTTGCCCACACGGTGCAGGTGGGCCGGGCAAAGGCCCGGAGCCCGTCATGGAGGGGCAAGGTGGACCTGGAAGCCCCGGCGGAGCGGGCGTGGGCCTCGCCGGTGCTGGCCCTCGACCCCGCGGCCGGCAAGCGCATGGAGCAGGAGATCGACGCGGCAGCACGGGACGGGGACACGGTGGGGGGGGCTTTCGAGGTGGTCGTGTCTCCCGTGCCCCCGGGCCTCGGCGCTCCCCAGCCGCTGTGGGAGAGGATGGACGTCCGGCTTGCGGCCGTGCTCATGGGCATCCCCGCGGTCAAGGCGGTTGCGGTGGGTCGCGGGCTGGTTGCGGGCAGTGCCCGCGGGAGCCGGTTCCACGATCCCATCTCGACCGCGCCGGGCCGGGGCTTCACGCGAGGCTCCAACCGGGCCGGCGGCATCGAAGGCGGCATCACCAACGGCGAGCCGGTGGTGGTGACCGCGGTGGTGAAGCCGGTTCCGACGCTCGGGAAACCTCTGGCCAGCGTCTCCCTGGTCAGCATGGACAAGGGCAACGCGGCGCGGGTAAGATCCGACGTGTGCGCGGTGGGCCCGGCCGCGGTCGCCGGCCGCGGCCTGGTGGCGCTGGTGCTCGCGGACGCGATCCTGTCCGCAGCCGGAGGAGACGTCCTTGAAGACATCAAGAAGGGGTGGCGCTAGCGCGTCCGGAAGCCGACCCGTGCTCCTGACCGGCATGCCGGGAAGCGGCAAGACCACCGCGGGGTCGCTGCTCGCCCGCCTGCTTCGCGTGCCCTTCGCAGACATGGACGACCTGTTCGAGCAGGAGCACGGAATGGCGCCTGCGGAGTACCTCCGCGGCCACGGCGAGGCCGCGTTCCGGGACAAGGAAGCGGAGACCTTTGAGCGCGCGCTCTCCATCCCGGATCGCGTGGTCGCGTGCGGTGGGGGCACTCTGGTGCGGCCCCGCTCCCTTGCCGCCGCGCTGAAGCGCTCGACCGTGGTGTACCTGTCTGCGCGGGTGGAGACTCTGGCCGCGCGTCTCGGGGATGCGTCCCGTCACCCGCTCCTGTCCGGAGCGCGGCTGGACGTGGCGCTGGTCAACCTCCTCGAGAAGCGGCAGGCGGGCTACCGGGCAGCGCATGCCGCGGTGGCGACGGACGGGCTGGGCCCGGTCGCGGTGGCCCTGGCCGTCAGGGAGTCTCTTCGCGGGCTTGGAGTCGGCCCGTGGACGGAGCCGCTTTCTCCGGTCTTCGGCCGGGTCGGGAGGGGGCTGGAAGCATTCGTGGAGATGGGTCTGCGCAGCTACCCGGTACGGCTCTCGCTGCAGCCGGGGCTTTCAGGTCTGGCCGCGTTCCTCGACGTGGTTGCCGCGGGACGCAGGTGCGTGGTCGTGGCCGACCGGACTGCGGCGTTGCGGCACGCTGCCGCGCTGAAGCTGGAGCTGCACGCGTCGGGCCGCAGGCTGGTCCTGCTTCCTGCCGGAGAGCTGGCCAAGGACGTCCGGCGCCTGCCGGCCGTGGTGAAAGCCATGGCCCGAGCCGGGCTCGACCGCACCGGCGTGGTCGTCGCGGTGGGCGGCGGCAGCGCGCTGGATGCCGCTGGCTTCGCCGCGTCGGTCTACATGCGCGGGGTGCCCGCGGTGTACGTGCCCACCACGCTGCTTGCCGCGCTGGACGCGTGCGTGGGAGGAAAGACCGCGCTCGACGTGCCGGGCGGGAAGAACCTCATCGGATCGATCACGCAGCCGCTGGGCGTCTTCGTGCCCGTGGGCGTCGTGGGCCTCGAGGTGCGGGAGCGCAAGAGCCCGGACGGCGTTGCCGAGCACCTGAAGACCTGCCTCCTGTCCGGGAACACGGAGGAGATCGGCCGCCTGGCACGACCATGGAAGCTTCCGCAGGACGCGCTTGCGGCCGTCATCGCCCGCTGCCTGGAGTACAAGATCCGCGTCGTTGCTGCGGACGAGCGGGAGCAGGACGGGCAGCGGACCGTGCTCAACCTCGGTCACACGTTTGCCCACGCTCTGGAAGCTGCCAGCGGCTACCGGCTGGCCCACGGCCGCGCGGTGGGGGCCGGGCTGGTGCTGGCCGCGCAAGCGTCCGTGCGGCTGGGCGTGGCCGAGCCCGCGCTGGCATCCGACGTGGAGCGCTGGGCCCGTAGCCTCGGCCTCTATCCCCTCGAGCCCCGACTCGACCTCGGGGCAGCTTCCCGCCTCATCGCGTCCGACAAGAAGCGGGTTGGCCGCGGCATTCGCCTCGTGCTCCTGGAGAGGCCCGGGTGTCCGCTGGTGAGGACCGTGCCTTTGAAGGTGGCTGAATATTTGATGGCAACGGAACCGTGACCTATACTGGTGCTGGTGTTCTATGGGAGGGTATACGATGCGCGCCGCCATCATTGGTTCCTTGCTTGCAGTCACCGTCTTTGCGGGTTGCGTTGCAGAGGATCCGACCGTCCTGATCGTCAAGGCCAACCAGTCGGTCAACCGCAAGGCTCAGTGTGCGCTGAAGGCCACGGGAACCGCCCAGGAGTTCCGTGCCTTCGGGGTGATGGACCTGCTCCAGACGAACCGGTACGTGATGTTCCCCCTCGTGGAGAATCAGCTGCCCAAGAAGGGCTCTGCTGCCACCGGGCAGTACGTCATGAGCCTGGACTCCTCGACCGTCACGCTACAGGGAGCCTGGTTCAACTACAGTATCGACGGCCTCGAGGGCCCGTATGACGGGTCAGCGACGGAGACGTCGCTTCCCAGTGACGTCTACATAGCGACGGCCGGATCCGTGGAAGGGGACGGCGGGAGGATCACCGTCGCCCTGGAAGCGATTCCGCCGTCGGTCGGAGCGCTGCTGGACCGGGACAAGGCGTTCGACGACATCTACCGGGGCGGCGTCCTGTCGGTGGAGATGGTGCTCCAGGGGTTCATGGCGGACGGCACCGAGGTCCACACGCCTCCCTTCGTCTTCCCGGTCACGGTCTGCCGCGGCTGCCTGCTCACCTACCCAGTGGCTCCCAAGCTCTGCTGTCCCGCGACCGTCGAGATCACGGTCTCTCCGTGCCAGCCGGGCCAGGACGAAGGCACCGAGTGCCCTCTGGCATGCGTCATCCTGACGTCTCAGTTGGACCGGGCGGACAAGAAGATGGCCATGGTGCTGGGCTACGTCTCGTCCCTCGCGGATTCCCTGAGCGCGGAAGCGCAGAAGGCTGTTGACGTCGCGTTCGGGCGGCTTCCGCCATCCGCGCTATAGGCACCTGTCCCGAACCAGAGTAGAATCAGGCCCCGGGTCACGAGGGAGGAGACCATGACCAGGTCGCTGCTGTCCGCCGTCTTGATGGCGTTGGTGGGATGCTCCGGAGGCGAGCCGGGAGAGGAAGCCTCGACGGACGCCAGCTCCTTGGCCGACTTCTCCGTCAAGCCCCAGGACGGCAACCACGCGCCCTCGTTGCACAAGGTGGGCAACAAGGAAGTCCAGGTGGGACAGGAGCTTTCCGTCGCGCTTCAAGCCGACGACCCGGACGGCGACACGCTCACCTTCTCGGTCTACGGGGACATGCCCGAGGGGGCCAAGTTCTTCAAGCCCGAGGGCCGGTTCACGTGGACCCCGGCCGCGGCCGGCGGCCCGTTCTTCGTCACGTTCGTCGTCTCGGACATGAAGGACTTCGACAGCGAGACCGTGGAGCTGCGCGCGGTGACGCAGACGACGCAGCACGCGCCGAAGTTCACCGCGCTGGGAGACCAGTTCCTCAAGGTGAACAAGATCTACGAGCTGCGCCTGGAAGCCTCGGACGAGGACGGCGACACCCTGTACTTCTCGGTCAAGGGAAGCATCCCGTCCAGCGCCACGTTCGACGCGGCCAATGCGATCTTCCAGTGGGCGCCCACGGCCGCGGACGCGGGAGCGCTCGTGCGCGTGACGTTCGCGGTGTCCGACGGCTCCCTCTCTTCCGAGATGGAGGTGCGCCTCATCGTGGAAGGCGGAAGCCAGACGAACCACCCGCCCGAGATACAGCCCATCGAGCCGGTCAACGTGGAGGTGGGCAGCATCGTCAAGCTCGAGGTCAAGGCCTCGGACCCGGACGGCGACGCGCTCACGTTCTCGGTCCAGACGCCGCTTCCCGACGGCGCGTCCTTCGACCCGGCCGCGCACGTGCTGACCTGGGCGCCGAGCCCCGCGTACGAAGGCAAGTCCGTGGTCGTCGGGTTCGCGGTCACGGACGGCGCCTACACTGCGACGCAGGAAGCCACCATCCTCGTCAAGGCCAAGGGGGCCGCGTGCGCGGACGACCCGTACGAGCCGAACAACAAGACAGCGGAGGCAACCGCGATCACCCAGGGGACCTTCTCGGACCTGTCCATCTGCGACACGCAGCTCTCGCCCATCGACCAGGACGTCTTCTCGCTGCTGCTGACCGCGAACGAGCACCTGGAAGCGTCCATCACGTTCCTGCACGCGCAGGGCGACCTGGACCTGGCCCTGTTCCATTCCGCGGACCTGCAGCAGCCCGTCTTCTACAGCCCCACGGTGGGGGACAAGGAGGTCGTGTCCTACACCGCGCCGCTGGCGGGGACGTACTACCTCCTCGTGTTCGGCACCGGCGCGGGCACGTACTCGGTGCCCTACTCCATGGTCGTCACCCGCCAGTCCGGGTCCACGTGCCAGCCCGACGCGCTGGAGCCCAACGACAGCGTCGCCGGCGCGAAGATGCTGGACGACCCGCAGACCAGCGGCTCCACCATCCAGAACCTCTCCATCTGCCCGTCCGACACGGACATCTACGCGGTCCTGCTCGGCTGCGGCCAGTCGCTGCTGGCAGGCATCACCTTCAACAACGCGGCCGGCGACCTGGACCTCTACCTGCTCGACCCGAGCGGCGCAAAGACGCTGGACCAGAGCACCACCGAGTCCGGTGCGGAGACCGTGTTCCTCGAGGGCTCGTCCGTGGAGGACTTCTACTACGTCATGGTCGCGGGCTACCCCAAGGAGAGCACCCAGAACACGTACGCGCTGGAGGTGCAGGTCGAGGAGGGCGGAAGCTGCGCTCAGGACGCGGAAGAGCCCAACGACGGCTTCGGCGATCCGACGGTCATCAACGCCACGAAGTCCTTCCAGGGCCTCACCCTGTGCTGCAACGAGGACTGGTTCTCTTTCCCCAAGGGACCGGGCACGGTGACGGTGAAGGTCACCCCCTCGGATGCCATCACGCTGGACGCCGCGTTCGTCACGCCCATGGCAGGCGGAGCGGACACGCCGCTGACCTGCTCCTTCTCGGGCTGCAGCGGGACCAGGGACCTTCCCACGGGCGGGGGGTTGTACCTCCGGGTCAGGGGGACCTACGGCCTGACCTACGACATGACGGCCACCATCGACACCACGGGGTCCACCACCGGAAGCTGCGTGGGCAAGTGCGGCGCGGACGGCGGCGGCTGCTGGTGCGACGAGATGTGCTCCAAGTACGGCGACTGCTGCCCGGACGCGTGCGCCGCGTGCAGCGTGTGCCCGTAGGTGCCGCGATGTGCGCGGCCGCCAGGTCCGACCGGACCTTCGTGCGCCTGCTGCGATTGGCAGCAGATGCCGCGCTGTGGGCTGCCCACCGGTCCGGACGGCCGTACTTCCATCGGCTGCGGTTGCCCGTAGATGCCGCGATCCGCGCGGCCGTCTTCCTCCTTGTTGCCGTGGCTTCAGGGGCGTGTGCGCACGACCCGGCCCCGTGCACGGTCGCGGTGCTCCCGCCTGCCGCGGCCCCGGCAATCCGGACCGAGTGCCGGACCCTGCTTCCGGAAGCGGTGTCCGCGAGCCTGCCGTCCGGAACGTACTCGCTGGCCCCGGGAGCCCGGGCCGCGTTTGTCGATCGGCTGGCCGAGGCGGAGAAGCGCTTCTACGGTGACGAGATCGACCGGGGACAGGCGGAGATGGCCCAGCTGTTCGAGCAGGTGCAGCGGCAACCGGACCTGCTTCCCACGTCGCCCGATGCGCGGGCCCGGGCATACGCCACGCTGCTGGCGAGCCTCCGGGTGCAGTGGGGGGCAAACCCCGACCTCGGCAGGGAGCTGGCCCGGTGGCTCGCGGTCCACATGCCGGACCAGCAGCCGTCGGTGCGGCAGCTTCCGCCGGCCCTGGAGGCGGTGGCGTCGGATGCCATCGCCGCGGCTTCCCGCGGCACGGTGCCGGTGGCCGCGGCCCGGCCTGCCGCGGCCGTCACGGTCACGTGCCGGGTGTTCGTGGACGGGCGGGACCTGGGGGAGCTTCCACTGGCTGGTGTAGCGGTCCCCGCGGGCCGGCACGCGGTGTGGTCCGAGTGCGGAGCTTCCGCCTCGTGGGTCCGGATCGTGGACGTCGCTGCCCCGGGTGCGCTGCCCACCGGCGACCCTGCGGTGGAGTCCCTGCTGCGCCTTGGCGATTCGGACCTCGGGCTCGTGCCGGGCGGCGAGCCGGAAGCGGTGGACGAGCTGGCCCGGCGGCTTGCGCCCACGCTTCGTGCGGACGGAGTGGTTCTTGCGGACTTGGGCTACCAGCGGCTCGTTCTGGGCACGAACTACCGCGCGTTCGATCTGAAGGAGCCGGTGGTCGAGCCCTCTTCTCTCGGGCCTGGGACGGACTGGTACCTGGTTGGCGGGCTGGGGCTTGTTGCCGCGTCCGGAGCGCTGCTTGCGGTTGCGCTCTGGGCCAATGCGGAGCACGAGGATGCGATTGCGGAGACGAACACGTCCTACGTGGACCGTCGTCCCGAGGCCGCGGACTGGGAATCGTTGTCCATCGGCGGGTATGCGGGCGCGGCCGGAGCGCTGGCCGCTGCCACGACACTTCTCATGATGGACGTGTTCTCCAACGACCCGTCACCCGCACCGCTGTGGTAGGAAGTCGAGCCGCCCCTACCTCACACAGCGGAAACCGCTGACCGGTGCAGTCGGTCCTGCCGGGTGCCTGAAGCTCACTCTCAGGAACTTCACCTCCGCCGTGGTGGCAGAGCCGCCCCGGGCCGAACGGATCTCGCCGGAGTCTGGCCCCGAAGGATTCGCGTCTGGACTGACCGAGTAGTAGTCCGCCGAGTACCAGTCCGAGTTCCACTCCCACACGTTCCCTATCATGTCATACAACCCGTAGTCATTGGGCTCTTTGCCCTTCACCGGCTGGATCATGTCTCCAGAGTTGTCCTCGAACCACGCCGTCGAGTCCAGGCATGTCGGGTCATCGCCGCACGAGTACCGCGTGGCCTTTCCACCGCGGGCAGCATACTCCCATTCCGCTTCGGTGGGCAGGCGACCGCCCACGGCCTCGCAGAAGTCGGCGGCATCGAACCAAGTGACGCACTCTACCGGTGTGTTCGGGCCAGTCACCCCAAAGCCGTAGGGGCAAGGGGGGCTCACTCCTAGGATCGGCTCGTACTGTGCCTCAGTCACCTCTGTCTCGAGCATCGCGAACCCTCCCAAGGTCACCTGGTGCGCGGGCAGTTCGTCTTGGTTACACATGTCGTCGTCGGGAGAGCACCCCATCTGGAATGTCCCGCCGGGAATGGCAAGCCACTTCAGCCCGAGCTCCTTGCACTCCGCGCCCTCCACGCAGTCCTGCCCCTCACCGCATTCCCCGCACGACCCGCCGCATCCGTCATCGCCGCACGTCCTGCCCCCACAATTCGGAGTGCAGCATGCTCCGTCAGCGCACACAGAGCCGGCCTCACAACACTGCCCTCCGCACTCCACACCCGGGCAATTCGTGTCCTGCGCATCTGGCAGTGACTGTTCTTCTTCGCTGCCTACATCCGTCACCTGCGGGTCCTCGGCCAAGTCTGATCGTGTCGCCTCCAAATACAGATCAGCAGCACGCAAGTCGTCCGATGCAACCTCCTGGTCGGGCGCATCATTGGCCTTGTTCGAACATGCAAGGCACACCAAGCCGATGACAACAAGGGTTGCAGTCCCTGGCAGCAACGCTCTCATAGGCATTCACCTCGTCCGCGATATTGAATCTAGCAGCCGGTCCCTTCGAGTGTCAAGGTCTGGGAGGATCCTTCACGTACTCCCAAAGAACCCCCGGAACCGGGTCTACCAGAGGGTCCGGCGGCATCGCAGGGTAGTTCCCCCGACCGAAATCGAGGCCTGCGGTGGATCCTGCCTGCGGCCTACCGGGCACCGCCCACTCGCAGCCGTCTTCCCAGGCAGCGAACTTCACAGCGTCCGCTGCTGCCAGCAGACCCGCTGTTCGGAGGATCCAGTGCAGCTTGAACATGGTCTCACAGTCGCGCTTCGCCCCGAGGGCGATGATCTCGTTGATGTCCATGATACCTCCCTGTCCGTTACCGCTTCAGCAGCAGTGTGATTGTCACCCTGCCCGAGTAACTGCCGCTCGCCTTCCCCACCTTCACACGCAGCCAACGATACAGGGGCGTGGTGTCGGTGGCTTTGATCTGCTTCGTCTCCCCGGTCGTCGTGACCGCGAACGCCGCCACCGGGATCGGCCACGTCGCCTGGTTGTAGTCCATCGTCGTCTCGACCACCACGTCCGGAGCAGACGTCATGCCCTTCCCCACCGCGTACAGGATAGCCGTGTTGAAGTTGCCCACGTCGAGCGGTCGCTCCCCCGGAAGGATCTCGTACGTGTCCGTGCCGCCGAACGACTGGTCCTTGCATAGCGTGATGAAGATGTTGTCCCTGTCAGCCATCGTCAAGCCTCCTCGTTGTTGCGTTTCTGGTTCTCGCTCAGAGTGCGTCCATTCGAGACGCACGATGCCACCCTACCAGCGGCCCGGGCGTGCCACAATACGGAGAAATACGGGTCGTGTTGCGGCAAATACGGGGTTCCCGACCGGCCCGGGCGTGGAGCTACAAGTCCACGTGGAGGACCTGGGGAAAGTCGCGGCCCCAGAACGCGGCGCCGACCTTCACGAACGTCTCGGTCGAGTCGGTGGCAAAAAACCGGTGCACCGGCACGCCGTCCGCGTTCGCAATGTCCCGGGCCACCAGCATCTCCTCCAGCT
>Ga0233425_10005037_pt1 | contig 21423 bp, 23 predicted proteins | sample Watercolumn_Towu_2_FD_181712 | JGI IMG/M metagenome (GOLD analysis project Ga0233425, IMG submission 181712) | Freshwater microbial communities from Lake Towuti, South Sulawesi, Indonesia - Watercolumn_Towuti2014_140_MG | ecosystem: Environmental > Aquatic > Freshwater > Lake | place...
CCTTCTCGCGGGCAAGCGTTTCCAAACGTAACAACGCATCCAAAACCGAATTGCCGTGAATCGTCGTGTGTGCGACTACACCCAGGTTGATCGCTTGTAGATACTCGCGGGCTTCTTCGTTCACGACTTCGCCGACCACGAGCACATCGGGTCGCATACGCGTATAGAGCACATTGACCACGTCTGCCATCGAAACGCGCCCTGCTTCTGCTTCATCACGCACAACCGCACGCGCCTCAAAGGGATTCGAGGTCTCGATCTCCTCAAATGTTTCGGCACCGCACAACTGGGTATACTGGGGCAATATCGCCAGTAATGAATTCAGTAGCGTTGTCTTGCCAGCCGCAGGTCGTCCTGAAATTAGAATGCTCTTTTTTCGCTCCAGCATGACCTGTTTCAAGAACTCGGCTTGTGATTGGGTCAGTGTGCCTGCTTCCACAATCGCATTGAGATTCAACACGCGATGCGTAAACACGCGGATATTGATTGCCGTCCCACGTTTTGAGAGCGGTGGAACCATTGCCGTAAAACGCGAACCATCAGGTAAATCCACGAGCACAAAGGGATTCGCGGCGCGCAAGGGCTTGCCGCCCATCTCGGCAACTCGTTGGGCAAGCGCATAAAAGTACGTGTCAGGTGCGCGAATGTGCGCATCCTCGATGTGACCTTTACGCCAAGCCAGCACTGCACCTTGCCGCACGATGATTTCCTCGACACCCTGTTCTCGCAAGAACGGTTCAAGGATTCCCAGACCCATCATTCGACTGGCAAGGTCACTGGCGACTGTACGCGCATCGCCTGATGGCAACAATCGTTCTTCTGCGAGGACACGCGCAACGGCAAATGCAAAATCACTGCGTTCTTTGGCGGTCGCGCGCCAAGGTGGAATCGTTACGCCTTTACGAAGCAATGCTTCTTGCAAGCGAGGCAAAACTGTTTCAAACGTTGTATCGGTCATATCTACTTTTGTTCCTTTGCAAGTCCAGGGTAAGCATAGCGTTCAATCACTCGGGCATTTGGTCGCAAGTCGCCGCCGTTCACTTCGATAATGCGTGAGCGCAACGAATCACTAAAGCGCGAAGCAATCGGATCGAGATCGCCCTTGTCGGGATTGCGATTCGTTGCCACGAGGGTCAGACGTTCGTCCCAGTGTAGATATCGATCCTCGATGATTTGAAAGATTTTTTCGGCCGCCCAACTTGGCGAGCCTTCGGTCAAATCGTCATCCGTTGAGCGCGCGTTATTGTGCCAGCGATGAAACTCATCGAGCGCGAGCACGGGCATTCGCTTGAGTTCATCCATCAGGGCTGAATAGTCACCTTCGGCGTAGGATGAGCGCAGGCGATCCAGCATCGCGGGAACGGATTGATAGAGCGCTTGTATATTTTGATCCCAGCACGCTTGCACGAGCGCGACCAAAATGCCCGTCTTGCCAGTGCCAAATACCCGCGACCAAAAGACCCAGATGCCGCGTTTTGCCGCAAGAGCTTGTTTCGCCGCTTTCAATGCCTGGGGATCGCCTGGGAATCTATCGAGTGTCCATACCAAGTTTGAGTTCCCCAACCCTGACCATTGCTTGAGCGCGGCGATGGTGGATTGTCGATTGCACTCGCACGGAATGGCGCGTCCGAAATCGGGATGATCAATCGGCACATCTCGCCGCAAAAATCCAACCCCATCACAAATCGGGCATTTCATTGAGAGACACCCTCTTTCACGCCGACGCTCCCGCCAGAGCATGTGACGCGTCTTGCATCCGTGCTTGAATCACCTCAAGCGATTCGACAGGTCTGCGTTCGCGCACAGGTTCGACCGATTTACTTGATCCGTTTTGGGGAATCTCGCGTTTCTTGAACCATTCAAGCGGTCCTTCGACATTCATCGGGTTGTATCCGCGTGCGACCCAGGTTTTCAAAACTGTGCGCCAGAAAGCGAAGGCGAATTCTTCAGCACCAACAATAGTGGCGATATTGTCCCACAATTCCTGAGATGGGAACCTTCGCCGCACATTCCGATACACCTGCACGGCAGGCGGAATCTCACGTTTTACTTTGGGCGTTTTTTTCTTCTTACTTGCTTCTGCTTTCGCCCATCGCGTTAAGATAGCGCGTGCCAATTTTGGTGCACAGTACCCCTTTCGCGCACTTCCCGCATCAAGTGCTTCTTCAACGGCCTGCTGGACTAGCGTGATGCGTGTTACTCCTCGCGCACTCGCAAGTTCGCTGAATTCATCACTCAAGACCTTCCAGCGCCTTGCTTCTGCTTTCGTAACCGTTCGTTCGGAATGCTCTTCGATGAGTGCGAACAGGCTGGCGAACTCCACCTGGGTTGGCTCGTCAAGCTCTAATCCATCCAAAAGCATCGCGTACGATTTACTGGCAACAGGTACGATTTGGGCGGACGATTTACCATTGCTGGCTACGATTTGACCCGTGGACGATTGGCTGTTGTCAGGGACGATTTCGCTATGTTTTGAATAGAGCGAGCGGACGATGCGCGCACAAAAGATGAGATTCGCCGTGCGACCTTTTTCGCGAGCTTGCTCAACCGCGCGAGTAATCCCCGCACAGATCTGTTTTTCCGAAAAACTCTCTTCAAACAACGCCACGATGCGTTGTTTCTCTTTTTCAGTCGGCTCAAACTTTACTGCGCCAATCGCTTGCGCGAAGAATTCGACGACCCTCTGAAATTCTGGAGAACTCTCTCGAAGAGAGTTGGTTGTTGTACTATCTGTACTCTTTAGGGGGCAATTATCGGAATGCCGTAAACTGCTCCCCGTGCCTTTATCGGAGAGCAGTTTTTGGTTCGCGTCTCCGTCATTGTTATCGGGGAGCACTTTTTGCTTCCCGCTATCTATCCCGAACTTGCCGATGAAACTTTCGGGATGGATGATGTAAACGTTCGAGCCAAAGAGTCCTCGCGTGAGTCGTGGCTGAGCGGGCGTGATGCGCTTGACGATCTTCATTTCAGCAAGTTCATCGAGCGCTGCATCCACCGTATGCACACTGCGTATGCCCGTGTCCTCCATCAACTGCTCACGGGACGGAAAACAGAATAACAGTCCTTTGTCCTCGGATGAGACAATGCCCAGTTGTTCAAGTTCTTGAAACTCGGCTTCGGCGCCTGGTCGCCGTGGATCCCCCAAGATGCGCGCGCGCAGCGCCAGAGCGTGCAGGGTTTTGTAGGCCGCGTTGCTCATGCGCGCCATCAAGCCCGATTCGAGCATCCCCACATATTCGCGGATATAGGTTTCATACCCACGCACCGCCGTGCCATCGGCCGTCAGATCAATCCGCTGATCGTGCTCAATGGACAAGACCAATTGCGTGGTCAGCGTGTCCGTCATTCTAAACTCATTCCAAGAAAAACTATTTGCTCTTCACGATGGGCGCGAGCGATACCCACAACAAATAGCGCGACGTAATATGCGCCTCACCCGCCAAGCGCAAAATATCTTTCGCGATGTCCGGCGCAACCGCGACCGTCAGCATGGTCAATGGTCGATTGGTCGTTGACGAACTCGTGTCCGCCGTTTCGTACGTCGTCACCTCAGATGTTTTGGATTGCGGTTTAGGTGGCGATACGATTGGCGAACCTTGCGTCGAGCGAACGTCCACAACCAGGACATCCGATTCAAGCATTTCAATCCCTGCCCCAGGCACCGCGAGCCATACTTTGGGATCGGGCGAAGCGACCACCGCTTGATTGGGTGTCGCTTGCAGGACAATGCGATAAATGTTGATGCGTTGTCCCTGCTTGATTTGTCCGCCGACCGCTTGCTCAGGCTGAATTGGGAAGGAGACAATTTCCAAGCGTTCGTCGTCGGTGTAGCGAAAATTCTTGAGTGGCACGAGCTGATCGCGATAGACCAATTGATTCGGTTTGAGCGTGATCGTTGTAATCTTGCCCGACAGTTCCGATGCATTGCGGTACACTGGCTCTTGTGCCATCGGTGCTGGGAACGAACGCACCTTGAACATCCCTGGCGCGACCACGGTGTACGAGGGAATCTCAACCGCAGGTACGATCAACTCGGTAGTGGCGACCAGTTGTTGATACTGGGTCTCGGCGAACCAACCGACACCGAGCGCGACAATGAGAGAAACAAATGCAATCAAGAGGGCAAGCCGATTTTTCATCGATACACTTCCTCGCTTACGCGCTTTTCCAATAGGGATAGACCGCTCTCAGCAACTGCGTCCCTAATCGTCCGTCCAGACGTTCGGGATTCTTGACGCGCGGCAAATCCATTGTGCGCGCGAGTCCCATCTGGGTGAGGCGATCACCCCAGCCATCGACCAAGTTGAACACGACCTGGGACTGTGAGTACATTTCAGGCGCCCGCTCCATCCATTGTTTGAGCGCCGCGGCATTGTTCCACGCATCGGCGCGCGGCGCGGCGATGATGATGAACGTACCGATGTGGCGTGCAATAATTTCAAGCCAGGGATGCGGAAATTCTGAATCCACAATCGTCAAGATATGCGCGGCTTGGATGCGTTCAAAGCATTGCTCCACTTCTTCGGGTTTGAGCAAACTGCCCACGTCGTTATAGTTCACAGTGACGAGTGTCACGCCGCGCCAAGATGGTAATTGGATTCGCTCGTTGTGAACCACATCAACGAAACTTGCACCATCCGCCGTTCCTGTGATAACGCGCAAGGCACTCGGACCATACGGAAATTCGACAATCGCCGTGGGTAGATTCGTTCGACTTGCAAAATGCACGGCGGCATCGAGCGAGAGTGTCGTCTTGCCAACGCCGCCACTGTAAGAAGTGAGTGCGGCGGTCGCGGGTGGAAAACTTTGAAAGTTGCCGGATGCCGCAAGTGCGTGGGCACGCCACGTCATCGGCTCAGCGAGAAATCCATCGGGTGTCGTCCACGGTACGGCCGAGCGATTCAGAATCTCAACAAGTGTTCCAAGCGGGACTTCTTCCTCGATGAGCCGCTCGATCTCGACAATCGCCAGTTGCACCTTGGGCAAGGCGTGATACACACCGCGCGTCGTGACCGCTTCGGTCGCCTGATACGGTGCAATTGCTTCAAGCGCGGTATGCACTTCGACTTGAGATGTTGCCACAAGGACTCGAACCGTAGGTTGATGAATGGGCATAATTCCTCTCAGAATGAACCAATGGATCCATCAGCCAACACTTGCACCGCACGCAAGTGCAGGTGTGAGCCAATTCAATACAATCAAGAGCCGTTTTTATTTCCACATTGTTAGATTGGTTCATTGGCACATTGGTAATTGGCTCATTGACTATGGGTTTCCAATGACCCCTTGCACTTCGATCACGGGCACCGGCAGTATGTCCATCGTGCGACCATCGGGTGTGCGAATGAGTGTGCTGTCCGCGTAGAAATGCGGTGCGCCATAGTTGCGCAAATCCGCCGTGCCATCGTCGCTTTCACCTTGCCATTCGACGTAATTGACCGTTTCATAACCGGATCGTCCATCACAAAAATCATTTTTGTCATTCGTCCGCTTGCAATCCGACCATCGAATTGCGTGTTCCCAGGTCATGCGCCAATCGATGACCCAGTAGGAATGCGCTTGCACTTGATACGCGGGCAAGTTCCCAGGTCCGTTCATTGGCTTTTGTGCTGAGGACGTGACGTAGGCGTGCTCAGTCAATTGCGTCCGTGACGCATCCTCTTGTGGTTGTCCCCAGGATCGTTCATCCCACACGTAGCGAATCCATGCGGGGGCTGGGTCAGGCGATGGATTGGGCCACGCAATCTGTCGCCAACGAATACAAAAATACAGATTGCGATAGTCTTCATCGTAGCCCCAGGTTCGTGGATTCCAATTATCCACTTGCGGCGACGTGCACGCCCAATCTTGAACGATCAGATTCCCAGTCGTAAACTCCATTCGGTCGGTGACAATGCCTCGCGGATAAGGTCGATACGAAATCGGCACCGGCGGAATCTGCGCTTCTGCGCGACGCACCCAACCGATGATGCACCACACACCGGTTTGCGTGAATCCGGCTGGGCACGGCAGTAGCTTGACCTTGATCGTCGTCGGTGTTGGTGTGCCACAGTTGGATGCATTGACCACTTGAACCACCGTGCATTGCTTGGTGTACTGATTGCACGAGTACTTGATATTGATGAACCCACTCGGCGAACTGCCATCAGGGACACAATACTTCCATAAGGTATAGAGTCCCCAGGGTGTGGGTGTCCGCGTCGGTTGCGGTGGTTGCGTGGGTCGCGTCGTCCCAGGTGGAAGCGTAACCACTCGTGTTGGCACGGCGGTTACAACGGCGGTGCCCTGGCAAACAATGCTACCGCTCGGATCGATTCGGCATCCTGGTGGTGGGTCATCGGCTCGCGTAAGGGTTGCCCCGCCAAAGCAGAACAGACAGATCAGCACCAAGCCGATAATGATAGCGAGCGCAATCCGCTTGTACTTGATCGGTGAGATCATCGAATCACTCGAAATAAATCGTCAGAGTACGTGGTCTTGTCGTCGTCAAGGTCATACTGCAGTGTGAGACGCGAGATTTTCCAGCGTTTGTCTTTCAGGTCGAACTCGAGCGTGTAGCCCCACGTTGCCTTGTGCGCCTTGGCGCTAATCAGCTTGCGCGTTTGCGTGCTGTACATCTTCCAGTCCGATCCACTGAAATCGGACAAGTTCATTTGCAGTCCATCCGCAGAGAAGGCGTTGAACACCGGCTTGTCCATCGGTGCAGGCAGACGCGGCTGAAACGCCAACGGCGCAGAAATCACTTTGAGTGAACCATCGAAACTGTCCCCAATGTCGAGCCGTTCTTTTGTCAGTGCCTTGTCGGTGAAATACTCTGCTAAGTGCGCGAGCAAGTAATCACGCTCAAAGAGGTGATCCATTTTCCATTTTTGCGCCGCTTGATAATCCCGCATCACCCAGGCTTTGATTTCCTGGGGACCGTCATAGACGGTTTGCCCCAGTGGATTCTTCACGGCCCACACCGTCCAGGTGACCACTGGTGTCGCTTGAATCGTAGGCGTCAAGGTGATCGAACTAGTCGTGATGGTGACATTCGCTGCGATCTGCGTTGGATTACTCTTGGGACCAGGCAGCAAGGGTGAAACATTGCGCGTGACCAGCAAGACCATCCCAAACACGCACGCCAGCAAAAACATAATGAGGATGAAGACAACAATCCAACCAAGTGGTCCCAGTCGCTTGCGATTACGCAAGGTATCTTCTTGTATGAATTTCCCTTTGAGTGTCATTGTCCCTCCGTGTTGATCCCGAATGCGGGATAGGCTCGCCCATCGACACGCATCGAGAGCGATGAGATTCCAGCAAGTCGAAAGAAAATGGTTTGCACCTCGGCATTGGCGTTCAAGATCACTTGATTGTTACTGATGTAAATGCCGGTCACGTACATCTGACCGCGTTGATTGATGTTCACAAAACCACTCGCCGCGCTCCACGCTTCGCCCTGGTCGAGTCGGATTTGATTCGTTTCGCGGAAATAGTCCACGTCGATGGCGTGACTGGCGGCTTGTGCCGCCGCGTTCACCGTAATCTCGGCACGGCGATACTGCCAATACATCCATCCGCCATCCAGCACGAGTCCGACCAAGATCATCATCATTGGCAGTAAGATGACCGTCTGAACGAGATACTGTCCTCGCTCATCTCGATTTGAATGGCTATAGATTCGTTGACAGCGTTGGCGCAAATGTCGCCACCTGGTTTTCAGCATCAACAAGTCCGTTACCTCTTGAATGTAGGCAGTGAACGCGCGTGCAAAAAGCAGTTCACCAATTGGATCTCTACCTGAGAAGGGGTGCTTTGCACGCGCGTTCACTCCTCCGAACACGTACTCCCACTCCGCTATCGCCAATCGGAGCGCCATAATTCGACGCGTGACCAGGTGGTTGATTGCAGCGGCACCCCTGAGCCCACCGCAATATCCGATAAACCTGGGATGTCGCCGACAAACAAATCGTATGCCGCGACACAACGCACAGGAGTTCCGCGCGTCCATCCCCCTGCTGGTGATACGGAAAGGTTTGCGCCCGCAGGGTTTAGATAAAACCCTCGCAGGGTTGCTTGTCCAGCCATCATGCCTTGGTAAATACCATCCCCAGGTCGGAGTGCTTCAACCGCTGCGCGACACGCATCGTAACTTGTCATATCGAGCGCGATCTTGACGTAGAGCACCCGTCCGAACAAAATCAACGCCGCGATGACGATGAGGAACAATGGCAAGACCATCACAAGTTCGATGTACGCCTGTCCAGTCTCAGAAGGATGAGGGATGAAGGATGAAGGTTGAAAAACAGAATTCAATTTCTCTTCTTTGCGTTTTTGTTTTCTCTTCATCCTTCATCCTTCTGCCTTCTGACTTTGCATTACCACCATCCCTGCGGCGGACCACCATAGAATTGCTCTAGTCTTTGAAAACTCTGCGCTTGGATGTTCAGGGGCAATGCACCCAGGTACGGCAAGCTAAACATGCTACTGTTTCGTACGGACCCAGATACGCTCCGTCGTGCCGTGTCTGAGCCAATCGTGATGCTGTACGAACTCGCGAACCCGCCTACAGCGGACCGCAACATTCGTTGAGTCCTGGCATAACCGGCACCCGTATCACCGCCGCGCATCGCGGCAAGATATGTGCCATCATGCACGGCGGCTGCGGCGACAACCTGGTTCCACCACATCCACGCATAGAAGACGATGCCGGCGCAAAGGATCATGAACACTGGCAGACCCACCGTCCACTCAACCAGGTCTTGACCGCGCTCGTCGCTGTGACAATGAACCAATTTTCCAATGAGCCAATGAGCCAAACCTTTTCCACGTTTAGTTATTGATTGGTTTATTGGTTCATTGGTGCATTGGCTCATTGAATTAGCGGATGCCTTGCAATTGAGAATTCGCATTGCGCAAAACATCCTTGATGGTGTTGTAGAGCAAAGCCAGGACGGCAATCACGGTCACAGCAAAAGCCACAATAATGGCATATTCCATGATGTCCTGTCCTGATTCCGATTGGTGGAATCGTTGTAATGCTGGCAACGCTTGAATCAAATTTTTCATAGACACTCCTTGGTGACGAGAGGTGGTATGGTGGGGAGCCATCCTGCCTCTCTCTTTCAACCCAGTCCCGATTTTTCGGGAGGAACGTTCCCCGCAATTCCTCCTTTCGATTCAGTTGTCAGCTCACAGTAAAACGTTCTTTCAACCCGATCAGTCGTGCCTTTCCTGCTGTGGGCTGCCAACTGTTCTTCATTTCAGAAAGAAATACTGCGCGGCAAGATAAATCCCAGGTCCCATGACGACGATGCCAATCGCGGGCAGAATCAGACAACCAATCGGTAGAACCATCTGCACTGATGCTGCCATACCGCGAGCTTCAATGTCTTGTTGAACGCGGTCTTGCATAATGCGTCCCATACTCGTTAGGGCTTCGGCAATCGGACTGCCGAGTTGTTGCGCGCGTTCGAGTAGATCGACAAAGCGCCGTACTTCATCGATGCCCGATGCACGTTCGGCAATACCATCGAGGGCTTCGGTCAGCGTATGTCCCGTCGAAATGTCGGTCGAGACCTGGCGCAACTCTTGCACGAATGGTCCACCGGGCTTGAGTGCGATTTGTTCGAGAGCCTGGGGCAATGCTTGCCCTGCCGCCACTTGAATCGCGAGCCGATGCAAGACGAATGCCATCTCGGTGCGAATCGTCTCGCGGCGTTTTTGAACGAGTTGCCGCAAGTGAAAGTCAGGCAGATACAATCCCAGGATGCCCAAGCCGAGTGCAACGGGCAGAAAGCCAGGGCCAATCGCAATTGCATTGAAGAGTCCGACGAGGAAGAGCATCGTCGCGATAAAAACCTTCCACGCATAGAAATTGTAGACCGTGCGATAACGCGGTGGATACCCTGCGGCGATGATGAGTTCACGATCCTTGTCTTCTCTTCGGAGAAGAACGGCGAGTGTATGACTCGCACTGTCGAGCAATGGACCAAACGCACGATCCAACAGCGGCGACAATTGAATGCGCTCACCTTCATCGGGACGCAATTGCACCCGGTTGCGAGAGTTACCTATTCGTGCGACGAACGGATGAGTAATACCCGTCCAAATTAAAAGCACACCTAAACCGCCAATCAAGGAAAGTAGAATTGTCATGCACTCACTCCCGCACTTTCAAGGGGTTGGACTGCACGTGAACCGATGCGATTCATAATATAGTATGCCAGTGCCGACATGATCCCGACCGCCACAATTGCAGCCTGTCCAAAGATACTGGCATAAAACGGTCCTTGCAGATCAGGTGCGGTCTGCCTCAAGATTACGATGAAGGTAAAAGGTGCTAGACACACAATCCGCGCTTCCCAACGAATCCGTTCTTGCGCGGTGGCGACACGGCGGCGTCCTGACGCGAGCGCCTGCACACTCTCGCGCAACGCCGCGAGGACAGGACCCAGTTGTTGTCCGCCCGTACGTCGATTCGCAATCAAGGCTTCAACCAAACGGTCGAAGATCATATCGCGGCGGCGTTTGGCAACTTTCATCAGCACCTCTTCCAGATTTGCTTGCAGCGACATCTGCGTTGCGATTTCGACAAAATCCGCGCGCGCAATTTCGGGCGAGTGTTCGGCTACGGTCGCAATCGCCATTTCCAAACTCCGCATCGAAGCAAACCCTTCCTGCAAAATATTGATCACTTCCAAGAGGGCTTCCTGGTATTCGCGTCGTTGCTTTTCGCGCCGATCTTCGAGATACGTCCAATAGGCGAAGAATCCCAAGAGCGCACCCAGGAATGCTGCCGCAATCGCATTCGTCAAGACAAACGCAACTACACCGAGCACTACACCCAGGAAGACCGAAGTCTTGATAAACTCCATCGCGGTAATATTGAGATCGGCTTGGTCGAGTTTTCTCTGCAAGCGTCCCAGGAAACTCGTGTCTTCTTCATCTTTGGCAATCTTGTAGTGTGGGATCGCCATAATGGAGAGTACCAACACAAGAACGCCAGTAGCACCGATGAAAGCGAAAAGAACATTTGGACCGTAAAGCATCTACTGTCGTCTCCTTGCCCAGGATTCAGGCGTACTCATCGGTCGTGGCGCAGACGCGAAGGGAGCAGGGTCAACGCCGCGATCACGCAAACGGTCGGCGCGCGCAAGTGGATACGGGGTGCGAATCAAATCACCGCGCTCTCCGTCTCTCGTGAATATCGGTTGATTCAAAATACGATTGCCTTGTTCGACCGAACCGCTGAGTTCAATGATTTCTTCGACACGCCGTTTGCCTGAAACGGGATCGCGTCGGAGAAAGGCAACGACGTGAAACGCTTCGGTGATCCATTCCGCCACGGTCTTGTCGTCGATCAAACTACCTTCGGATGCAAGCTTCGTAAGTTGAACGAGACGCGTGAGGGCTTGCCCCGCCGAATTCGCATGCACCGTCGAGAGAAATCCTTCGTGTCCCGTGTTCGCCGCAAGCAACATGTCGAGTGTTTCTGCACCGCGCACTTCACCGACCACGATGCGGTCAGGGCGCATACGCAAAGCATTCTGAACGAGACGGCGTTGAGTGATTTCACCCGTGCCTTCGGCATTCGCATACCGTACAGTTTGGTAAACCACATCTTGAATCGGTAACTGCAGTTCTCGCGTATCCTCGATCACAATGACACGCTCGCCTTCAGGAAAGAGTCCTGCGAGCACGTTCAAGAAATTCGTCTTGCCACTGGATGTTCCGCCCGCGACCAGTATTCCCAATCGCGCTTGAATCGCCGCTTTCAAGAATTGCGCGGCGGCTTCGGTGAGCGATTCCAACTGCACCAAGTCTTGCATCTGGCGAGCGACAAGTCGGTGACGTCGAATCGTCATTGCGGGACTGGGAGTTGCCACAGGCGCAATCGTAGCATTCAGACGACTGCCATCGGGTAGTTGGGCATCGAGAATGGGATTGGCGAGATTCACCTGCCGTCCCGTTGGCGCGACCAAGCGATTGATCAACTCAACCAGACTATCCGCATCGACACCGTTCGTTTGTGTGCGATGCTTGCCGGTTTCATCGATCACCCAGATGTCCGTGCCATTCACGATGATTTCTTCGATGGACTCATCACGAAGAAGCGGATCGAGCGGACCGAATCCCAGGACATCGCTGACAATCCGTCGTACGATTTCATCGTCGGGGAGGTCGAGGACAGGTAGCCCCTGGACGGGTTGCGCCAGCCGATAGTCGGCTATGATTTGGCGAGTGAGTGTCTCGACCTTTTGACGCGTCTGCGATGTCGGATGCGCGAGTTCGTACGGGTCGGAGGTTGCGGAAAGTTTTTGACGCAGTTGGCGCAATACGACCCGATAAGGATTCTCGCCCGCTTCGGGTCGGCGCAGTGCCGCGCCGACCATCTGAGATATTTCGCTTTGTTGATGCGCTCGTTTCGTTGGATCAGAAATCATTCATGTATCTCTTGAATTGTCGTTCTCTGCTTAATGCTAACTTTGTGTGCTTACTACTTGCTTCGTGTGATCACTCTTCACTCACCACTATCCACTGACCACTATTCCCTCAAGCACCGAAAACTAAATCAGTCAGTTTCTTCCCCAATCCTTCGCTCTTCTCGCTCCCCAGTTTGCCACGATGGGCCCACACCTGGGATACAGGTGGATAGAGAGTCGATGCAATCGAGACGATGGCTCGTGCGATCTCGCCGCGTGAATCGATCACGAGTGGATAGCCACGATTCAGCGAAGCCGTCACCTTCGGACCACCATCGGGCACGACACCGACTTCAGGCATTTGTAGTGCGTTCACAATGTCCTTGCGCGCGATGCCATGTTCGGGATGGAACCGATTCACGACGAGTCGGAATTTCTTCGCATCCAATTGCACGTGCTTGAACAATGTCTCCATCACTTCACCCGTCGCCCGAATACTGGCGGCGTCGGGATTGATCACGACGAAAACATAGTTTGCATCACGCAGGGCTTGTAAGTGGAGTGCCGAATTTGTATCTTGCCCCAAGTCCATCACTACAAAATCAGAGAGACTGCTCACAACGCTCAAAAGTTCATGCATGAACCCGCGTCCCAGTTCACCCTGGAAGTATTCGTCGCCTCCCATAAACTGCTTGGGAATTCCAACGAGCGCACGCAAACTATTCCGAAACGGCGTGAGATGTCCTTGCACTTCGCTCGGCGATAAAACGGTTTGCGCCGAAAGCATTCCGACATTTCCAGAACCACGGTATCCTTGGGTCGCCAAGTTCATCTGGTAGCGTCGCGCGAGCGCGGCAATATTCTTCGCGATCACCGATTCAGGAAATCCCAGGTGGATGTGCGTGTTACCGCCTGCCATATTCGCGTCAATGAGGACCGTGTTGCGATTGGCGATGACACCTAGGACAGCCGCAAGGTTTTCTGAAATGGTGGACTTGCCCACACCACCTTTGGCGGCCCACACCGCGACCATGCTTTTCTCCCAACCGTGCGTCGCAATAATCTGGGCGACCTGGGTCGAAACTTGTGGGATATAGGATGGTGACGAACGTTCACGCAACGCATCTTGGACTGCCTTGTGTCCCATCGCCACAAGTGCTCGCGCTTGCGCTTCGCCAATTGGCAGATCGACGTGTCCCTTGATGCCCAGTTGATAAAGCTTCGAGCCCCAATCACCTTGTGGCGGAATCGCGCCCAGTGTGACAATCGGTTTCTGTTCGTGATGATAGAGTCGCTGAATATCGTTTGGCTCGAAGGCGGGTAGGGCTGGGTCAATCAACACGATGTCCGCATCAAGCGAGGTCGCATCACTAAAGATGCGCGAACCATCTTGCGTCCACGTGACGATCTCGATCCCGTTCTCATTCCCAGGACCGAACATCGCATTCAGTTGTTGAACGTCACCCCATTGGCGCAGGGCGAGGAGTAGTTTCAGGTTTCCCATAGGTCAGTTTGTTGGTTCGTTAGTTTGTTAGTTGGATAGTTCGGGCGTTCAATGGTTCAGTGGTTGTATCGATGCGGATCATTGGTTGAGCCAACTAACTAACCATTCAACCATCCAACTATCGCACTATCGAACTATTGCACTACACGAGTCCGTTATCCCGCCGTCGCTTACGAACGAATCGTACCACGGCGACAAAGAGCACGAGCAATACGACGCCACAGGTGAGTGGCACGAGCAGCGCGGCAATATCAAGTCCGGTTGGGATCGACGTAGGTGGAGTTGCCGTCGCGGTTGGTCTCGGCGAATTCGCGGTCGCACGGGTCGGTTGTGCGCTTGCAGGTTGCGTCGCTTGAGCCATCCCAGGTATGGCTGTCGGTTGGGCTTGCACAGGCGAGATCTGGGTGGGTTGCACCGTAACAGGCAGACCCTGACCACCGCCTGCAACTTGTGAACGTTCACGCATCATCCACGCAAGCACATCGTTGAACGTAATCCCGAACGTCGGTGACTGTGCCCCATTTGCGGCTTCGGCTGTTTTCGCTGGGAGCAGAACGACGTGGACACGACCGTTGTCTTTCCCGAAGGTCAACAACTCAACACTGGCGCGCGGCACCAGTACGGTGATGGTTTGAATATCACCCTGAATGTAGGCAGGTTGAGATGTGCCCTCGGAGGGTTGTGTCTCGCCAAATCCCCCACCCGATCCAGTGAAAGCGGGATTCGGCACTTGCTGAAAACGTACGGCGAGCACGGGCACGTTCTGAATCACCACTTTATCGGCAGGCAGATTCATATCCGTCGCGCCCACACTGCCAACACTAGACAAACTGCCTAACGGCGGATTCAGAGGCACGGTCGGGACTGGCTTGACTCCACCCGTCGGCGTCGGTCCGTAGGAAACTATCGGCGATACCGGGGTCGGTGGTGCGAGCAGATTCGAGAACGTTGTGTTGCTCCCTGCAGAGATATTCCCAGGCGCAAGACCGACGACGAGATCGAGCCAATCCCCTGGCGCAATCTGGCTGGGCGCGGTTTTGGAATCGACGGGAATCACCATCGCGACCTTGTCAGGATCGGTCATCACGAGGGCTAGGCGATTGATCGCCTGCGGATTCCCGGGTGCGACGATGGCACTCTTGCGGACAGGTTCGCCCGCGTGAATCGTTTCAATCACAAACCCACCCGTATATTGATCGACCTCTTCACGCTGAACGAGCATATTCGCAACCTGGGAATTGATGCGTTGCGCATCGATACCCAGGGCGTTCGGGTCAAGTGTCGAGTACGCGGGAATGTCCTGCACCGCGACAACGACCGCATACGGCGGCGGTGCCATCATCCCACCCAGCATCAAAAAGCCGACGAAGGCGAGACCCGCGAGTAAAAGACCAATCGTAAAAGTGGCCGAACGTAACATGCCCTACTCCTTACTACTCTGCCGAATACAGATGCGCGATGTTGGCGCTGAGTTGACTGAGTGTTTCATTCATCTGCCGCAATATCGCCGCCAACATCCGAACCTCGCTCCCAGTCAGATCTCCGAAATTCATCGTTTCGATGGACATCAACGCCTGCTCGATCTCACGCAAGGTTTGTCCCAGTTGTCCCCGCATCACACCCTGAGTCATCGCGATGGCAATCGGAGTGGGGAGATTGGGCGCTTCGCGCCGCAAGGCTTCGAGCCAACGAGCGAGAATCGGATCTCTTGTGTCTGTCATTCCCAGGACTGGCTCAATTGGAAAGACCATCGAGCGGGTCAACCTTTTCTGCAATCACTTCCAGGTGATAGTCGTGGCGCGAGTCCTGCGACGTTGCCACTGGCGTTACTGGTACTGCAGACGAATCCGCTTGATCTGGGAAAAAGTCCCAGCTACGCAATCGCCCCTCGACCCGGACTGCCGCCCCTGTTTGCAAATCGAGTTGCTTGAAATCCCAGGCGGGCTTGCCAATGATGATCACCGTGACGTAATCCGATTTGATCGTGGGGGATGGCGTTTCAGGAGCGGGCACAAGACCTTCGGTTTCCGAGGATGTCGCGGTAGGTGTTGACGCCACTGCTCGCGCGAACCGCGGCACGGCGAGACGGAACGAAACCTTGTGCAAGCCTTTACGGGTCGAGGCATAGTTGGGCGTATGGCACAGATGCCCTTGCAACAACACCCAGTTATTCTGCATGGACAGGAACTCCGATAGGCACAGACTCGGCGCGCGGAGAACGGCGTGCTTGACTCTGGGAGGAGTTGGGCGTGAGCACAATCGTGCGCGAGAACCCATCCTTGCGGGTCAGTCGCCCCGCGCGTGCCAAGGCGCGGAGGTGGTAGTGCACCACCGAAGTTGAAGAAATATCCAAACTGCTCTGGATTTCCCGGATGGTCGGGGCAAATCCATGTTCATGCGAAAACTGGGCGATGAACTGGCAGATCTTTTCCTGGCGTTGGGTTCGTTCCATGGGTGATTCCTCCACAAGCGAAATAGAAATCCGCTCTGGGCGAGCGGCAATATATAACGATTGCACAAGCAATATAAGTTATTTATGTTTTTTCGTCAATATAGAACAATCTTAAACTTTTAGATAAGTATAGACAATCGTCATATTCTATGTTATACTCGCGGTGTGCGTAACCGAAAAAAGGAGTTTGTCGCCTAGAGGAGGTCATCACGATGGAAGACATTCTGATTGATGGAGAGAAGATTCGTTCACTGCGCAACAAACGACGGTGGACCCAGAAGCAACTGGCAATGGCGTCGGGGGTAGATCAGAGCATCATCTCGAACTTGGAGAACAATGCGAAACCCGGCACGCGCATCGAGACGCTCGTTGCCTTGGCACGCGCCTTCGGCGTCGCCACGGACGATTTGTTTGTGCCGGCGGAACCGATTCCGGTCGAGCCGACCGACCCCAAACTCGATGTGATGATGCGGCTTGTCGAAGACATGACTGACGAAGAAAAAGCATCAGTAGAGATGTTTATCCGCTTTGTCTGGTCACAGCATAAGAAACAACAATACAAACGCAAGTAATTCTGCGTTTCTATCTGTTCAGACTCTATTTTCTCGAAAGGAGGTGGCACCCTGCCCTTGATCGATGGATCGGGGTCGAGTGCGCTCGCCATTGTGATATGAATTCCTCACAACAGCGCGCCCGCGAGATTCGGCGCCGCTATCACTTGACTCGCCCGCGCGACATTGATCGGATTCTGAAAGCCGAGAATATCCAGGTTGTGCAATTCCCGTTGAAGGGGCGCGTGAAGGAAGTAATCGTTTTAAACTTTATCGGTTTACCTCTTTCCCTCGAACGTCATTCATGCGAGGAACATGAACTGTTAGCCCACGCCCTAGGGCACTACCTTCTGCATGCCGGCAATCAACCGTTCTTTCATCTCGACAAAGAGCGTGTGGTCGCCTGGCAGATGGAACACCAAGCCTGGGATTTCGCCTTTGAATTATTCATCCCCCAAACGACACTCGCTCGTCTGTTGCGGAAATCCTGGAACGCCGCCGACCTGCGGGAACACTTTGAAGTCAGCGCAGATTTTTTGAAAAGGCGAGTGCAGGCTTTTCGTGAAGAGAACGACGGCACGAAACGCACACACTTCGATGCTGGAGAAGAATGATTACATAGATACATTTTTTCCCTGGGAGTTTACATTTTGAGGATGGGGCGCAAGCCCGCAACAACTGATTAGGAGATCACGGCACTGATCGGATCGTGCGAGCCTCCGTTCGCATTCGGATCCGTGGGCATGTGTGCGGTTGCCTTCAAGCCATCGCACTTCATTTGGGGACACATCGCGTTACGCTTTCCTTGGATAGACCAATGGAAAGCGCTGACAACCGTGTCCTTTTTTTATTTCCAATTCTGCTGGAGTAGTACGTCCGAGGAGATCAAACACATGTCGGAGAGATATATTGTGGCCTGGGATTTCGCCAGAAAACCGAGTGGAACTTTCTATCGCGTCTTGAATGACGAATTTGGCACCTCTCGTTCACATGGAGTCTTCACGCTAATCCAGAGGAGCGTTGCACTGTGTCGTGACGATTTTACGGCAAGCCGTCTTGCTGCGCTGGCATCCTATTATGGTGCTACGGTCGCTTGCTTCGCCATCGCGCGCGAAGGATTTGATCGCGCGGCAGAGCAAGAAGCCAACGCGTATGTCGAACGGATTCACAGGCAGCGACTCCATCAGCGGGGTCGCCATCCATCCAGGAAATCAAAACAATAACGGGGTAATTACCCCGTAATACTTGAACCTGGGAAGATCCAGATGATAGTTAAGAAGAAGGCGTGAACACGTGGACATTAACCCACTGACGAATAGTCAAAAAAAGAACCATTACCCAGGAGAACTTAGTGACATCTTCCACTGGGCAAGGGTGAGAGATACTTCTCTGGGTGAAGATGCCTCTGATCAAGAAATAACCAATGAAGACCTGGAGCAAATCTTGGCTCAATGCTATCGAATTGCCCGGGAACGGGCAGGGAAAACTCAAAATGCAATCAGCGCATCTTCTATCCAAACAGTGTCTAGTAACTTGGAACAGCACCTAGCTCCTTAAGAACAAAAAACCCGGTGATTGAGCAGATGGGCGGTGTGGTATAATAACACTAATGGAGGCTCAACTATGGCAGACAAATGGCTGACCGTCACCGAAGCGGCAAAGATCAGCGGCTATCATCCCTACTATTTGAGAGATTTGGTTAGAAAAGGGAAGATCAAAGCCAAACGGTTTGGCCCCCTTTGGCAGGTAAGCCACCAGTCGTTGCAGAAATACCTCCAATCTGCCGAGCATTCCGAGGACCATCGACGTGGTCCAAGAACAGATTGACTTGGCAGAAAGTATGTGTTATAATATATTACAATGATGTAATATATTTTTGGAATAAAAAGCGAGTTGCGTGATTGTTACCAGCAATCACGCAACTCTAACCCGACCCGCTGACAAAGGCAGCGAGGCAGGCTGACGCGATTATACCATCAACGGTAGAAACGCGCCAAGTCCCTGACTGCTCATTTGTGGCAGTCAGGGATTTTGTTTTTAGGAGGTGATGCCCCAGAACCAACTCATAAACCGTGGATTAGCAATTCAGTGATCTCATTTGGGCAGAAGCTCAGAATCTTCTGCTGTTCGGTGATCCGCATCGAAACGTGCGGATGAAAGCCAAACGGCGACGTGACCCCGCAAAGAATCAACGTCGCCGATGGTTACAGCACAACCGAGGTTGCGGTAACCAACCACACTATAACACTACTCATGGTATGCCGCAACCTCTCAACAATTTTCGGGAGGTTGAGAATGTCACATGGAATCCAACGGCCTAATCGCCGTTGTGCTCTTCGGCACATGGTCGGCAAGAACATCCTTGCAGGCAACTCGTCATGTTGGTTACCTTCTGGAGAAGCAGGACAAATCCCAAGACGCTCCGCTTTGAATTCCAAGTCGGTTGATCGCAGAATCCAGAAGAGGCGGAGACTGACTAGAAGTTAGACTGCATTCACATCCAAATGCCTCCATCGGCGAGAAACCGATGCAACCATCCGCACCTTGACTCGGCGCGCTGATGTGAATAGCGGGCAAAAGCTAACAGTCTTGAACACGCAGTCACTTCTTCGCCTTCTCAATTCACTTCTACTCCGGAAATAACCAAAACTAGCAAGTTGTTCACGATCAACATCAGAACCATCAGGTCCTTCGTCAAGCAATTTGCCAGTGCAACGAAAAAGCGCGCGGGGGTATCCCAGAATACCCCCGCGGCAAGGAAATAAACATACCATGCGGCGCAAATGTGTCCTATATGCTCGAGTAAGCACAGATGAACAAACTCACGGTTATAGCTTACAAACCCAGCTAGACGGTTGTCGTAAATACGCCGCCGAACGGGGGTATATTGTAGTTGCGGAATTCACAGACGATTATACTGGTGTGAGCTTGGATCGACCCGCATTGAATCAAATGCGCACCCTGATCTCAAACGATTCCATCAATGTCGTGATTGTTTATGACATTGATCGGCTGGCTCGCAAGAGCGTCTATCAGATGCTCATTGAAGAAGAGTTCTTGCGTGCAGGAGCTACATCAGAATATGTCCTGGGACAGTATGCCGACACCGATGAAGGTAGACTCCAGAAGCAAATCAGAGCCAGTATTGCGGAATATGAAAAGGCGAAGATCCTCGAACGAAGCAAGCGAGGAAAACGCGGAAAGGCACAAAGCGGCTTTGTGATTGTCGGTCCCCGTCCTCCTTATGGTTATTGTGTCAAATCGGAACCGCACAAAACCTGGCTTGTCATAGATGAGGAAGAAGCCCGAATCGTTCGTCTCGTCTATGAGTGGTACGTGAGAGGCGATGAAACAGGAAAACGCATGTCCCTGCGTGGTATTGCGAAACGCCTCGCCGAAATGCGGATTCCCACACGCGGGGATCGGGTGAAGCACGTTGCCAAAAAGTTCGAATACGCTATTTGGCAATCCAATATGGTTTCGCACATTCTCCAAAATGAGACCTACACCGGCGTTTGGCATTACGGCAAAACCCAAATGATAAGCGATGGAAAAGAACTAGTGAGGAAAGTAATACCCAAACGCGGTCAGGGAAAACAAGTCAAGCGGCCCCGTGAAGAATGGACCAGCGTTCAAGTTCCTGCCATCATTGATCGAGAGACGTGGCAAGCTGCCCAAGCTCGCTTCGAGGAAAACAAACGTGCTTTGATAGGCCGTCCAATGGAACATACCTACCTATTGAGTCACCGCCTTCGCTGTGCCAAATGTGGTTACGGTTTTCGTGGTCAAATAATCCGTGGCAAGTTTCTTTACTACATTTGCAACGGGACACGCCAAATCAAATCTCGTTGCAATATGCCGCACATTCGGGGCGAGCAACTAGAGGATCAGATTTGGCAATGGATTAAGAGCGTCATGCAAGATCCTGTTCATCTTGCCGCTGGGTTGCGTGCGAGCCAACAAGAAGCAGAACGCGAAAACGCTGCGGTCCGAGAACGCGTAAGTATCATTGAATCTCAAATTGCTGAGACACAAAGCCAATTGAATAGATTGCTTGATCTATTCGTCAGTGGTGAGTTCTCCAAGGAAATGTTGCTTGAACGCAAAACACGGCTTGAAGATACCTTGATCGAACTGGAACGCACCAAAGCAGAACTCAATACGCATCTTCTAACTGCAGTTCTCAGTGATGATCAGATTGCAGAACTTGAAGCCTTCTGTGCCGAGGTGAGAACGGGTCTAGATAATGCGACGTTTGAGGATAAGCGACGGTATTTTGACTTGCTGGATGTTCGTGGTAAACTAACCATCGAAAATAATGAGAAGGTGGCGTATTTATCATGCAAACTAGGAAAGCAACGAGTTGTGCAAATGCCAACATTGCATTTATCAAATACTGGGGCAATCGCGATGCCGCGCTCCGCATTCCGATCAACGATTCGCTCTCGATGAATCTCGATCACGCGTTCACGACGACGACCGTCGAGTTCGATCCCAGTTTGAACGATG
>Ga0233425_10005039_pt1 | contig 21422 bp, 11 predicted proteins | sample Watercolumn_Towu_2_FD_181712 | JGI IMG/M metagenome (GOLD analysis project Ga0233425, IMG submission 181712) | Freshwater microbial communities from Lake Towuti, South Sulawesi, Indonesia - Watercolumn_Towuti2014_140_MG | ecosystem: Environmental > Aquatic > Freshwater > Lake | place...
AAATCCATCGAGCCGGATCAATATCAACGTTCTTCAGGCGCTTATAGGAAGTCAGGTTTACATGTCGATGATACTGAGAAGAAATCAACCGGAAAACAGGAATTTATAGGAGAGTATATTGATTTTGAAGAAATAAATGAATAGAAAATATAACCACTGAAATGAAAAATTTATCCCTCAAAAGATCAGTCCCCTATGTTGTAGCTATTATTCTTTTTATTGTTATTTCGCTTGCCTATATGTCCCCACTACTCGAAGGGCTTAGGCTTAAACAGGACGATATACTCCGGCATAAGGCAATGTCGAAGGAAATATCCGACTTCAGGGAGAAAACCGGTGAAGAGCCCTTATGGACCAACTCCATGTTTGGAGGCATGCCTGCCTACCAGATATCGGTTATTTATAAAGGGAACCTGCTGCGGTTCGTCGATAAAATTTTTTTACTTGGGCTTCCCCAGCCTGCAGGATATATCTTCCTCTACATGCTTGGATTCTTCATTCTTCTTCTTGTCCTGAAAGTGGATCCATGGCTGAGCATAGTAGGAGCCATTGCCTATGGTTTTTCTTCCTATTTTTTTATTATCCTCGAAGCCGGGCACAATTCGAAAGCCCATGCCATTGGTTACATGGCTCCGGTTATTGCCGGAATAATATTGACATACCGTGGCAAGCTGGTTACGGGCGGAATATTAACACTTCTTTTTCTCGGACTTGAAATCAATGCCGGACATCCTCAAATTACGTACTACCTTTTTATGCTGATTTTGCTCCTTGGGATTTCAGAGCTCGTTTCTGCATTCAGGGATGAAACACTAAAGCTATTCTTTAAATCCACAGTTGTCATCTGCCTGGCAGGATTGATAGCGGTTTTAACTCACATCACCAATCTTTGGGCGACATGGGAGTACGGGAAGGAAACAATCCGCGGCAAAACCGAGCTGACAACCGATCAGGCAAACCGAACCTCCGGTCTTGATAAAGACTACGCTGTTCAATGGAGCTATGGGAAACCGGAAACTTTTTCGCTTCTTATTCCGGACGTAGTCGGCGGAGCCACTGGTTTAATCGGTGATGGTGAATATATTCTCAGGAATGTCGATCCGCAATACCGCGAAACGGTAGCCGGTAATGCTAACCATTACTGGGGTGATCAGCCGTTTACATCAGGACCCGTTTATGCAGGCTCGATCGTCATACTGTTGTTCATTTACGGATTGTTCATTATCAAAGGACGGATGAAATGGTGGCTTTTAGCCGGAACCATACTTTCGATCATGCTTTCGTGGGGGAAAAACTTTATGTTTCTGTCCGACCTCTTCCTGGATTATTTCCCCGGATACAATAAATTCAGGGCTGTTTCGATGATCCTTGTGATTGCAGAATTGACAATTCCCCTGCTGGCGCTGCTTGCAATTGACTATGCTGTGAAAGAACCTGGCGTTCTTAAGCAAAAAGTGAAGATTTTTCAATATAAATTGAATCCCTTCATCCTCTCCGCCATGCTTGTAGGTTTGATAACCCTGTTGTTTGCATTGCTGCCAACCGCTTTTTTCAACTTTCTCAGCGAAGCTGAGATTCAAAGCATTGCTCAGCAGAAGAAATCGAATCCAGAATATGCAAGCCAGATTGCAGATTTTTATAATAATGTAGAAATTGCCCGTCATGCCATTCTTACTTCAGATGCCTGGCGCTCCTTCATTTTCATATTAATTGCGTCTGCGGGTATTTGGTTATTTCAGATGAACCGGTTTAAAAAGCCTTACGTGATAGCGCTTCTGGGAGTGCTTATTCTGGTAGACATGTGGTCGGTGAACAAAAGATATCTGAACAAGGACAATTTTATTCCAAAATCGAAAGCCGAGAAGCCTTATCAGAAGACCCGTGCTGATGAACTGATCCTGAAAGACTCAGACCCCGATTTCCGGGTTCTCAATCTGACGTCAGATCCCTTTGCCGATGCCACGACCTCCTATTTCCATAAGTCTGTCGGTGGCTATCATGGCGCCAAACTCAGGCGTTACCAGGAATTGTATGACCATCACCTCAAGGGGAAATTCAACCTGAATGTGCTCAACATGCTAAATACAAAATATATCATTCAGCCTGATGATAAAAAACAGCCGACTGTTATTCCCAATACCCAGGCATGCGGAAATGCCTGGTTTGCTGAGGAAATGAAATATGTGAAGAATGCAAACGAAGAACTTGATGCTTTAAAAGATTTTGACCCGGAAAAAACAGCCGTGATCGATGAAAGATTTAAAAGCACAATCGGAAGCTTTAAACCGCTTGAGGATCCGGCAGCCCTGATCAAACTTGTGAATTATAAACCCAATCATCTCCAGTACCAGCTCAATACCAGCAAAGACCAATTGGCGGTTTTTTCAGAAATTTATTACAGAAAAGGATGGAATGCTTATGTAGATGGAGTCCTGACACCGCATTTCCGGGCAGATTATGTTCTGAGGGCGATGGTGGTCCCGGCTGGAAAGCATCTTGTCGAATTCAAATTCGAGCCGAAAGTATTCAGGATAGGCGAAAAGGTTTCGTTCGCTACCTCACTGCTGGTTATTTTACTTGCTCTGGGATACGGATTTTATGAGATCCGGAATTATTTCAGAAAAACCGGATGAGAAAAATCCTGGTCATAACCTATTACTGGGTGCCTTCGGGGGGAGCAGGTGTTCAGCGATGGCTTAAGTTCGTCAAATACCTTAGGAATTTTGAATGGGAACCTGTTGTCTATACACCCGAAAATCCGGAATTGCCAGCAGTTGATTATTCCCTTGAAAGTGATATTCCTGAAAAGCTGACGGTTCTGAAAACCAGGATTTGGGAGCCGTATGCAGCTTATAAAAAGTTTGTCGGAAGAAAAAAAGAAGACAAAATCAAATCAGGATTCCTGTCCGAGAAAAAAAATCCGTCTTTAACCGAAAAAGTATCCGTCTGGATTCGTGGCAACTTGTTTATTCCCGATGCAAGGAAGTTCTGGATCAAACCATCGATAAAATTTCTTTCACAATGGCTAAGTAAGAATCATGTGGATGCTATTGTTTCAACGGGTCCGCCTCACAGCATGCACCTTATAGCAAGGGCTGTTCATCAGAAATTCAACATTCCATGGCTGGCAGATTTTCGTGATCCCTGGACTAACATCGATTTCTATGATGAGCTGATGCTTACCGGGTTCGGCAATAGGCGCCACCATAAACTGGAAAAAACAGTTCTTACAGAAGCCAACCGGGTTATTGCAGTCAGTGAAGGAATGGCGGATCAGTTCAAAACAATTGTCAACCGCGATTACCAGGTAATTACAAATGGATACGATCTTCCGGAAGGCAGTTTGCCAAAATCTGGCAATAACCTGAAATTCGTACTTGCACACATTGGTTCGCTGGTCCCAGCACGGAATCCTGAGAATTTCTGGAAAGCCTTACAGCAAATCATCATTGCAAAGCCTGAGTTTGGTGGTGATCTTGAAATCCTGCTTGTCGGTCAGATTGACTATACGGTTAAGGAATCCTTAGCCGGCTTTAATCTCCTTGATTACACAACGATAATTCCATACCTTCCGCATAACGAAGTGACAGGAGTTCAGCGTTCCAGCGGGATTTTACTGCTGTTTATCAACAACACTGCCAATGCCGGAATGGTTGTGACCGGAAAAATATTTGAATACTTGGTTTCTGGAAGACCAATATTGTGCATTGGACCCGGGGATGGAGATGCGGCACGGATAATATCTGAAACTCATACTGGTATTTCGGTCGGGCACGAAGACCTTGAAGGAATCAGGGAAGCCATCGTCAGTTTTTATGAAAGGTTTAAAAGTGGAATGTTGAAATCAGAAGCCACCAACCTCGAAAAATATTCACGATATCAGCTTACACGACGGCTGGCAGAATTGCTGAATGAGATGGTGAGTTAACTGTTGTTGATCACACGATTCACAAATTTCGAAATATCATAATCCTCATTGAAGACTTTATAAAGCTCACCGATTATAGGGTAGTTGCAGGAAGTTTGGTTTGATTTTGAGATTTCTTCACAAAACACCGCAACAGCGTTTTTACCCTCCAGAACAACCTTGTCGGAAATATCATTGGTAAAAAATCCTTTTCCAATTAAAAGTCCGAGTGTCCTGTTGCGGCTCAGATCGTTCAGTGCAGTCAGGCTAAAATCGCCATAACCGCAATACTTGAACATTGTATCTTCCTTACCGCCGTAATGCATGAGTATATCCTTCATTTCGTTAAAGGCTTTTGTGAGAAACAGAAATCTGAGATTCGGGGAATTGAAATGTGCATCGACGATCCCTGTTGCAATGGCATAGATATTCTTCAGGATACTCAGGTATTCCACTCCCCTCACATCGGTCGTAAAATCAATGTGGACGGGAGTATCATCAAATACTCTTTTAAACAAGGCAAAGTGGCTGTTGTCTTTTGATCCTAGGGTGAATGCCGTCGGCAAATTATTGATAAGTTCACGGGCAAATGTCGGACCTTTAAAGGAACAAACAGGATTGATCAGCTTTGCTTCGAGGCTTTCGGAAATTGTTTTCTGGTCCCTGCTGAAGCCTTTGGCAAGGTTGAGCAGAATGGCATCAGGATTCAGGAAGTCCTTCACTTTCATTACATATTCCACAGTAACATTTGACGGAATTGCAAGGAATATGGCATCGGAGTTCGCCAATACGCTTTCGTCGCCAGTAGCTCTAAGGTATCTGCTGAGCCGGATTCCAGGAAAATACTTAGCATTATACCTGGTTTCATTGATGGAATCAATGACATCCTTTTCGATGGAAAGTATGAGAATCTCGTTCTCCTGTTTTTTGGCAAGCGTGTTGCCCAGTGCTGTTCCGATTGTTCCGCCGCCGATGATGGTAATGTTCCTGATATTCATGATTTCATTGATAAAATTATCCGTCTTCCCGCATTCTACTTCATTTTCCTTCAACAGATTGTCCCTGTGCTATGCTTTTATACCCTCTTTAGAAAAGCATTCGAAGATTTTTCGCTTTAAAATTACATTATTAACCTGATCAATTTATCAATCAGGGCTAAAGCCCATTACTATTTGGTTATTCCCAAACCCCGGATTTAAGTCCGGGTTAATGAATCATGCGCCAGCCAAGGACTTTAGTCCTAATCCTTTAATTTTGTGAATTAAGCAACTTAAAATAATGTGTCTTTTCGATCAAAATTCCGGATCAAGATTAATCCTTGTGACAAAGTTTCGTCAGAACTTACGATCAACATCCTCAGCTCAAAACATTTTTCCTCTGCCCTTGATTAATCCTGCTATTTCCTTTTTATAAAGGAAAACCTGGCTCCCGGCAATCAGCGCTGTAATGATTATTCCGCCGGTAAATGCATTCATTCCGGTTTGCAGCTTGATTGCTTCCAAAAAGATCGTAAAAATTACAAGCGCTCCTGGAACGAACAGCAGTTTTGTGAGATTCCAAGTTATTTTAATGATCCTGTCCTGAACGAAATAAATTCCGATGACCTGGAGAAAAAGCGAAGCGAACAGTGCCGCTATCGCTCCGTAGGCTTTAATCCATGGGACAAGGAAATACAACAGCACAAGGTTGACCGCAAGAACCACAAGGTTGAGATATAACAGCGATTTTGTTTTTTTCTCGTAATATACCGGCAAAGAGAACACCAGGTATTGTGTCCTGAGAATGTAACTCACCATGATGACAGTGACAAATCCTGCTGCCAGTTTTAAGTCGGTTTTAAAGATTGAACAGTACAGCATTGCCGGAAGGATAGCTGCTGCAATGATAATCTGGCTTTGAGCCATCAGCAGATGAGAAAGTTTTTTAATATCCTCCATGTTTTCTTTGATCCCGAGCTTCAGTAGCCGGAACATTTCAGGCTGAGAGACGCCCTGCAATCCCTGCAGGATTATATCGATTCCTCGTCCCAGCAGAACAGCCTGGCTGTATATTCCCAGGATGGCAGGGGAACTCTCCAGGAAAAAACGGTCGGCAAAACTAAGTCCCCAAACAATCAGGCTGTACTCAAACAGCGGGAAGGCATATTGGTTTACCGGCTTCATCATTTTGAAATTATAATGGAAGCCCGATTTTTTAAAGGTGTAAGCAAGGATCGTAACGGTGACGATACTGCTTCCAATACAGGTGCCGTAAACATAGCCCACAAAGCTCATTTCATAGTAAAGCACGCCGATTAACTGAAATCCTGCCCTGAGTACACCGAGGACAAAACTCAGGATCAGGTATTTTCTTACCTTTTTTTCATTGCGGTATAATGCGAAAGCTGTAAAATTCACTGAACGGTTTATTCCGGCAATAATAGCGGCAAATCCATACCGTGGAAAATCCTGCAATTCAGGTTGTGAGAATAATTGCCCGATGTAATTCCTTGCAGCAAATGCGAATAGAAGAATCACAGCCCCCCTGAAAAGAATAGAACTGAAAATACCTGATACAAGGACATTCAGCCTCTTTTTGTCTTCATTGTGGTCGAAGTAAAACCTCGAAATAGAACTGCTTGTGGCAAAGGAGGCGATCACAAGGACAAGGGTGATGATGGTTTCCGTTATCTCGATCCGCGAAAAATCATCCGGAAGGAGTTTTCCATCGCCCTCCATCAGGGGTCTGATAATCAGGTTAAGAAGTGGAGGAAGCGCTGCAACTGCCGTGTATAGGAACGACAATTTGAAAAATTCTTTCGTGTCGAGTTTCATGCCAGCGCTGTCGAGTTTTAATATAAGGTGCAATAATACTCATTTTCTGCATGCCTTTTCCCCGCGGATTCAATGAAAACCTGGTGTCATTTAAAATGACAGGTGTGTGAAATGGAAAAATATCAGGAAATAGGCTTGTTACCGGCTGGTGATAACGAGCTTCTTTGTAATTCGCGTGCTTGCTGTTTCGACCATTAACAGGTAAATGCCCGGATCCAGTTCTGAAAGATCAACTGAAATTTTATGTCTTCTTCCTGAATTTACTGCTGATTGAAGCGTTTTCATCAGTTTACCGGTGAGATCAATAATCTCAATCTCCGCTGAGGCAAAAGGTGCTGTCAGGAACTCAAGAGTAACGATACGGGTCGCAGGATTGGGATACAGTGTTATATTTTGATCAGCCGGTGATAAATCAGGAATGCCGGGAAGAATGACCGATCCACCGCCGTTTTCAGTTGAAAGTACAGTCAGACCGGCACCAACAACCACTCCTTTGTTTCCGTTAAAAAAGTAAATACCCCTGAGGCTGTTACTCGTTCCCGTATACTGGGGATACCATGTATTTCCCCCGTCTGTCGTTTTTAAAATGGTACCTACTTCCCCTGCAATGTAGCCGGTATCAGGATTCGGGAACCAGATTTTATTGAGCGGAACCGTAACACCTGAATTGACCGGAAATAAAGAATCGCTGCCAAAATAAGGTTTGATTTTAAATATCTTGCCGTCATATCCGCAGATAAAGCCTAAAGTGTCTGTCGGGAAAAAAATATCGTAAAGTGAAGCCGAAGTTCCTGAGTTGACAGATGATATATTTGATCCGCTGTTTTTAACTCTGAGTACAGTTCCGTTCTCGCCAACGGCATAGCCGTTTTGTTTATCAAAAAAGTAAAGGGCGAACAAGCTGTTTGTCGTGCCTGTTTCCACAAGATTCCAAAGCGTATCGATGGTTGTAGTTTTGATCAATAGTCCATCCATACCTGCAGCAAAACCATGAGCAGAATCGGGAAAACAGACTGCGTACAGGTCGGATATCACATCTGTTCTGATCCGATTCCAGCTGTTTCCGGCATCAGTCGATTTATAAACCCTGCCGTTTTTGGAGGATATATATCCAAGGCTGTCGGTCGGGAAGCTGATATCGGTAGGGTAGCAGGGCAGAGAATCAAAAAAGATTTCGGTCCAGGGTCCGCCAGGCTTGGTAGTTCTGTAAAGGGTGCACTCATCATTAAAAGGATAACCGCCGATCGCGATCCCGCTTGAATCAGGCAGAAAAATCACCGAGCCGAATGTTTCATGGCTGCCTCCGGAAATGTTCACGAAATTGGATAAGGTATTTTTCTTTTGAATAACGCCAAACTCTCCGCAAATGATCACTGTATCGCTGGTTGTGTCGTGGTAAAACTGATGAACCGACTGGAACGAAAGGGTCGTCAGTGTTGTGTCAAGCTGCCACAAACCTCCACCATCGTAAGTGTGAATCACAATTCCGTTAGATCCTGCAATATAGCCGATAGTGTCGTTATAAAAATGAACCGAATACAGATCGGTTTTAATAAAAGGCGACGAAACATCGGTCCAGTTTATCCCTGAATCATTGGACCTCAAAATCAGCCCGTCTTTCCCTGCAATATAACCAATCGAGTCGGAAGGGAAAAAGACGTCAAAAAGCGGATTGGTAAAGGTTCCGGTCTGGCTCCAGTTCAAACCTGCATCGGTTGTTCGCAGGATCGTACCACTGTCGCCGACAATGATTCCGATGTCGGGATTTGCAAAGTGAACAGAGTAAAGGGTAAAAGGCGTTCCCGAAAGAATATACTGCCAGAACTCGCCTCCGCTGTTGGTTTTCAATATGGTTCCCTGGTACCCAACGGCATATCCATGATCATCATCGCTGAAAAAAACCGAATAGAGCTTATAATGCGTGAACGATTCAGTCTGATACCACGATTCCAGGTCATCTGTTTTCAACATGATCCCATTATCGCCGACTATAAAGGCACGGTTCTCGGTACGAAAGACGGATGTGAGGTTTTCTGTTGTGACCGAATCCATCAATTCCCAGTTTTCGCCCGAATTGTCCGATCTGAGGATGACCCCGTAATCACCGACTGCAAAACCGATGCTGGAACTCCCGTTGAAGGACAATTCTGACAAATGATTTCCCTGGGGCACCGGGTGTTCCCAATACCATTGCGGGTAAGCCTGATTGAATAAAGTAAAAAAAATCAGGAGGAAGGAAAAAGAAAATCTCATTGGTGTTATCTATCTCACTAAAACTGTAACATCTTGCAGGGGTGTCGCCTGGTGGATTTCCGTGCGATAAATTTTTTGGAAAGCGACACCTCGAAGCCTCCCTGGTATTTGCTTGCGATCCGCTGCTTCGAGACATTCACGTCATAAGTGAACATAAGGACCATCTTATTGAATTCAATCCCGACAGCCGGGATGATATCCCGACCAAAGCGGTACCATAATCCACTGTACAACTTCAGTTCCTCCACTCCAAATACAAGGTTAGCTCCCAGGAGCAATTCTTCCGAACCCATGTGCGAAACGTAGTAGGCTTCGGGTTTTAAAAGCAATCTCTTCGACAAAATGTGTTGAACCATCACATGGGCAATGATCTTTCGTCCTACCTGGTTATTGGCAGTGCCGCCAAAAGTTTCCCTCGGCTTAGTAATATGGCTGATACTTGTTCCCAGTTCATACATCCAGGTTTCATTGACGAGATGGTGAAAGCCCATTCCCAGGTTAAAATCGAAATAAAAGATGGATGTATTGGCAATATAAAGCGGATCACTCGAAGGTCCTTCATCGAAAATGTAATATTGCTCATTCCATTGATCCTCGAAGATCAGCTTGTTTTTGTCGTAACTCCTGTTAGTCACACCCAAGCCTATTCCCAGGCTGCCGTAAATCGAATTATCGAAATTAAATCCCTGGCTGTAAGCTGAAAACACCATCGCCTGTATTTTTCGGAGGGGCGAATCACCGGCATTGTCATAAAACATGTGACCTCCAAGCCCGATCCAGCCATTCCTCCTCAGGATTTCAGGATAAAAACGGGTATCGCCCCAGGCGCTATATGTTTCATAGGGTCGGGTATAATAATCCTGCTTCCGGTAATTCACTCCTACCCTGTAATCGTTTTCATGATTCCCGGTAAAAGCCGGATTGACATAGAGCGGAGTCCCGTACATCTGGGAATAATGGATGTCCTGGGATTGAAGATTGATCCAGATAGTAAAAAATAGTAAGACTAATATGTATTTCAGCAAATTATTCATTCATTATCTTAGTAAAGTGATAGTTCCCTTATCCTCCTTGAATCCGCCGTCGAAGAACTTAACTTTGATATAATAAGTATAGGTATCCATTTCAAGTTTCCTGCCCTCGAATGTTCCGTCCCAGCCTTCGCCTGCAGCGGGATCAGTTGATTCGAAGACCAGTTTTCCGTAACGATCGTAAACTCTGAAAAGCATTTCGGCAAAACCATTCCCCTTCACATGAAGGATGTCATTTTCACCATCGCCGTTCGGCGTAAATACGGTCGGAATACCCAGGGCATTATAAGGATACATGTTGACCAGCTTTTCTCCTTCACCGATACAGCCGTTCTTTTCAACTTCGACATGGTAGATGGTTGATACTGATGAACCGGGAACGGTAATTACCTGGGCAGTCGGGTTTTCAATGACTGTTTCGGGAATAGAAGTCCATAAATATGAATCCCCTTCGCCGGCATCGAGTGTGGTTGATTCACCAAACTTCACCCAAATATCCTCGCCAAGCGCTTCTTCCGGTTTTGGTACCGGTTTTACCAGGATTGATTTTTCAACTGTTGCCACGCATCCGTTTATGGTATCGGTTATCGACACATAAATGCCCGGATTCATCGAAGTGTCGGCGACAATCTGATCTGTTGTTTCGCCGTTTGCCCAATGGTATTTGTATGCATCGTTGTCCGGAGAAACATACACATTGATCGGGTCGCCCTCGCAGAAAGGACCTTCATCCATATCCGCCAGTGGAGGATAATTGAGTTCGATGACAATGTAGTCATCCACTACGCAACCTTCAAAATATTGAACCTGGATGTGATAGATTCCCGGCTCGGTAATGGTGAAAGTTTCATCTCCCGGCAACGGAGAACCCTGCCAGAAATATTGCGTGTAAGTATCCCCGTTGAAGTCGCCGGCATCAATCTCATATTCCGTTCCCTGGCAAAATCTTTCAGTTCTGCCCTTGAAGCCGTAAACATATCCCTGGGCATTATCGAAGATCCATCCCGGAGGCGGATCGTTAGGATTGGGTAAGGGCATACTGTTCAGCCCGGCATAGAAATCGACGAAATCATCCACAGCGGCAACATTATAAATGTCCAAATAGTCGCACGAAACATCGTAACCGGTTTTATCTTTCTTGATATAGGCTAATTTCGATGTATTGGTTGATATAAGCGTAATGCTGCTGCACTGGTTGCCTCTGACATAGAGAGAATCATGAACTGTCTGAGTGGAGTCAGCCTGGAAATAGAACCAGTTTCCCTGGTACAGACTGTTACCGCCGCCGGGATATAGGACAAGAGTATCGAACTCGTTGTTCCCTGTAAATTTCCCGTCATCGAAAAATATGCAGTTCTTAATATAATTGGACCCATTAATCTCTCCGTAGCGGTTCACGATGCATTTGTTGATCAGGTGATTCTGATTGATTGTTCCCAATGCTGAGTCGATAAGAACTACATTGGTTTTCGATTTCTTGTATATACCTGAATATCTGCCGCGCAGCATAATCGAATCGGCAATAAAATCGCCTGTTATGATACCCCAGATATCATTTGCAAAAACATTGTTGTATTCCACCACATTACTGACGTTGCACAAACTGTCAGTAAACCCGTTCAGATATACATTGTAGTACTTTAAGTAAGTGCCTTCTTCGTTTGTAATACTTCCCTGAAGAGATTGATTGAAGATATCTGATTTGTAAGCCTGAAGGTTCAGATTTGTCCCGTTTACTCTCCATGCTTTGCCATAATCGTATCGCAGCGTTACGGTGGAGTTTACCATATTGAGGGATCTCGGATTCTTGTAAGTCGAGAAAAAACCACCGGTGCTTAAATGATTGCCGTTCAGCACGAGTGCACCGTGCTCAAGGTAAACACTTTTGAAAATATTATTTGCCGGATCGATAAACATGGTTACATCATCACCCAGGACGACTTCGTCATTGATTCCCTGGAAGCGGATGTGGTTCAGGAAAATGTTTCCGCGCATAGTGATTGTATCTGCCATTGCCATCGGCTCATTGAACTGGTCGAAATAAATCAATCCTCTGAAGCCGTATCTCATCGAGTTGCTCAGTTCGAGCGATCCGAATATACTAAGGCTGATTGTAGTATCAATAGATATAAACAATGGATTATACAACGAAGAATTTTTCCAGTACATGTTCAGGCAATAAGCGTTCTTCACATCAACTGCCACCGTATCATTGGGCAGGTTGAAAGAATTATCGTCGAAGATAACTGTGCTGAATTCCTTCGGAATACACTCCTCGGGAATTGGTGGACCACCGCTTGTAAATGACCAATGTGTCCAGTCGCCCCAAAGCCCTGTTCCGCCTATCCAGTAGAAATTATTCTGGTCTGATGTCTGGTTAAATATCCAGTTGGTATTATTTCCCAGATCGACGGAATTCTCTGCAATGTACTGATTCCCGTTAAACGGAACCATATAGATGTCGCGAATTGAGTTATACCTGGCAGTGAAATCTGGGTTTGTGGGCGAAAGCGCCTGGTACAGCACGTAAGCTTTTGTGCCGATCGAATCGGACTGAAGACGGATGCTGCCGTCACAGCTTCCTTCAGCGAGAAGGTCTTTTACGATGATTGTGGTATCGGGCTCTCCGGTATCTTGAACATCGTGCTGGAAATAGTATTTTTTAGTCGGTGTAAGCTGGAGCCTTTCCATTTTGTTGTTCCCGATAAACTTACCATCTCCGTAAAGGACTGCTTTGTCCCACACGTAGTTTTTCAGCATCATGGTATGCAAGCTGTCAGCCTCCAGGTAACCGATTTCATTATAGCCGAACATGGCTCCTTTATCTCCCATGAAAAAGGCGGTATCAATGTGCTGGTTTCCGATAAGGGTATCTCCATAGGATTCAGCAAACAGAAAATTAGTAAAGAATTCATTCCGGATTTTACAACCATCGGCAGAGCAGGCAATGACGGAATCCCCGGTTACCGGATCAATATCCCAGATTCGTTTGTAAGTTAGCGTGTCAATGTTTCCTGTTCCCACGGCATCGCCATACAAAATATAATAATCGACGAGGTTATAACTGTTCAGGCTCTCACTGATCAGCATGGATTTGATTCCGCTGACATCAGGTGTTGAAAATTCGATGTTATGGTAATCCACCTCTCCCACATAAGTTCTGATGTTACAAAATCCCGGAGGGGCTCCCATTGGTGGCGTGATATCCCCCATAGCCCTGATGACGGATTCGCCGAAATCATATAAGAACACCGAATCCGGTAACCATGCATTCACCAACCATGCATCTGCCTGATATTGATGAACTACGCAAAGTGTTTTACCAAGGAAATAAATGCCTTTCTGAAGCGTGTCGTTTGCAATAAAATTGAGTGTTTCAAGCGTGTCATTCTCCAGTTCGATGCTTCCCATTTTCATAAAAAGCGAATCCATGAAATTCCAAACCTGGCTGTCGAATCTCCACTTTCCGTTTTCACCGTAGAAATATGTTTGGTTAAGTAAATGATAAACCACATTGCCATCGTAGGTCCAAGCAACATCAAGCGATTCCCATTCATCGTCATCCGTTGATTCGAAATACAAGTCTCCCCAAAACCAATAGCACATTGCAGGGCTCAATTTCAGCGATCCCCATAGATGCATGGCACAGGTGTCGGCTGCTGACAGGCAAGGATAATTCGGAACATCGTCCATCCACGTCATGTCGTTGACAAAGACATGCTTGCGATCCACATAAACAGTATCTTCCGTCTGGAAGCCTGAATTGGCATCGAAAATTACGTTATCCAAAAGGACTGGCGGGCATTGATCGCCTATGCCTGAGCCTCCGGGTCCGCCCGAAACCAGGGACCAGTGTGCATCATCGAACCAGTTTCCCTGTCCGCCTACCCAGTATAAGTCGCGTGCTTCAAGTTGTGATCCGGGGGTTGTATCGAAATAAAATCCCGAATTATGACCCAGGTCAATACCAAGTTTAATGCTGATGGTTGTCCCCAGGTTCTTAATATCATTGACTGCGAAATATTGGAACTCAACCGCCGGTCCGGTGTAGTTCATAACTGCACTGGTCAGCTTTTGATTCGATAAAAGATAAGTAATACCTTGAAAACAGTTATCATTATTCATCACTTCGATGGCATTGAAGGTCTGGATATAAGTATTTGTCTGATAACTTCCCGGGTGTGCAAGTGAATCGGCATTCAGGGTATAGACAAAACCGGTGTTCAACGTTGCTTTATTAAAATCGTTGTTTCCTTCGAATGTTCCATTTCCGCTGAATACAGCATGATTCACCGTATTTTTCATCATAATGTCTGAACCGATAACTCCGTCGGTTTTGAAAAACAGGTAACCGTTAATCTGGTGCTTTCCACCGATCAAACCTTTAGGTACGTTGAAAAAGATACTGTCCGATTCGTTTACTGTCCCTTTAATGAAACTGGGAAGCGCCTGACCAAAGTCGCTTCCGTTAAAATCCACTCGGTGGTAAAATGACTGATCCGTTTCGAACTGACCGTGCACTGTTTCAACACGCGTATACCAAATATCGTTATAAACACCCTTTACTGCGCATACAATCGGTCCCGTAAAAGGATCAATAAATCCTTCGAACAAAAGAGTGTCGACCGTGAAGCTACCCTCGATGCCAGGAGTTTTTTTCCCGTCGAGGGTTCCGCTTCCCAGGAAATGTATTTTCCGGTGAACAGACCTGATATCGGTATTTTTGATGGAACCGTCGGGAATTAAAAAATCGATGTCATTGTATTCCACTGAAGTTCCGGCAAAGTTGCTCATTTCCCCGCCTATCAGGATGTATGAATTGGTGGCATCGAAGTCGAGGTTTTCAGCATTGAGTATCCAACTGCCCACCATCAGAATATCACAATTCTGGACATTTACTTTACGGATTTTATTTCCACTCGTTATGAATCCTCTCGTTATGATTGTTTGCCCGTTGGCATTGAAATAACCGTTTTCATGAACAATGTAGGGATTTGGCTCATCCGGTTCCACAAGGTCATAAATGATAGCCTTCCATGAACTTGAGTCATAAACAAACAAAGTATCCTGAAGGACATATTCACCGCTTCCTTCGAACCAGATATCTCCCGGAAACCGCGAACCTGCGCAGGTGATTGTATTGACGGGCTGATTCGACATAAATTGTATCCTCCCATAATATTCGTTGATCACCTTGGGACAGAAAGTTATGGATCCGTAAATATTGAAAATGGCACCTAAATTATTACCGAACATAACCACAGTATCCTGGATATTTTCCCAGGTCATATTTTTACAGTACGGATTTCCGGACTGAATGAAAACCGTGTCCCTGTTATTCTCGAAAGAATACTGATTAAAAATGACATTATCTTCAGCATCGGGGACTTCGTTCGGTATTTGCCCGGTTGCAGTCCGCCAGCTGTTCAGATCGGACCAGTTCCCCTGACCGCCAACCCAGTAATAATCTTCCGCGTGAATCTGTCCCAGGCTCAGGCAGCCGATCAACACAAAGAGTAAATTCTTCATTTTCATACTTACTTCAGCTTGATTAATTTAATTCTGCGAATTCAATACCGTAAGACTTCCCTTGTAAACCTTTTTAAGATTCTGTGGTCCGTAGAAAACCTCGAGCACCCAATAATAGGTTCCGTCGGCTACATGATGTCCGTTTTGTTTACCATCCCATCCATCAGGGAAATTATTCGATTCCCAGACCTTTTCTCCCCAGCGATTGAAGACGGTCATGGTGTGTTCGTTTATACCGCTCCATCCTTTATCAGCCGGCTTAAAATAGTCATTTGCACCATCACCATTTGGAGTGATGACTTTAAATACAGTCACATTATAAGCTTCGATATCAACCTCGTCGGAGCTCTTGCACCCGTTGGCATCAACCACATTCAGGATGATAGTGGTGATCTCGTTCTGAAGGATATCATCGTAGGTGATGGTAAGAGTATTGCCGTTTCCGGCATCATTATTCCATTCATAGGATTCATATCCTGATTCAACTTCAAGTGTAACACTTTCTCCGGGGAACAGGGTTCTGTCCTCGCCCAGGTAAACAAGGGGCAGGTTGTTTTCCTGTACGGTCACCGTTTCGGAATCTTCACCGCACAGGTTTTCCATGGTTAGGATATAGTCGCCTCCCTTATCAGCTTCAATCGTCGTTTCGGTAGATATCGGCATATCATTGTAATACCAGGTATAATTGAAGTTTCCGGCAGGAGCAGTGAGAATGACGCTGTCGCCGCTACAGAAGCTGGTTTCACCCGTAATGGTTGCTGCCGGAACCGGGTATTCGGTGATGTAAACCGAATCTTCGGATGGACAACCGAATAAATAATTTACGCTAACACTGTACATTCCGCCCGCCGATACATTGATCGACGGTATCCCGAATTCACCATTGCTCCAGGTATAAAAATCAAACTCGTTGCCCGCATCGAGCTGGAGTGTGGATCCGGTACACAAATTCAATGAATCCTCTCCGAGATCAACAATGTTGGCAATTTCAACATAAACTGAATCCGATCCATGGCATCCATGAAAATCGGTGACATTGACGTAATACAATCCGCTTTCCGTTACGAAATACGAAGGAAGTGAAGAATTATCCTGCCACACGTAGGATAAAAACCCGAGTGTCGGCTGAAGAATAGCCGATTCGTTATAACATAGATTCAGGTCATCGCCTAGCGCCGGATCGGGATAGGGCCAATTACTAATCACGATTTGATCCGAAGCCGTTCCGCAGCCGCTTATAACATCCAGCGAATAGGTTCCCGGTAAATTCACGGTTATTGTAGCCGTAGTATCGCCGGTTGACCAAAGGTATTGGTTATAAACTCCATTGGTTGAAAGCGTAATCTCGTCATTAGCGCAAATCGTCGTATCGTTTCCGATGAACAAACCGATTGCAGGATCATCTACATACAGATAGACCGAATCGACATCGTAACAATCACCGCTTCCGACCTGTACCCAATAAATTCCCGTCTGCCAGGCAGTGTATTGCTGGCTCTGGGAACCGTCCTGCCATAAATATGACACATAACCGCCGCCCGGATCGAAAACGACCGAATCGCCTATACAAATGGTTGTATCGGCGCCAAGTGTAATATCCACAACCGAGACATCAACATACAGGGAATCGATGGTGTAGCAGCCGCCTGCACCAATAACCATAACAGTTACAAGACCTTCATCCGTAACAGCTAGCGTCGAATCTCCTCCGGAGGAAACACCATTCCAGATATATTCGATATATCCGCTTCCGGCATTCAGGTTCAGCGTATCCCCTTCGCATATCGTGACCGGACTGTTACCCAGATCAACATCGGGAGTAGGAAAGACCATGACCTTTATTGAATCAGTGACTGTGTCCATGCACATGTCCATCACATTGACAATAAAGGTGGTTGTTGTATCGGGCGAGACAGTAATCGTATCGTTATTGATGGCAAATCCCTCCCAGTCGAATGTATAAGGCGGGATACCGAGCACCGTATTGACCCATATCTGGATTTGCTGTCCTTCGCAAATCATAGTATTCGGACTTGTTTGAGTCACCATATCCACATAATCGATGATGATGAATTCAACTGTATCGTACCGTACTATGCAACCGAGCGTGTTTTCGATGATCAATACGATATTTTCCTCGCCTTCAAGGATACCATCCTTAAGAGGCACAATATGGATTGCAACCGAATCCTCGCCTTCTTCAAAGGTAATGCAGGGATCGATCTCTTCATAATCAACGCCATTGGTTGCAGTTCCGGTGATCTCGAAACACACGGTAATAGGTGCATATTCAGGATTGGGAAGGCGGAAAATGATATCGGCTTCCACACATCCCTCAATCATATTCTCCGATACTCCTTGCGGATAGGGAACAGTTTCAACCGAGATTTTCGGGCTTTCGAAACTGTTTTCTTCTATAAAAACACCCGAGTCGTAAATGCCATCGCCTGCATCAGCCACACCGATCAGAATGTGGTATTCCTCGCATGGAACAACCAGGATGAATGCGGTTAAAACCACTGTGAATCCATCGTACTCAAGCGACAATCCTCCGGTATTGTCATCATAAAACTGGCAGTTGGTACAGGGTCCGTTTGGCACAACACCGCACGGTGAATATCCGTTGTTCACACTGTTGATCTTCACACTTGTATTCGTCGTTCCCGGCACAATAGCAATATTCTTGTTTGTATAAAACCCACCCTGCGGATTGGGTCCCGAAACAAAATAGCCGAAAACATCATTGTATTGCGAACCTACCCACTCGTTATATTCTTCGGAGCCAAACACGTACTTGAACCGAAGTGTATCCGATTCGGGAATAAAGTCAAACTCAAGAACGGCAGCGTCATAGGTTGTTGAGGTTGTAATTGAATTCAGAACCGCATGCCCGGGAGTTCCGTTATTAGTTCCTGCACTGCATGATGAATTCGGACCTGGAATAACATATCCCGCACCGGATGTCAGGAATATACCGCTGGCAATTCCCAGGTTGGTTGATTGTCCGTTAGTGAAAATGCCCCTTGAGGCATTGGCTCCCTGGAAGGTGACATTGTCGTAAATGATCCCTTCGCCAACAATGTTTTCAACCATATCAACCGGAGTCACTCCCGGTCCCGGCAGAATATTGATCTGACCCAACGAATCCACAAATGAAAAAACCAGACTGATAAAAACTGCCAGCTTTAAAAAAGGTACAAAATGCTTCACGCTTATAACATTTTAGTGGTTAAATTTTCTCTGAAATCCCTCAATAATGAATAATTCACAATAATTCTGTTGTACATTAAGAAGGAAGACAGAACCCAATATTAAATAGTTGCCTGTAAAACCCGCAATTTATTAAAAAAAACCAACAAATTTTACCCACAAATATACAGGAATTTCAATAGAATAATTTCATCAACCTGTATCCCTTTTTTCTTTGCCAGCTTTTTATACAGATAATCAATAAATTATGTTCCCGAAATCAGGTGATGAAAACATTAAAAATTCCCTGAAATCTAACAGTCCTTTTGTTAAAAAGTTTTAAAGTCAGAAATCTTATTTTTTTGCAATAAACCAAAAGCGTGGAATTACAAGACAATTTTGCAACCATCACTTTAGGATTTATCCCTCCGTGCTTCCTGAATGCTTGCGTTCAGTTCAAAGCCGATGAGCAGGATCATCGCATTGAAATAAATCCAGACAAGAACGATCAGCAGGGTTCCGATCGAACCATAAAGGGCGTTGTAGCTCGAAAAATTGCTGACGTAATAGTTGAATCCCACTGTAGCAATGGCGGTGAGCAGGGTCGCCAGGGAGGATCCGGCGGAGATGAATCTGAATTTACTGGCTCTTGCAGGAGCAAGGTAGTAAATAAAGGAGATGGTGAAGAAAAACATTGCAAGCAACACCAGCCATTTTCCGGCAACGAGCAGGTAAACCGTGATCAGGCTGGTGAGAATCCGCTTTTCAACCAGATATTCAAGAAAAACAGTACCGCCTGTCAGCAGGATAATCGAAAGAATGAGGATAAAACTGATGATGAAAAACAAGAGGGAGGAGATGAGCTTTTGCTTGATCCATGACCGGCTTTCGATTGTGTGAACCGTATTGTTGAAGGCATCTATTACACTGTCGAATCCGTTGGTGGCAAAGATCACAGCGAGGACAAAAGTTGCGGAAAGCAGTTTGCCCCTCGGTCGGTGAATGATATCCGTCATTGTGCTCTGAATTACAGCCTCAGCCTGGTCGGGAATAATGTTGTTGATGAAATCCATGAGTGATGTCTGGAAATCCTGTATCGGTATGAAAGGGATCAGAGTGAAAAAGACGATGATCATGGGGAAAATGGCAAGGAAAAAACTAAAGGCGATCGATGATGCCCGCGATGCAATGGATCCCTTCAGGATGCCGAGAATAAAGAATTTAGCCACATCATAAAGCGGCATGCCGTCGAAACCGGGAACAATGATCTTTTTTGAGATGACAAGGATTTTCCGAATCAACCTCCATTTCAGAAAATTCTGCTTCAGTCGGTTTAATGTTTCCGGGATCGGGATCATACTATTCCGTTATTCAATCGCAATCAGGCTCAGATCAAGACTCTTAATCTGGTGGGTGAGCGCTCCGACAGAGATGAAACCGACACCGGTTTCAGCATAGGTTCTTAAATTGTTCTCATTAATTCCACCCGATGCTTCAGTTTCGAACCTGCCGTCAACTAATTTCACTGCAGCTGCAAGATCCGCAGGTGTAAAATTGTCGAGCATGATCCTGTCAACACCTCCGTGATCAAGTACCTCCATCAATTCAGATTGATTTCTCACCTCGATTTCTATTTTTAGCTGTTTCTTCTCCTTTTCCAGATAGGTGTGAACGGCTTTAATTGCATTTGTTATTCCACCTGCAAAATCGATGTGGTTATCCTTGATCATGATCATGTCGTACAAACCCATCCGGTGGTTTGCGCCGCCGCCCATCCTTACTGAATATTTTTCGAGCTCCCTCAGCAGCGGCGTTGTCTTTCGGGTATCGAGTAATTTGCAATTCAACCCGTGAAGCTGACTGCAAAGTTTGTGTGTGTATGTGGCGATACCGCTCATCCGTTGCAGGAAATTCAATGCTAACCGTTCCGCCGACAGAATTGACCGTGCTTTTCCTTCCACTGTGAAAACTATATCCTTTTTGCGAACCGGGCAGCCGTCGCTGATGAGTTTCTGAAATTGAATTTCAGGATCGGTCTTAAGAAAGACCCGCCTGGCTATTTCCACCCCGGCTATTATCCCATCTTCTTTTGCAATCAGGTTTGCTTTTCCAATGGCTCCGGCGGGAATGGAAGCAATAGAAGTGTGGTCGCCGTCGCCTATGTCTTCTTGCAGCGCCCTTTCAATGATCTCATCAATATTCATCCTGGTTAAACTGGTAATTATTCTTCCTCGAACTGTAATTGCCTTATCTGCAGCCGACCGGCTTCTTTTTTCATGAGTGCGTAAACCCTGTAACTTCTGGTGGTTGAAATGTAGGTTCCGATGATGAATTCCGATCCATCGTTCGACGAGCCTTCGTGGTTGACGGTAAAGGATTTCAGGGGAGTTTTTTTAAAAAAATCACGCATGATCTCTTCAGCCTGGACATTACTGTAAGTTCCGGAAACACCAGAAACCTCCAAATCCAGTGTCTTTCCGAACCAGGTTGCCAGTTTTTTAGCATCCGTAAGTTTAATGGCTTCTGAAACACTTTTAATTGCCTCAGTTTCCTGGCAGTAGCTGGTATACGAACCCATGCAGGTGAGCAGAATGCCAATGATGAACAGGTTTTTCATTCTTATTTCATTTTTATAAAAAACAATTTGCTTTCCCTTCTGACTCACATTCAGTACAATTTGTCTTAAGCCACAAACTTACA